>Ga0316192_10002834_pt1 | contig 12668 bp, 7 predicted proteins | sample MerIslwburrow_MG_FD_204931 | JGI IMG/M metagenome (GOLD analysis project Ga0316192, IMG submission 204931) | Coastal sediment microbial communities from Maine, United States - Merrow Island worm burrow | ecosystem: Environmental > Aquatic > Marine > Coastal > Sediment | place: USA: Maine...
CCCTGGCCATCGACCTCTACGTCTGGCTCACCTACCGGATGAGCTATCTCAAGAAACCGACGCTCGTCCCGTGGGAAGGTCTGCAGAATCAGTTCGGCGCCGACTACGCGCGGCCGCGAGACTTCCGACGCAAAGTCTTGACTCAACTCCAAAAAGTTCTCCGCCTCTATCCGACAGTCCGGATCAGCCAGACGGACACCGGCCTCCGTCTTTACCCTTCTCCACCGCACGTTCAGCGCCGAGTGCGCAGACAGGTCAGAGGTGGCGCTCCACGAAGCTCCGAGGCCTGAGTACTTCCACTCCTTCGTAGCCCGACCCGCCCATCGCGCCACGCCTCGAGGATCTGCCGCGGCGGACCGGAGAAGAAGACGCCTGAGATGAGTACGTTGGTGTCGAGAACGACCTTCATCAACGGCTGCCACGCCACAGACGAGACGATCTGACTGGAGCCGGCATTTCGATCCACCTGCGCGCTGCGGCTCCTCATACGCTCGACTCTCGCCATCGATCTCTACATCTGGCTCACCTACAGGATGAGCTATTTAGAGAAGCCCCCGAGTTCCTCCTACGAAGGGGAGATGACCGACTGAATGACATTCAAGAGGTCGTCGGTTCGATCCCGGGCGGGCTCTAGTGCGTAGCCCAATTCTTGCTCTCGCGCTGTTCACCAGAACTGACACCTTCTCGCTCAGTCTTGTCTTTAGGGCTCACACCCAGGGGGGCGGAGGGACGTTGTGACTCCTTCTAACTGGCAACACGGGTCCGAATCCCCTTGGGGCGTGCAGGCGAACAGCTGTGCGCGCCTCCGCGGCACCACCGGCTTGCCTAAGGGTGAGCTCGGCTACGGCATGAGCCACGGTGTCGCTTCGCTCTGACAACTGACCGGATTCAATCGGAACGACTGACCGCACTCGTCGGATAAGGCTCGTTGGAGCAGGAGCCGCAGGCCAGACCGGCGGTTGTGCCTTCTTGGGCGCGGTATCATCGGACTCTCACAGCATCTAGTCGGCGCACGCCGGCTTTTGACCGGACGAGGCGTAGCGCCACTTGTCTCCGGAGGGCAGAGCGAAGGAGAGTTCCGAGTAGATGGAGCACGATGTGGACAGCGGCAGCCGGACATTCGAGCCGATTCTGCGGACCAAGCTGTATCGGCCGTCGCTGCCCGCAGGCTTGGTAGACCGGGAGCGTCTGATCAGAGTCATGAACAGGGCACGCGATGTGCCGCTGACCCTGGTATCGGCCCCGGCCGGCTACGGCAAGAGCGTGCTGGTCGCCCAATGGGCCGCACAGCTCGACCGCCCCGTCGCCTGGTTGTCGTTGGAAAACAGTGACAGCGAGCCGAGGGAGTTCCTCCGGTACTTTCTCGCCGCCGTGGATACCGTGTCGCCCGGTGCCTGTGACGCCACCCGCACGCTGCTGAAAGCCGCGTCGCTGCCTCCGGTACCCGTCTTCGCAGGCTATCTGCTCAATGACCTCGAAGCCATCGACGCGCCGTGCGCCATCGTGCTCGACGACTATCACCGGATCGACCCTCCGTCGCCCGTGCACGACCTGATGATCCGGTTGCTCGAGCACCCTCCGGCACAGTTCCGCTTTGTCGTTCTCACTCGCCAGGATCCGCCGTTGCCCCTGTCGAGCCTTCGAGCCGGCCACCGGATCAACGATGTACGCCTGCAAGACCTGCAGTTCACGGGGCACGAAACGAGCGAGTTTCTGAGCGCGACAGTGGACCTCTCCGTGAGCGATGAGGTCCTCACACACCTGAAGCACGAGGTGGAGGGGTGGGCCTGGGGTTGCGGCTCGTGTCGTTGGCACTGCAGCAGGTCAGCGACGCCGAAGTTTTTCTGAGGAGACTACCCAAGCACTTGCCGGAGATACAGGGGTACTTGCTGCAAGAAGTGCTGGCTGCGCAGTCCGCCCAGGTTCGGGACCGGATGCTGACATCGTCCATCCTCGATCGCTTCTGCGCGGAGCTAGTCGACGCGGTCTGTGAACCGCCGGACACCGATGACGAGACCGGGCTCACTGCCGCCGATTTCATGAAGGAGCTGCGCGAGAGCAACCTCTTCACATTCGCTCTCGACGCCCAACACGAGTGGTGCCGCTACCACCACCTTTTTCAGGAGTTGCTCGAGAATGAGCTGCAGCGCAGTCGCGGACCGGATTACGTCTCAGCCTTACACCTGCGGGCCAGTCTATGGTTCGAACGCAAAGGCCTGATCGACGAAGCGCTGAAGCACGCTCTGGCGGCCGACGAGATGGAGCGGGCGGTACAGTTGGTCAGCAAGCACCGACATACAGCCCTCAACGCCGACCGGTGGGACGTCCTCGAGAGATGGCTGTCACTCATCCCGCGAAGAATCGTGCAACAGCAGGCGGCGCTCCTGATTTCTCGGGGATGGATTCTCCTGGACCGCTACTTCCGTGTCGGGCTCCTTCCGCCGCTTCTGGATCAGGTCGAATCGCTGCTGGGCGATGAGCCGGGGATGGAGCCGATACATGGCGAGGTCGCGCTCTGTCGAGGGTACATCCTCTTTGTCATGGGTGACGGCGCCGAAAGCCTGAAACATCTAGAAGTTGCTCTCGAGCAGATTCCCGTTTCGCACCTCGAAGTCCGGTCAATTGCCGAGGTAATCTTCGCGGAGGCGAATCAGATGGTGGGCCGAAAGGAGCAGGGCATGCGGTTCCTGGACGACCTGCTCGCGCATCCCGACTCGGTGGAAGAGGGTCGAAAGACTCGACTGCTGACCGCTCGCGTGATCATTCACGTCACGGACGGGGATCTGCTCGGAGCCGAGTTGGCGAACCGAGGCTTGCGGGAAGTCGTCGAGCGTGGCCCACATGGCTATGTGCTGGCTTGGGCCAACTATCTGCAGGGTCTGATTCACCTGCTCCGTTGCGAGTGGAAGATGGCGGTCGAGTATCTGGAGCGATCTGTCGCGATGCGATTCATCCATCACCGTCGGGCTGCGGTGGACTCGATCACCGGTTTGATGCTCGCCTACCAGGCGCTGGGGCAGAAGGACAAGGCCCGGGCGACGATGCAGATGCTCCAAGAGTATGTCGCGTCCCTGGGTGATCGCACCATGGAGAGTCTGGTGATTTCCGCGGAGGCGCGCCTCACCCTCCTGCAGGGACGATCGGCGCCTGCCACACGTTGGCTCGAAGCGACCGAGCCGTCACCTGAAGGGGCGTTGCTGTATTGGTTCGACGTAGCGTCGATCACCCGATGCCGGGCCATAATCGCTGCGGCCTCACCAGACAGACTTGCGCAAGCGGAGGCGCGGCTCAAGGAGCATGCCGAGGCGAACGAGTCCCATCACAACATCCACCAGTTGATCAGGATCCTGACCCTGCTGGCCATGGCATGCGAAAGACAGGGCAAAGCGAAAGAGGGCCTCGGAATCCTCTATCGGGCCGTGGCCGTGGCCCGGAAAGGCAGCGTCGTCTTCCCGTTCGTCGAGCTCGGCAGACCCATGGTTGACCTGCTCGACCAGCTCACCGGGGAGCGTGAATTCACCGCCCAGGTCGCGCGCCTCGTGTCCGCCCTCGGTACGCCCACGGACGGATCCACGATGCAGAGACTCGAGGAGCGGCGTGTGGTGGCTGGACGAAACCTCGTAGACCTGACCAACCGCGAGATGGATGTCCTCGAACTGCTGGCGCTGCGCCTGCAGAACAAGGAGATCGCGGACCGCCTGAGTCTCTCCCACCAGACGGTGGGCACCCACCTCAAACAGATCTACCAGAAACTCGGTGTTCACGGCAGAAGAAAGGCGGTCGAACGGGCTGTCGAGACCGGGATCCTGGACCGCCACTCTCCGGACTGACCTACCTCACCCCCTCCGTCCGGGTTATTAACCGCATTCTCCCTCGGCTCTACCCTATATCCACCGCACTCTGGGGGATGCGCCGAGTGATGCCGCCGGTCAAGCTACAGGCGTGAGATCACCACACATTGTCGATCCCCGGCGCCTCTTCATGCTGTCACTCACGGCAACATGACGTGGAGGGCACATTGATGCGGACGCGAGACATCTCCGCCTTTGAATTCGGCGGCCCCGCCAGCTACCGGATCGTTGTCCAGGGCACGGTGAGCCGCGACTGGAGCGGCCGGCTTGGCGGAATGGTGATCACGACGTCGAGCCAGGAGAGCGGTGCGCCACAGACGATTCTCCTGGGGCGGATCCGCGACCAGCCCGCACTGCGCGGGGTCCTCGAAACATTGTATGCCTTACATCTGCCGATCCTGGAAGTGAAGAAGATCGACAGCGATTGCGACCAGGACACGACTGAAAACGGACGAACGGGAGTGATCGGATCACAATAGGTCGCCGGCCCGCAAGGAGAAGCAGAATGAAAACAAAACGAAATATTACAACCGGCCTGATTGTGCTGATGTGCGTCAGCATGCTGCCAGGCGTGGTGCTCGCGCAGAACTATGAAGAAGTACCCGAACCTCAAAAGATCTACTCACCCTACGTCGAGCGGACCCAGTCCGATGCGAACTTTGCTGAGGGTGTCTACTTTGGTGACACACATGTGCACACCTCCTATTCCACTGACGCCGGTATGCTTGGAAATACGCTCGATCCCGAAGACGCCTACCGGTTCGCTCTCGGCGAAGAAGTGTTATCGAGCACGGGACAACGGGTCCGACTGATCCGTCCACTCGATTTCATTGTGGTGGGGGATCACGCCGAGAATTTGGGGCTCGCCCCGATGATCGACGAGTCGAACCCGGATCTTCTCGCCAACGAATGGGGGAAGACCGTTCATGACCTGGTGAAGGCCGACAAGGGCAACGAGGCATTTCAGATGTGGGTCAAAGAACTCTCGAATAACAATGATCCGATCGACAACCCGAAGGTCACGCGCACGGTCTGGGATCGGGAGATCAAATTTGCCGAGCAGTACAACGATCCAGGAAATTTCACCGCGTTTATCGCATTCGAATGGACCTCCGGAGCCACCCCGAAAAAACCTGGCAACCTGCACCGGATGGTGATCTTCAAAGACGATGGCGACAAGGCGGGCCAGGTCCTGCCATTCTCCACCATGATGTCTGAAGACCCGGAGAATCTGTGGAGGTACATGGCGGGCTATGAGGAGAAAATCGGAGGTTCAGTGCTGGCCATCCCCCACAACGGCAACCTCTCCAACGGGCAAATGTTCCCGATCGAGCGGATGAACGGCAAGCCCATCGACCCTGAGTACGCGAAGACCCGCAGGCGCTGGGAGCCGTTAATTGAGGTGACCCAGATGAAGGGCGACGGCGAAGCGCATCCCTTACTGTCACCAGATGATGAGTTCGCCGACTACGGTACCTGGGACAAGGCCGACATCGCCGGACAAAAGGCGAAAGAGGACTGGATGCTTCCTTACGAATACGCCCGGTCTGCCCTTCAGGTTGGTTTGCAGCAGGAACAGAAGCTCGGCATCAACCCCTACAAGTTCGGCATGGTCGGCAGCACGGACGCCCACACAAGCCTGGCGACTACCCGGGAGGAGAACACCTGGGGCAAAACCGCGGGTTTCGAGCCCTCAGCAGAACGCTGGGAGCACGTTATTATCAAATCTCCCAACGACGATTCACTGACGACCTACGGCTACGAACTGCTCGCATCGGGGCTCGCGGCAGTGTGGGCTCGGGAGAACACGCGTGAGGGGCTCTTCAATGCCATGCAGAAGAGGGAAACCTATGCGACGACCGGTACGCGGATCACTGTTCGCTTCTTCGGTGGGTGGGACTATGGCGAGAATGATGTGTTCCGGCCCGACGCGGTTGCGATCGGTTACCGCAAGGGTGTGCCGATGGGCGGTGATCTACCCGCTGTTCCGAGCGGCAAGACGGCGCCTGTGTTTATGGTTGGCGCCCTTAAGGATATCGCGTCCGGTAACCTCGACCGTATTCAGATCGTAAAGGGCTGGCTCGACAAGGACGGCGATCGACAGGAAAAGGTTTACGACGTAGCGGTCTCCGATGGCAGAACCATCGACTCTGACGGACGCTGTAGAACGCCTGTCGGTAACACGGTCGATGAGGCGAACGCCAGCTACTTGAATAAGGTCGGCGATGCTGAGCTGCGGGCAACATGGACGGACCCGGATTTCGACCCGAAACTTCCGGCCGTCTACTACGCCCGGGTGCTGGAGATCCCGACGCCAACATGGCAGGCCTATGATTCAAAGTTCTACGGGATCACGATGCCTGAAGAAGTTCCACTGAGCCACCAGGAACGGGCCTATACCTCGCCGATCTGGTACACGCCCAAATGATAGGAGAACGAAATGAAACAAATAATAGTGGCAGTTAGCACTGCGTTGGCGCTGGCCTTGGTTACAGTGTCGGCCCAGGCTCAGGACTTCGGAAATCCTTCCGTCGAGGACCTCAAGGGGCTTTATCCCGGCAAGGCTTATTCACCCTATGCCAAACGATCATTTCCCAGCAATGTCTACTGGGGCGATACGCACCTGCACACCGGGCTGTCACTTGATGCCGGGTTGTTCGGCGCCATTCTTGGCCCCGAAGAGGCCTACCGCTTTGCGCGCGGTGAAGCAATTCAAGCGTCGAGCGGCCAGCCGGTCAAGTTGGGCCGTCCGCTCGACTTTCTGGTGGTCGCAGACCACTCCGACATGATGGGGATAGCGACTGACGTCCAGAGAGGAGCGCCTAATATTGTGGCTGTTCCGCAGGGCAGGGAATGGGCTGCAGGTTTTGCGGAGGGTGGCGAGGCTGCGGCCAGGGCCGCGATTGACCTGGTCACGAGTTTCACCGCGAATAAGGTTCCCGCAGTGTTCGTCGAACAATACTCTCCCGGCTCTCCGATCTACAGCGATGTCTGGGAAAGGATCATTGATGCAGCAGATCATTACAACGAGCCGGGCCGGTTCACGGCCTTTATCGGTTATGAGTGGACCTCGATTCCCAAAGGGAACAACCTGCATCGCAACGTGATCCTGCGAGACAACGGAGAGCGGGCGAGACAGGTGATTCCGTTGACCACATACCCTCCCGCGGGATCTTCGGACCCGCTGGACCTCTATCAGTGGCTGGATGACTACGAGAAAAGAACGGGTGGCCAGGCCCTTGCGATTGCTCATAACGGCAATGTGTCCAACGGCTGGATGTTCCCCATGGCGGAAACCTATGCCGGCGGCAAGGTTGACATGAATTATGTGGAACAGCGTGCCAAGTGGGAACCGCTCTACGAAGTGACCCAGATAAAGGGTGACGGCGAGACCCACCCGGCCCTGTCGCTCACCGATGAATTTGCTGACTTCGATACTTGGGACGCGGGCAACCTCACCTTGGAAGAAGCGAAGAAACCGGAGATGCTCAAGCAGGAATACGCTCGCGAGGCGCTGAAGAATGGGCTCAAGCTGGAAAAGAAGTTTGGGACCAATCCCTACAAGTTCGGTATGGTCGGTGCGACCGATAGCCATACCGGCTTGTCGACAGCTGAAGAAGAAAACTTCTTTGGAAAAACAACCAGCGCCGAGCCTGCCGCAAATCGGATGCAGCATCCCTTTGTCGAAACGGAACTAGGCAGTTTTCCAGGATATACCGTGAGTGCCTCCGGCTATCAGGGCGTGTGGGCCACTGAGAACACCCGCCAGGCGATCTTTGCTGCCATGGAGCGTAAAGAGACTTACGCCACCACCGGCCCCCGCATCCCGGTACGTTTCTTCGGCGGCTGGGAGTTTACTGATAACGATTTGCGCAGCCGTACCCCGGCCTTCATCGGCTACGAAAAGGGCGTACCCATGGGTGGCGATCTGACCAAGGCGTCATCCGGCAAGGCACCGACCTTCATAGTCATTGCGCAGCGCGATCCGATGGGCGCCAATCTCGACCGTGCCCAGATCATCAAGGGCTGGATCGACAAGAATGGCAATACCCTCGAGAAGATATACGACGTGGCGGTTTCTGATGGCCGCACAATAGGTGCGGACGGACGCTGCAAGACGCCGGTCGGAAACACCGTCGATCTCGAAGCGGCGAGCTGGACAAATACCATAGGCGATTCTGAGCTTGCGGCAGTCTGGTCCGATCCTGATTTCGATCCGAATCAGAAGGCCTTCTACTATGTGCGTGTCCTCGAGATCCCGACACCACGCTGGGTGTTGTATGACAAGGTTCGCCTGGGAGCCAAGATCCCGAAAGAAGCGAAACTGATCCACCAGGAACGGGCCTATACCTCGCCGATCTGGTACACGCCCGAATAGACGCGACAACACATTGAACCCGAATCGCTCAGAGACTCTATTGCAAGCAAACCGCAACCCGATGTGGCCGCACAGATCCAATGCACCACCTTTACGACGAATGAGGAATGGATCAAGTTGATCGCTGCGGCGCCTCTGCCCGCCGTATCAGCGGCCGAAACCTTGGCCGAGGGTTTGCAGGTTACGATTGAGGAATAGCAGGTCGTGTGACCAAGGTCCCCTCACTCGATTACAGAATCCCCGCCCATCGTCCCATCAAGCGGTCCACGCTCGCCCATATTCTCAAGCACGCTCGTCTGAGCGTAGATGAGCTTCTTCGCCTGCTCTGAGACGCCGACAGAAGTCGGTGCACGTTGCTGTCGACTGCGGTCCTCTTATGGACCTCAGTGTTACCAATATTGTTACCTTTGGCTCCAACAGCGCCCTGATCGATCTTGGGCGGGACGCTGTAAACAACTCATTCTGTTGAAGTTATATTGGTGCCGGAGGCGGGATTCGAACCCGCAACTCCTTGCGGAGGGGGGATTTTAAGTCCTTTGAAAACTCACACTCCACAACAGATGACAGCACGCAACCGCAACAAAACAAGCGACTTACGCCGGCGGGCGTAAATGCCGTCTGCTGTCGATTACGGGTCTTTGTTGTACTTCATTGTTACCAAAATTGTTACCTCTGTGTTGTCGGGTGTTGTCGTTTATGGCAGCCATAAGGGCAGCAAGGGACGGTTTCTCCCTCGAGTCCACTGACGCTCTCACGGCCGGTGCCCTGGGCTTCATGCCTCGCCTCTTGGTCTTGACCACCCTCCCCCATCGCCGCACCGACAGCTACCGATTCGAGCGAATCAACGGTCGGCACCGCCTTCGCCTGTCCGCTCCTCGACGCGTCGGACTTCCCTACGGCTCGTACGCTCGCCTTCTTCTCGCGTACCTGACCACTGAAGTGGTTCGGACCAAGAATCCCGAGATACAGCTTGGCGCCACGCCCAACGATCTGGCTCGTAAGCTGGGTTTGTCGACCATCAGCGGACCCCGGGGCACCGCACATCGACTCGAGAATCAACTCCATCGCCTTCTACACATGAGGCTCGAATGGCAGACCTCTCTGGGCCTCACTCCGAGGTCGTCTGGATCTGCGTACGTAACTGTGGGCGGAGCTTCCTGGTTGAAGCCGTGGCGAAGACTGCTCGCAAGACGACCGATCTGGCGATTGCAGATCGTCCTTAGCCAAGACTTCTTCGACGAGATCACGAGGTCGGCCGTCCCCATCGATCTCCGAGCGATCCATCAGCTGCAGAGATCTCCCCTCGCCACCGACCTGTATGTGTGGCTCACCTACCGGATGAGCTATCTAAGGAAACCGACAATGGTTCCGTGGAAGAGTCTGGAGGCCCAGTTCGGCGCGGACTACACTCGGGCGCGAGACTTCCGTCGCAGGGTCTCGAAACTCCTCGAAGCCGTCCTTTCTACCTACCCGACGGTTCGAATCTCCCTGACGGACACCGGCCTGCGCCTTTATCCTTCTCCACCTCACGTCAAACGCGTTGGGGCGATTCGATCTGGCGACCTACGCGGACCCCGCAGACACGTTGTCTCTGGGCTGCGGAGCTGACTCCCAGAGTCACCGTGCCTGGGCTGACAGGCTCTACTCGGGCCACCTGACCTCGAGCAGCTCCTCAATCAGTCACTCGATACACGCGGCTGGCGATCTGGACCCTCGCGGAGATCTGAGAATAGAAGACCAAGTCCAGGGATCGCAGGCGACAGATCTTCCGACTCATCGGGGCAGACTCTAGCCTATTCGTGCTCGGCTCCAGAGACCGGATTGGCTCGCGCCTGGCTCCGAAATCGGGCAGTTTGACAAACTGACACTGCGTCAGTAAGATGTGACAAGATGTCACAAACAAGACGACCCTCTTCTCCGCTCCACGTCAGCCCGCAAGCGAGTCTCAAGATCGGTAAAGCGGATCAGACCCGTGCAGCCATCCTGAACGCGGCGTTGGATCACGTCTGGTCCCAGCCGTTTCGTGACATGTCGGTTACCTCGCTGATGGCATCCACGGACGTGGGCCGCTCGGCCTTCTATCAGTACTTCAGGGACCTGCACGAGGTGATGAATACCTTGCTGGACATGCTGCAGCGCGAGATCTTCGACGTAGCCAACCCGTGGCTCGTGGGCGTTGGCGATCCCGTCGCTCTGATGCGAGAGACCCTCGCCGGATTGGTGCGCGTTTGCTACGAACGGGGCCCCTTCTTACGTGCCGTTACCGATGCCGCCTCTGCCGACCCCCGCCTAGAAAGGGCCTGGGTGCAATTCCTCGCAGGTTTCGACGAAGCGGGGACTGCCCGTATCGTAGCCGACCAGCAACAGGGTCTGATCCCGGACTTCGAGGTGCCCTCCGTCGCCTTCGCTCTCAACCGTGTCAATGCCTACACCCTAGTTCAGGCGTTCGGGCAGCACCCGAGAAGAGATCCCGAGCCGGTTCGGGAGGCGCTGGCTCGGATCTGGATTTCCACGCTTTACGGCGCCGAGTGGCTCGGCAAGGAGTCCTCGGATCTGGTCCGCACATGACTTTGAAAGGAAGGTTTACCGTGCCACACACACGAATCGGTTCTGTAGGAATCCTGCTGACCGCGCTACTGGCCCTGGCGCCGCAGCTGGCTCAGGCCCAGGGGCACAGTCCGTCGGCTGTCCCGCAAGTCAGCAAGGAGGTGCTGGATTCCATCTCGACTCCGAATCAGGTGGAGACCTCTATCGGCACGCTCGAGTTCCTCGACGGAGCACCGCTGCCCGAAACCGCCGAAAAGGTGTACGACTATCTCGACACCATGCGTGGTGTCGATGCCTTTCTCAAAGGTATGCCCGGCGCTTCCCTGCAGGGACTGATCAAAGGTGCCCACAGTCAGGGTGCGGTGGCATGTCATCAGGTCGTCTACTTCGACAAGCTGATGGACTCCCAGTCGCTCTACCTAACCGGGAATACCTCGACCATGTATGTCCTACCGAACCTCGACCTCGAGCGGGATGGTCCGACGGTCCTCGAGGCCCCGGCGGGCATGCTCGGCGCCTTCAACGATGCCTGGTTCCGTTATGTCGAGGACGTGGGCCCCGCCGGCCCGGACAAGGGAAAAGGCGGCCGGTATCTCGTACTGCCACCCGGCTATGAGGGCGACGTTCCGGAGGGTTACTTCGTGGTGAGGCCCAGAACCTATGACGTCTGGGTCTTCATGCGCGCTTCCATCGCGAAGGGCCTCGACGCAGCCAAGAAGAACGTGGTCGACAACCTGCGCGTCTACCCGCTCGCTACGAGGGACAACCCCCCGCCAATGGAGTTCATCAGCGGTTCCGGCAAGGCGTTCAATACCATCCACGCCAACAACTACACCTTCTACGAGCACCTCAACGAGGTGATCCAGAAGGAGCCGCTGGAGATGTTGGACCCCGAGACCCGCGGCCTCTTCGCCTCCATCGGCATGGAAAAGGGCAAGCCCTTCGCGCCTGACGCTCGCATGAAGAAGATCCTCACCGACGCGGTCGCCATCGCCAACGCGGCAGCCCGCTCCATCCTCTGGTACCCGCGTATCGAGGGCACGATGAGAGGCATCGAGGTCTATCCCGGCCAGAACAGCGCATGGATGATGGGCTGGGTAGACAAGAACGTGTTCTTCAATGGTCAGGATGGCAAGACCTTGAACTCGGATGCCCGGGTCACGTTCCACTATCCCTATACCGCGGTCACGCCAGCGATGGCGGTCAGCGTGCCCGGAATCGGTTCCGACTACGGCATGGCCTACCTGGATTCCAACAAGCAGCCGCTGGACGGCTCGAAGACCTACAGGGTCCATCTCCCGCCGAATCCTCCCGCCAAGGATTTCTGGGCGTTGACGATGTATGACAACCAGACCCGCTCGCAGCTTCAGACCAGCCAGAAGTTCCCGACAGTCGGCAGCCAGACAGAAGGCATCAGGCAGAACGAGGACGGCTCGTACGACATCTACTTCGGGCCGAAGCCACCTGCGGGTTATGAGAACAACTGGCTCGCAACGGTGCCGGGGAAGGGCTGGTTCGTCGCTCTCCGGATGTACGGACCGCTCGAGACCTGGATCGACAAGACCTGGCGTCCCAGCGAGATCGAACCGGTGAAGTAGTCGAATAGAGATGAGCGCTCAATAGAACGTCATGAGTAAAGGAATACCAAACATGAAGAAGGAATCATTGTTTTCACGATCTCTAGGAACATTGTTGATCGTCGGGCTTTCGATCTTCGCCCTGGCACCGGCTCACGCCGCGGATGCTCCCAAGGTGACCGCCGGCAACTACGTCCGTGCCGAGTCGGACATCCAGATGAAAGGCTATATCGAGAGCTTCGACATCTTGGGGAAGTTCCACCATAACCGGCAGGCCTACGACGTCGACAAGCAGATCACCATTCGGGGCAACCG
>Ga0316192_10002837_pt1 | contig 12663 bp, 8 predicted proteins | sample MerIslwburrow_MG_FD_204931 | JGI IMG/M metagenome (GOLD analysis project Ga0316192, IMG submission 204931) | Coastal sediment microbial communities from Maine, United States - Merrow Island worm burrow | ecosystem: Environmental > Aquatic > Marine > Coastal > Sediment | place: USA: Maine...
AAAGTTACCAGACACAGGCACTGATACTCTGCCCTACACGTGAACTGGCCGACCAGGTGAGCAAGGAAACGCGCCTGCTGGCGCGTGCGATACCTAACACCAAAATCGTCACATTGTGTGGCGGCAAACCAATAGGGCCACAATTAGCTTCACTGGAGCATCATCCGCATATCGTTGTTGGCACACCCGGTCGAATATTGAAACATTTACAGAAAAGATCTTTAAAGCTGGATGGTTTAAAAACACTGGTGCTGGATGAGGCCGACCGTATGCTGGATATGGGATTTCATGAAGACATAATGCGCATTATTGATAAGACACCGCGCGAAAGACAAACCTTGTTATTTTCAGCGACCTATCCGGATCAAATTAAAGAAATCAGTGATGATATTCAGAACGACCCGCTAGACATTCGGGTAGAAAGCGTACATGACAACAAGAAGATACAGCAGGTCTTCTATGAAATACAAAAAGGCAATAGAACCAGGGCATTAGTTTCCCTGTTGCAGCATTATCGACCCGAATCCAGCCTGGTGTTCTGTAATCGAAAGCAGCAGTGCCAGGAACTGGCCGATGAATTATGGCAGCAGGGTTTTCACGCCCTGGCCCTGCATGGAGACCTGGAACAGAGAGAAAGAGACCAGGTGCTGGTGCAGTTTTCCAATAAAAGCAGTTCCATTCTTATCGCTACCGACGTCGCTGCCCGTGGACTGGATATAAAAGATTTACCCGCGGTAATTAACTTCGAATTATCGCCTGATCCGGAAATTCACATCCACCGCATTGGGCGCACAGGCCGCGCTGGCAGCAAGGGACTGGCAATCAGTTTGTTCATAGCTTCCGAGCAGTTCAGGGTCAAGGCGATTAAAGAATATCTGAATTATCCCGTCCGCATTGATAAGGCGTCATCATTAAAAACCCGTGAGAATTTCAGACTAAAACCGCCAATGGTCACGCTTAGCATAAATGGTGGCCGCAAAGACAAGCTGCGTGCCGGAGATATCCTTGGTGCCTTAACTAGCGGCACCGGGCTGGCAGGTAAAAAAATCGGTAAAATTGATATTTCTGATTCCGTTTCCTACGTAGCGGTGGAATACCCTGTTTCTAAACAAGCATTGAAGATTCTTTCAGAAGGAAAAATTAAAGGCCGCAAGTTCAGGGTAAGAAAACTACGTTAACTGCAATCGTACATGTCGGATAGCCCCATTCAAACAGATGTTCTGATTATCGGTGCCAGTGCATCGGGATTAATGTGTGCCATTGAAGCGGGAAAACGTCGACGTAAAGTCATCGTACTGGACCACGTCAACAAACCCGGAAAAAAGATACTGATGTCCGGTGGTGGTCGTTGCAACTTCACCAACTATCATGTCAGTGCTGAGAATTATATTTCCCACAATCCGCACTTCTGCAAGTCAGCATTAAGTCGCTATACACAATGGGACTTCCTTGCTTTGGTTAACCAGTATGAAATCCCGTTTCACGAACGCAGCAACGGCCAGTTATTCTGTAACAACAGTGCCAAAGACATCCTCAATATGCTGTTAAGCGAGTGTGAAAAATATTCGGTAACGATTAAGCTAAAGACTGAAATTTCCAGTCTTGAAAAGCTGTCTAACAACAACTTTCAGATAACAACAGATTCTAAAAACTATACTTGCCAGTCACTGGTCGTCGCCACCGGTGGCTTATCCATCCCTAAGATGTGCGCTACCCCGCTGGGCTATAAAATAGCACAGCAGTTTGGTATGAACGTCTGGCCAACCTCAGCAGGCCTGGTTGCTTTTACTTTGCAGCCAGAAGATAAAGAACGTTTTTCACCATTGTCCGGCATCGCAATAGAGAGTGTCGTCAGCAATCAGCGCATCTCGTTTCGGGAAAATATTTTGTACACGCACCGGGGCTTAAGCGGACCGGCGATTTTACAGATTTCATCCTACTGGCAACCCGGTGAGTCAATTTCTATCAACCTGTTGCCGGATATAAATCTCGCCGAAATGCTAAAAGAAGCCCAGCAACAACACCCGCAGCAGCAATTAAAAAACTACCTGGCGCAGCATTTACCAAAGCGGGTGATCGACGCCCTGGTCGAAGAATCCTTATCAGATAAAGCACTGCAGACACTGTCACACAAAGAATTCAAGTCGGTTGCCGATCAACTGCAAAACTGGACAATAAAACCCAATTCCACATTGGGATACCGGACTGCAGAAGTGACTCTCGGCGGAGTCGATTGCGATACCCTTTCGTCCAAATCCATGGAATCCAGAACTATTCCTGGCCTGTATTTTATCGGTGAAGTTGTCGATGTTACCGGCTGGCTTGGCGGCTACAATTTTCAGTGGGCCTGGTCATCGGGCTGGTGTGCAGGACAGTATGTTTAACCCTTGATATCCCATATGGATTACTACAGTATCAAATCTCCTGAAGCACTTACCCTGCTTTTATTTCCACTTTACTAGTATCGGTTATTCTCACCGCCTGAGATATATCCACAAAAAAACAACCGAAAGTGGGTGTTAGATTATGCCTGCTTCTTTAATCGGGCATCACAGTCAAACCACCATACACGTCCATTTTGAAATCATTATTATCTTCCGGCTGTCTAAATAATCATCAAATTAGTTCAATGAAACTTGAACGGATGTAGAAACTGTGTTCTGTTACCATGCATGCTTACAATGGAGGAATATCGATGCGTTATTTAGCAATTGTTGCCAGTCTCTTACTGTTCTCTTACCCAGCATTTTCTGCTGACATATCAGATGAAGAACGTTGCGTGAAACAAGGCGAGGTGGCTGAGAAAGCGGCCAATATGCGTATTTCTGGTGTAGATAAAGATACCGCGACCAAGACCTTAATCGAAATGTATGATCGACCCGGGTCTGGTGTAACCACCAACAACGTACGCGGTATGGTAATGGTATCCTACATGGCCAAGATGGAGCCGAAAAAGATGCAAGATTACGCCATCGCCGAGTGTAAAAAAAATCTACTAAGGTGATACCCCTGCAATGAAGATACAGTGTTGCGTTGACCAGTTGAGGCCGCCGCCAGAAGCGGACAATTCATCAATCTACGCCTAACGCCTTAACTCTTGCCTCCAACAGCATGGCGTTAGCCAAGCCCGCTGTAAAAACTTGTTAGGTATTTTTACTCTCAGCCTTTTGCTTTAAAGCAGAATTCATTAATTCGAATCCGGCACGTGTATCTTGATCTAAACTGCCCCATAAAAAAGGCACCAGTAGTCCGCTGAATTCCTCTTTCTGCACTAGTAAGCAGCCATTCTCGGTTGGTGTAATTTTAAAAAGATGCCTGCCATCGAATATGCCAGGTAACAAGAAACGCCCTAGCCAACTAAAATCAGAATTTACAACTACGGTTTTTACGGTTGGCTTGAAGATCATTTGCTTGCCGTTTGGTGGTGAGATACAAACTTCAAGTTTTTCACCTACACGAACTTCTCCTTTGGCATTTTTTATGAACGGATTCCATTCTACATATTTATCCAACTTGGTCAGAACAGACCAAACTGTTTCGGGGCTAGCTTTAATTTGTATCTCAGTTTCTATGAGTCTCATGCTTACTCCTTAACATGTTAAAAACATAACAGTGATACATACTGCTGCTGTAATTTACAGTGATATAAAGCAAAAACCTAAGTTATTTGAATATTTAATTTTGGCTATATAGAGGCACAAATAGATTAGGAATAGTGGATAAGCCTGAACGACTGTTATGGATCGTTTGGACCTGCCCCGAATTAATGGACACTTCTAAATTGACCTAAAGTAAGGTTCTGGAAGTGTGTGATGGCTAGAACGAGGAAGTACAAGCGGTATAGTCCTGAGTTTAAACGTGAAACATAAAAACGTGCCAGTGAAGATGGAATAAACGATAAGCAGGTGTGCCAAGAGCTCGGGATTAGGCGTCGTCATGCCTGATTCTATGAAGCATTCAGGCTTGTATAGCCTGTTACACTATATTACATTCTTCGTTAATGAAATACTTCGCCATAATTCTTCTACTTCCGACTGTCGCCTACTCATATGGTAATCAGATAACCTGCACGACAGAGAAGCAATATAGTTGTAAATCAGATATTAAGGGAAATGTAAGGTGCGTTGTTCAACATCCCAATCAGATGATGTTCGTAAAAAAGTTTGAAATCTTTAGAAATACGAATAAAGTAATCAAATCAATATATATGGATGTCAGGCCATCTAAACCCACCGAGGAATTAATAAGCGAACTTACTTACTTTAGAACATTTAAGGATAATGATGGCAAGGAAGTAGTGCGTGCGCGGTTTAGCACAGACTCAGACAGTACATCAATTCATATAGATGATGAAAAATTTGCAGGTATCACGAATATAAGCCCAGATTCTTCTGCTCAATTTGTCGGATATCTTTCAGTTTACGGATACTGCAAATAATCACTCAAAACAAGAATACATCACGTCTTCCTTACACGATGCCTGGTACTGCCTATAATTCAAGCAGGAATGATGAAGATAATAGGCGGAATAGTAATTATTGACTATCGCCACCTGGAAGCAGGAAAAACACTTTCAAACCAAGCAGATATTGAAGTGCGGTTTGTGTTCGATATGAAGAATGTATGGTAGGCAAAGAAAAGCCTGACGTTTAAAGTCAGGCTTTTCGATGGAGTAGAGATTATTCACACAAACAAGCCTACACCCGTTATTAAGTCTAGCACGTGAATTAAATATTTCATGATTGAACAGGCAAAAAAGCCCAGCTTTTCAGGGCTGGGCAATTCGACTCACATTTGGAGATGGAGAAGTATCCGAGTGAGTTATCGGACGTACATATATTACTCGTGAACTGCTACCAATTCTTTGATCAAAATCAATGAGATTCTTGTTTCAATAGGCAAAAAAAACAGCGTTGAGGCAGCTGGGCTAGCAAACTAAGTGTCGAGCTAAATACATATTAGAGGATATGTAGCTATATATTACATGTGGACTACTGATCCGTAATTGATAAATATTAAAAGAAAAGCCCTAATAGAATTAAATGAAAAGGCAAGTCTTGTTATCGGTCGAAGGGGGTGCAACCGTTAAGCGGATATTACCTGATACACCGCTGTTCTCACGAATCACCAGCCACTGTGGGGTTCACGTTCGCTATAGGCGATAATTCATCTAGCAAGGTAAAACACTCCACAGGGTGGTTCGTTATGAATCTTTTTTCAGCCAAAAACAAACGTTTGCTAATGCAGCTCCAGCCGTTTCCGGTTGAGCGTATAACAAGCTTTACGAAAGCGCTGGTATCCAGCCATTAGCTGATCAGCCATCATGAACCCTCAGGGTCAATTTCAATCAGAGTTTCACCCGGATTGACTGAGTCACCTTTACTTACAAACACCCCGTCAATGCGGCCATCAATTGGGGCCTGTATCTCGGTTTCCATTTTCATCGCTTCAGTCACAAGCACTGGTTGACCGGCTTTCACAATATCACCCTCAGCGACCATGATGTCGACCACATTACCGGGCATAGACGTTGTCACATCGCCTTCCTTTGTTGCTTTAGGTCGCTTGCCGGCTATCTTCGTCTTTATCGCCCCCTCGGCGCCACCAGTGAGCACGATTTCATCCAGGGTTTCGACGATTGTCTCTTCGGGTGTGCCGTCCACTGTCAGGTAAAAATGGCGTTCCGCCTCACCCTTGTGACCGGACCCGGTAATCTTTACGTGATATGACTCGCCGTGTAACGTGATATTGAATTCAGTTGGTGTATTTTGCTGTTTATTATTTCCTGGATAAGGCAGCAGTGACTCAGGAACCAGTTCATTGTTAGCACGCTGCTCAAGAAACTGTCGCCCGACATCCGGGAACATAGCAAAAGACAGCACATCTTCATCGTTAAGCGCCAAACTGCCAATTTCTTCGCGCAGATGATCCAGTTCATCCGGGATCATGTCGGCTGGTCGGCATTCAATGATTTCATCCTTTCCGACTGCCTTTTGCTGCAGGGCTTTATCAACCATAGCAGGGGGTTTACCATAACCGCCATGCAGATAATTATTCACTTCTTTGGTGATGGTTTTATATCTCTTGCCGGTAATCACGTTCAGTACCGCCTGGGTGCCGACGATCTGTGATGATGGGGTCACCAGTGGCGGATAACCCAGGTCTTTACGCACCTGGGGTATCTCAGCCATGACTTCATCCATGCGATCCAGTGCATTCTGCTCTTTCAATTGATTGGCAAGATTGGAGATCATGCCGCCCGGCACCTGGTTGACTTGTACGCGGGTATCCACACCGGTAAAGTCACTTTCAAACTGGTGATACTTCTTGCGTATGCCGTAAAAATAGAGACCAATTTCCTGCAGGGCTTCAAGGTCCAGCCCGGTATCATATTCAGTGTTTCGCAATGCGGCAACCAGACTCTCGGTGGGTGGATGGCTGGTGCCGCCAGACCAGGAGGAAATTGCCGTATCAATATGTTCACAGCCATTCTCGATAGCTTTCAGGTGGCACATGGCGGCCAGTCCTGATGTACTATGTGAATGCAGATGCAGCGGGAGATCTACCGCATCCTTTAGCGCCTTGACTAGTTCGGCGGTCGCGTAAGGTGTAAGCAGTCCCGCCATATCCTTGATACAGATACTGTCACAATTCATGGCTTGCAACTCTTTCGCCATCTGCACAAAACCCTGCACACTGTGCACCGGACTGACAGTGTAACAGAGTGTACCCTGGGCATGTTTGCCAGACTCATTGGTGGCTTCGATAGCTGTTTTCAGATTACGCACATCGTTTAGCGCATCAAAGATTCGGAATACATCCATTCCATTTTGTGCTGATTTGTCTACGAAGGCCCTGACGACATCATCCGCATAGTGACGATAACCGAGCAGATTCTGTCCACGCAATAACATCTGTAAGCGTGTATTGGGTAAAGCTTCACGTAGTTTTCTTAACCGCTCCCAGGGATCTTCCTTGAGAAAACGCAGACAGGCATCGTAGGTCGCGCCGCCCCAGCATTCCAGTGACCAGTAACCCATCGCATCGAGTTGTGGGCAGACTGGCAACATATCTTCAGTACGCATGCGCGTTGCAATCAGTGATTGATGGGCATCGCGCAGAATGACATCGGTCAGTTTGATTTTAGGCATATTCATTTACTCGTCATTAGAGTCCGGCATGGGCGGCAATAGCTACAGCAAGGGCAGCGGCCAAGTCTTCTTTATTGCGTTTGTCGGAGTATTTCGTCAGCTCTGGATGGTTCTCTACAAAGGAGGTGTTAAAGTGCGCTGCACGGAAGTCAGGGTGGTTGAGAATCTCCTGATAATAGGGCTTGGTGGTACGGATACCATGGACTACCATATCATCCAGAGCGCGCTGTCCACGATTAATCACATCGTCCCAGGTCAGCGCCCAGACAATGACCTTGGCGATCATCGAATCGTAATAAGGAGGTATGGTATAACCAGTGTAGATTGCAGTATCGGTACGTACACCCGGCCCACCCGGTGCATAGTAGCGAGAGATACGACCAAAGCTCGGCAAAAAATCATTTTTCGGGTCTTCCGCATTGACTCGAAACTGGATCGCATAGCCCCTATGCTGGATTTGATCCTGCCTGAATTTTAGTGGCAACCCTGCCGCAATCCTGATCTGTTCTTCTACAATATCAACACCGGTGATTGCTTCGCTGATAGTGTGTTCAACCTGAACCCGGGTATTCATCTCCATGAAATAGAATCGGCCACTTTCATCCTGCAAAAATTCGACCGTACCAGCTCCCCGATAACCTACCGATTTGGCTGCGATGACTGACAGGCCACCTAAGTACTGTCGCTGTGCTTCATCAAGTTGAGGAGAAGGAGCTATCTCAATCAGCTTCTGATTTCGGCGTTGAATGGAGCAGTCGCGTTCATATAAATGAATACAGTTGCCATGGCTATCTGCCAGAATCTGTAACTCGATGTGTATAGGGTTTACAATACACTTTTCCATGAAGACTTCGGCACAGCCAAAGGCTTTTGTCGCCTCAGAGATGACCCGGTCATAGTTCCTACGCAAATCATCGGCAGAGTCACAACGGCGAATGCCACGACCGCCGCCTCCTGAGGTCGCCTTCAGCATGACCGGGTAACCGACTTGTTCAGCCATGTGCAGGGCTTCGTCAAGATCTTTCAGATTGTCATTGGTGCCCGGTGTAACCGGAATACCGGCAGTCACCATCGCCTTACGCGCTTCAGTTTTATCCCCCATGCGCTGGATCACTTCCGCAGATGGCCCGATATAGGTTACGCCACGTTGTTCACAAACTGCTGCAAACCTGGCATTTTCTGACAGAAACCCGTAACCGGGATGAATCGCATCACAACCGGTTTCTAACGCAAGATTGACGATGCGGTGAATGTTGAGATAACCGGTGACAGGATCAGCACCCAAACTGTAAGCCTCATCGGCTTTTTTGACATGCAGCGAATAACGATCTGAATCAGCATAGATGGCTACTGAACGTATGCCCATCTCGGCACAGGCACGAATAACCCGTACTGCAATTTCACCACGATTGGCAATAAGAATCTTTCGTATCATCGCTTTCCCGATAGGCTTATGAAAATAACAAGGCAAAATTTATCGCACATGATGATTTATGTATAGTTTGATATGATGTTTCACTTTTATAAATCTTATAGATAATGAACCCCCGCCCTTAGACGCTACGCCTGGATCATTAGCTCTGCAATAGTTACGACCTCACCTGATTGCAGGAGTTCCTGTGCTATCAAATCAATTGCTGCCTTGATTCGAAGATAATCAGCCGAGTGACGTTCCGTTGGCTCAAGTTGATGGTAGCAATCATGTTTTACTGCTAGAAATAATGCATCCAGCTGCCCACCATGGTCTGGATGGATACCTTCGAATCCGCTATCTCGTGCTTTCCCTGCTCGATCTGCTCTTCAATCTGTTGCCATTTTGTTTTTTTGAATTGCAAGGTCAGAGTTTCGAATCCTATAGGGGTCCATTTTCATTTGAACTCAATCAATTAACTAAAACCAATTATCCAAACACTTTATTCATCACCTTCCTTTCAAAAAGGAAAATCATTATTAGTTACTGAATGATAATTACTGAAATTGAAGCCACACTCAATGCAGCGAAGTATCGCGTAATGCAGTGGGTTACTCTTGCTTCCGGTGTATACAATAAATCAAACGACATTCCGGGCTGACGGTTCACAAATTCACTTCATTGAACAATCAGGATTATTTTCGCAGCAAGCCAGAAGTTCCTGCAGAACTTGCTTGTATCTATTACGGCTAATCATGCCTTATTCCTTTAAATCCATTTAGTGTTGTTTTGATGTTTTTTTACTGCAGACTCAATGCAGATAGCCCAATCAGGCATAAAACCATCTTCTATAACTTTTTTAACCTGATGAAAATCTTTAGCCTTCGACGTTGTAGAGAGAGTGTCTGGTCCATACAATCAATCTCCTACAGGATAATAACGCTCATCAAATAACTGCTAAGCAATTTTTGGTTATCAATTTCTAATGGCTTTTAAACTGGCAATCAACATCATTTATGGCATTTTCACCGCTACCGTATATTGCAAGTTCCAGTGCCTTTCTACGGTCACTGACTACATGCTTGTCTGGGATACAATTCAGGATTCCGAGGCTCCGTAAACGTCTAACCGGTTGGCCTTCGGTAGGGACAATGAAAACGCTTTTTCCTGCCATAAGCATGTCTTTTATCGATTCTTCTAAAGCCAAAGCAGAGGAAACACCGAGATGAGAAACCATGGTCATATCAATAATAAGCACATTACAGCCCTGTATTTCAGAATTCTTTCGGCTAATCGCCCGGGAGACACCAAAAATCATTGAACCCTGCAGTAACAGCAGCATTACCTTACCAGCGGCTGTGTCTATCAAATCTTTTTCATAGGCACTGAGGGCATCACCCGCTTCGTCGGCCTGGTTAATCACCTCAACATCAGTTTCCTGCAATTCCGAAAGACGTGTGATTGTCATAATGTTGGCAAGAAACAGGCCTAAACCCACGGCCACAATTAGATCAACAAATACCGTTAGCAGTATTACCCCGTATGTAATCAATACACCCTTACCAGAGATCCGGTGGGCACGTTTCAGGAATCCCCAATCGATGATATCGATACCGACCTTAAGGGCGATACCGGACAGAACTGCCAATGGGATCACAGCGGTCAGACCGGCAGCCCATAACACGACAACCAGCAGGATACCGGCCCTGACTATTCCGGATAGCGCGGTTTTTGAACCCGCCTGGATACTGACCACCGTACCCATTGTTGCACCTGCACCAGGTAGGCCACCAAACATACCGGACATCATATTTCCGATACCCTGGCCGATCAGTTCCTTGTCTGAATTGTGTTGCTGACGGGTCAGGCTATCGGCAATAACCGAGGTCAGCAAGGCATCGATACAACCCAACATACCGAGTACAATGGCGTCGACGAACATCGTCTGCCATTGCTCGGCACTGAACATCGGCATCATGAAATCAGGCAAGCCAGTCGGGATTTCTCCTATTCGACGGATATTGGCATCACTGAGAACCATGATAGACACCGCCGTACCAACAATCAGCGCCAACAATTGTGGAGGTATGTAACGCTTAAATCGCCCCGGCATGAAGAATAGTATCGCAATGGTCAATAAACCGAGAAAGGTTTCTTCCACTCTAATACCTGCTATGAGCTCTGGTATATGCTGCAGAATACCAGTGACGCCACCCGCCGGTGAAGCCTGGCCAAGCAGTGGTCCTATTTGCAGAATTATCAGGATGATACCAATGCCGGACATGAAGCCGGAAATTACGGTGTAGGGCATCAGGGTGACGTATTTACCAAGGCGCAGTGTGCCGAACAGAATCTGGAACATGCCAGCCATGACCACGACAGTAAATGCCATGGCCATGCCATTTACAGGATCAGAGGCTATAAGTTTTGCGATAACAGCAGTAAATACAACTGTCATTGGCCCCGTCGGTTCAGATATTAAGGTTGGCGAACCTCCAAATAATGCCGCGAACAATCCAACCAGGATGGCGCCATATAATCCAGCCTCTGCACCAGCACCTGAAGCAACACCAAAAGCAAGCGCCATGGGTAAAGCAATGACGGCTGCTGTCACCCCGCCGAAGATATCACCGCGAACGTTGTGGAACCCAATTTCATTAAACATGAGAATAAATCACATAAAGTATGGCTGAAGATAAAGTTTAAGTAGTTTTAATTAGTAATGAACCCTAACGTTAAGATTTAGCGAGTACTGCTTTATGATACTGTTTTACTCTGGCCCAAACTATTATGGTTAACCACTGAATTTAACAGGGCGGGTCACCTGGATATCCGATACAAACACTACACCGGAGTGTTCGCTATAAAACGGATCCAGGCCCTCTAGAATTGGGGTGACAATTTCTTCGGGCACCGCTGCAATGATCATAATTAAAACATCATCCTCATTGAACATAAGGTGGCCTTCATGAAAACCATGACTCCCTTTACCAGAAAGGTTATTGATAATGGTATAACCGGTTACTCCTGCATTATCGAGCAAGTCGGTTGCATAGGCCTGATGCTCACCACTGAGAATGATTTCGAGTTTTTTGACTGAACTGAAGTTGAGGTTTTTCATTGTGTGCTGTACTCCTTCTCTACGAGTGGTTCATTTGCATCAGAAAGGCTTTGGGCATCCCACTGGCCATTGTTATATGTATATACATTCTGTTTCTCCGGATCGATGACCAACAAACGTATCCAGTCGTTTAATACCAGATTCTTGACCGTTACCACACTTTCCACGGCACGCCGGGCATGTTCCAGCGGTGCTTCGATCAAGGTGATAAGTCGCAACGGTTCATGATACGGTAAGCCTTTATCCAGAACAGTCTGTGAAGGCAGACCAGTGCGCAGATCACTCAATCCACCAGTCATAACGCCAAAGCGACCGGCAACATTATGATAAACCTTGCTGCTGCTTCCAAACTTTTCATTATCAACCGTCGAAAAATAGTGTTCCATATTGATCCATTGTGCTACCACCAAAGGACCGGTAAGAATGTTTTCCAACAGACGTTGCATAGGATCCAAACGATAATCGTAGGAGTGCAGGAACGAACGACCTTCCAGTGACATGTCCATGGTTAAGCTTCGACGGCCTATCACCATATAGGCGTTTCGTGATAATCCCCACTCCGGCCGCACTTGTGACCAATCCATGGCATTACGCTCGACTTCGCGATAGGCCTCCGCCGGTTCGCGGGGCTGAGGTTTAAGTTGTAGAGTGGGTAGTCGTTCCTGGGCACATAGACGAGAGGCTGCTAGCAACCCATTACGTAAACGATCGATATAGAAAATATGCGTGGAAGGGATATGATCGAGATCGTATAGTGTAAGTTCATCAGTGGTGGTGTTGTGCAGCGCGGCAATAAACCAGGCATCATCCGGGATATTAATTCCCTTAGTAAGCAATTTACGGCGTACTTCTTTTTTGTTCGCCATCTGCGCCAGCACCCGCGCACTGACCAGACCATGATTTCCGCCACAGGCACCACAATCCAGTGCCGATTCATACGGATTATTTTCCGAGGTACTGCCATGCCCGAACAACAGGAT
>Ga0316192_10002839_pt1 | contig 12657 bp, 13 predicted proteins | sample MerIslwburrow_MG_FD_204931 | JGI IMG/M metagenome (GOLD analysis project Ga0316192, IMG submission 204931) | Coastal sediment microbial communities from Maine, United States - Merrow Island worm burrow | ecosystem: Environmental > Aquatic > Marine > Coastal > Sediment | place: USA: Maine...
CCCTATATCCATATCTTTCTGCCGAAACGGAAAGCCGGTGCCGACCAGCGCATAGCCCATTTCCTTGCGGCCGCTGACGCGGATCTTGCGGTCATCCAGCGTTGCGCCGTCACCGCGTGCGGCCGCGAAGAGTTCCTGACGCATCGGGTCGTATACCGCAGCGGCCTCCATGCGGCCATTGACCTGCACGCCTACTGATACGCAGAACTGCGGAAAGCCGTGCAGGTAGTTGGTTGTCCCGTCGAGCGGGTCAATGATCCAAACGGTGTCGGATTCACCCTCTGCGCCGGATTCTTCGGCGAGGATTGCATGATCGGGGTAGTGGTTTTTGATGACTTCGATGACGGCGGCCTCGGCGGCGCGATCGACATCGCTGACGAAATCGTTGTGTCCTTTCTTCTCAACCTTGAGCTTGTCGAGCTTGTTGAGATTCCTGATAAGTATGGCGCCGCCACGTCGTGCTGCCATCACGGCCACATTCTGTAATGCGTTCATTAAAACGATTCCGTCAATGTAAAAGAGCTGCGCTCCCGGTGTGTCCGGGCCGCGGGGGCGGTAGAATACCCGACTTTCAGCTGCCTGTGCCATAGCAATGTCCATTCGCATCGTCCTTGTCGGAACCACGCACCCCGGGAATATCGGGGCTGTTGCGCGCGCCATGAAGAACATGGGGCTCAGCGACCTCGCGCTCGTGAACCCAAAGTATTTCCCGCACGACGAAGCGACGGCCCGCGCATCTGGCGCTGCGGATATCCTCGAGAGGGCAACGGTTGTCGATACCCTGGCCAAAGCACTGACCGATTGCGTCTACGTTGCCGGTGCGAGCGCCCGGTCGCGGACGATTAACTGGCCTTGCATGGGGCCGCGAGACTGTGCGGAACGGATGATCCAGGAGAGCAGCCATGGCAAGGTCGCCGCGGTGTTCGGCCCGGAGAAGACGGGTCTGCACAATGACGACCTGGATCTTTGTCATACCCTGCTCACGATTCCAACCGACCCGGGCTTCAGTTCATTGAATCTCGCGATGGCTGTGCAGGTACTGACTTACGAATTGCGCGTCGCCAGCATGCTCGATGAGGGCCCTGTTTTCGATGTGGAAGCGCCACCGGCAACCAGCGAAGAAATGGAACACTTCTACGAGCATCTCGAGAAGGTACTCACGGACATCGAGTTCCTCGACCCGGACAATCCCCGTCACCTGATGCGGCGCATGCGCAGGCTGTTCATTCGGGCGCGCCCGGACAAGAACGAAGTCAATATTCTGCGCGGCGTCCTGACGGCCGTCGACCGCACGCGGGAGGACGACTGATGGGCGATGAAATGATCTACCTCGACTACGCAGCGTCGACGCCTGTCGATCCGCGCGTCTACGATCGCATGCGCGAAGTCGGCCAGGCTGCCTACGCGAATCCATCATCGACACACGCCGCCGGTCGCCTGACACACGCAGTCATAGCACAGGCCGCGAAGCAGCTTGGTGGCCTGCTGAACGTCGATCCCAAGACCCTGATCTGGACCTCTGGTGCGACCGAGTCAGACAACCTCGCGATTGCCGGAGCCGCGCGCTACCGGGCGCATCGAGGCAAACACATCGTTACGATGAAGACCGAGCACAAGGCGGTGACCGACGTGTTCGAGGCTCTCGCCAGGGAAGGTTTCGACGTGACCTGGGTAGACGCGGACTCGCGCGGACTTCTCGATCCCGACGTCTTTGCGGCCGCACTTCGCGATGACACCCAGTTTGCGTCGATCATGTTCGTCAATAACGAGACAGGGGTCATCCAGAATATCGAAGCCCTCGGCGCGATCTGCCGCGAGCGCGATATCCTGTTCCACGTCGATGGCGCACAGGCTGTCGGCAAGGTGCCAATCGACTTTGCGGCTCTGCCGGTCGACTTGTTGTCGCTGACCGGGCACAAATTCTACGGACCCAAGGGCATTGGCGCCCTGTACATGGCCGATCGTCCCGGCTGCCATGTGGACCCCATCTTGTTCGGTGGCGGGCAGCAACGACGGATTCGTCCGGGGACATTGCCGACCGACCTGATCGCGGGTCTCGGCATGGCCGCGGAGATCGCGGCGGGCAGTATTGACGACGATCTTGCGCACCTGGCCCACTTGCGAGACCTCCTCTGGAACGGAATTCGCGAAATCGATGGCATTAGCCTGAACGGCGATCCGGACGGATTTCCCGGAATTCTCAATGTCAGTGTCGAGGATATTGAAGGCGAAAGCCTTCTGTTCGCGCTCGAACCGATCTGCGCGGCTACCGGCAGCGCATGCAATTCGAAAATCCAGGAGCCGTCGTACGTTCTGCGGGCGCTGGGTCGCACGGACATGCAGGCGCAGAGCGCGATCCGCTTCAGCGTGGGCCGGCCGACCACTGTTGAGGAGGTCGAATTTGCTGCGGAACGCTACCGAGCGGCTGTCGCCAGGCTGCGTTCACTGGCCCCGGAGGCCGCCGCATGAGTGCAGATCCTTACAGCGCGCAGGTCAGGGAGTTGTTTGCGGCGCCCGCGCACGCGGGTGATATTGCCGGCGGCGAGGTGGTTTCCCTGTCAGATCAGGACGTTCGGCTCCGGCTCTCCGGCTCGGCGACGGGGGGGACCGTCGATGCCATGCGATTCCGGGCCTGGGGCTGTCCGCACGTGATTGCGGCGGCGGAAGCCGTCTGCTCGGCCCTCGAAGGGAGGCCGTTGACCGATCTCGAGAATTACGCAGTTGCCGACGTTATGCAGAATCTCGCTGTACCTGTGGAGAAAACCGGACGTATACTTGTCATAGAGGATGCGGTTCGGTCGCTTGGGCAGCGGTTTCGCGACAGAACCTGAACTGAATCAAAGACTGGAAGACAGACAATGGCGATATCGCTTACGGATGCGGCTGCAGAACGCGTCCGCTCATATCTTGAAAAACGCAATACAAACCTCGGGTTGCGCCTCGGCGTGACCAAGACGGGCTGCTCGGGTTATTCCTACGTCATTAACTACGCTGACGAGGTGGGCTCCGAGGACATCGTATTCGAGGACAAGGGAATCAAGGTCGTGATCGATCCTGAAGCCCTGGCCCTGATCGATGGCACCGAGGTCGATTTCGTCAAGAATGGCCTCAACGAGGCCTTCAGCTTCAGAAACCCGAATATCAAGGGCGAATGCGGCTGCGGCGAAAGCTTCAACGTCTGAATTTCTCGTAGTAGAATTAACCGTTTACGTCTTTTCGCGCCCGGCAGACAGCCGGGCGCTCATTATCATCACATTGGAACAAAAGGATTAGCACATGGCCGTTGAGCAAACGCTCTCCATCATCAAGCCTGATGGCGTACAAAAGAACCTGATCGGAGAGATTTACAGCCGCTTCGAGAAAGCCGGACTGGAAATAGTCGCAGCCCGCATGCTGCACCTGAGCGAAGAGCAGGCGCAGGGCTTCTACGCCGTTCACAAGGAACGTCCGTTTTACAACGACCTGGTCACGTACATGACGTCGGGTCCGGTTGTCGTCTCCGCGTTGAGCGGTGAGAACGCTATTCTCAGGCATCGCGAGATCATGGGTGCAACGAATCCGGCGGAAGCTGATCCGGGTACCATTCGCGCCGACTTCGCAGAGAGTATTGAAGAGAATATCTGTCACGGCTCTGACGCGGCTGAAACTGCGGCAGTCGAGATCGCATTCTTTTTCGGCGACGACGGCGTTTGCCCTCGCACACGCTAAGGATGCAATGACAGCTACTGCTGACAAGATCAATCTGCTCGGCATGTCGCAAGACATGCTCGAGCAGTTTTTTGCCGAGCGCGACGAAAAACCGTTTCGCGCGCGGCAGCTCATGCAGTGGATTTACCAAAGGGGCGTCATCGATTTTGCAGAGATGACGGACTTGTCGAAGAAACTCCGCGAGCGGCTGCAGCAGGATGCCGAGATTGTCCTGCCGCAGGTTCAGTCGCGTTTCGACTCGGCGGATGGCACGGTCAAGTGGCTGTTCGCCACCGACTGCGGCCAGGCGGTCGAGACCGTTTTCATTCCCGAACCCGCGCGTGGCACCTTGTGTATCTCGTCGCAGGTGGGTTGCGCGCTGGACTGCGCTTTTTGCGCGACGGGCGCGCAGGGTTTCAACCGCAACCTGACCAGCGCGGAGATCATCGGCCAGGTCTGGCAGGCGAACAGCGAACTGCCTCGGCGTGAGAATGGCGAGCTGGCCGTGACCAATGTTGTATTCATGGGTATGGGTGAGCCACTTGCGAATTACCGCAATGTCATTCCGGTGCTCAAATTACTCGTGTCGGACCTGGCTTGCGGCCTGTCACGTCGCCGGGTCACCATCAGCACGTCCGGCATCGTGCCGCACATCGACAAACTCGGCGACGAATGCAATGTATCGCTCGCCGTGTCTTTGCACGCCCCGAACGATGCGCTTCGCAATGAAATCGTGCCGATCAACAAGCTGCACCCGATCGCCGATCTGCTCGGAGCGTGCTGGACGTATGCTGCAAAGCACGCCAACCGTTTCATCACCTTTGAGTATGTGATGTTGCGCGGGGTCAACGATTCAATCGCGCACGCGGACGAGCTCTACCGGCTTCTCAACAGGAAGCCGGCAAAAGTGAACCTGATTCCGTTCAACCCGTTTCCCGGTACAGTGTTCAAACGTTCCTCAGCCGAGACGATTCGGCATTTTCAGAATCGCCTTCGGGAGAAGGGGCTGGTCGCCACAACACGGAAGACACGTGGCGACGATATCGATGCTGCTTGCGGACAGCTGGCCGGTGAAGTGAGTAATCGTGTACGGAACCGGCTTGGCGAAAAGCAAATTGTTGACCGAAAAACGGGTGACCGAAGCATAAAGGTGGTGTCAGCGTGAAGAAGAGCGAAACGTTTTTTTTGGCATTGTTGGCCGGGTTTTCCCTGGTCGGTTGTGTGACGACAACCAGTGGTCCGCCACCGCCGGAAGCGGACGACGAGGACGCGGCTGAACTCAATTACCAGCTCGGCGCACGTTATTACCAGAATGGGTCGTACGAACTCGCAAGGGATCGCCTGCTCGGGGCGATCGAGCTGGACCCGAAGATGGCCAAGGCATACTCCACTCTGGGCTTGACGTATGAGGCCCTGGACAACGTGCGTCTCGCGAGAGAGGCCTACGAAAATGCTATCAGGGTAGCGCCCAGAGATTACAACGTGCAGAACACCTATGCGGTCTTCCTCTGCGGACAGAAGGACTACGAGGGCGCGAAGAAGTATTTCGAAAGAGCGGCAGCGGCCCCGACGAACGACTTTTCTGAGCGCACGCTGACCAACGCCGGTGTATGCATGGCGCAGGAGCCGAACGTGGAAGCGGCCGAGGAGTTATTCCGCAAGGCGCTCGAAGTACGTCCAAGCTATGGCGAAGCGCTGTTGCAAATCTGTCTGCTCAAATACCAGCAGAGTGACTTTCTCAGTGCACGTGCGTTTCTGCAGCGCTACATGGCGTCGAACACAGTGACCGCAGGCGTGTTGTTACTGGCGGCGGAAATCGAGGGCAAGCTAGGCAATGACCGAGGTCGGTCTGAATACGTAGACCAGTTACTGAGTGAATACCCCGACTCGCCCGAGGCGGCAAGAGTCAGCGGCAGCAGTTAACGATGAGCGACGAAATCGAAAACCAGGAAAGCGAGTCCGAGACTCCCGAGGTCGAGGGACCGGTCTGCGGTGAGCGGCTGGCGGAGGCGCGTCGGGCGCTGCAGATATCCGTGCATGAGATAGCCAAAGAACTGCATCTCGATGACCCCAAGGTACGGGCGCTCGAACGCAACGAATTTGACGTACTTGGCGCGCCGGTATTTGCCAAGGGACACCTGAAGACCTACTCGCAGATGGTCAATGTCGACGCCGACGACGTTCTGGTCGACTACTATAAAATCACCCGCGCGGCCGCCATGCCGCCGGTTGTTGCGGCGCGGCCGAAGCCGGGGAAGGAGCTTTCACCCGGGCCATGGATCGGTGTCATTGTTGTCGTCATAATTGCGGTGACTGCATTCTGGTGGTTCTCGCGACCAACGGAGTTCCAGCCGGAAGCGCAAGATGAAGCGATTCTTCCAGCCGAAGAACGACCGGATGAATCGCCAGTTCCGCCGGACGATAGCGCCGAGATTCCCGAACAAACCGATGCCCAGGTCGATGAGCCAGCAGACGAGCCCGTCGATGAGCCTGTTGATGAGCCCGTCAATGAGCCCGTCAATGAACAAGTTGTCGAGACAGCTATCGAGGAAGAAACGGCGCCCCTGCCCGAGCCCTCGGCGGTGCCCGTCGTCGAAGCCGGTCAATTGCATTTGCTCGTCACCTACACGGGCGATTGCTGGACCGAGATTACCGATGCGAGCGGCCGTCGGCTGCTGTTTGACCTTGGCAAGGACGGTCGCACGGTCGAGCTGAGCGGGGCCGAGCCGTTCAACGTGTTGTTCGGCAACCCTGGAAACGTCAGCTTGCGCGTGAATGGCGAGGAGCGCGCGCTGCCGCCGACCAATCGTCCTGATCGCCCGATGCGACTGACACTTTCCGGTACCTGAGACAGTGAAACCCAGAGCTATACGCGGAATGAACGATATCCTGCCCGAGATTGCAGGTACCTGGCGGTATCTCGAATCGGAAGTGCAGGATATTGTCAGCTCTTATGGCTACAACGAAATTCGCCTGCCCATTATCGAGTACACAGAGCTCTTCAAGCGCTCGATCGGCGAGGTGACCGACATCGTCGAGAAGGAGATGTACACATTTCTCGACCGCAATGACGAAAGCCTGACATTACGACCCGAGGCGACAGCCAGCGTCGTGCGTGCCGGGTTGACTAACGGCCTGCTGCACAACCAGAAGCAGAAACTCTGGACCGCAGGTCCGATGTTCCGCTACGAAAAGCCGCAAAAGGGTCGCTATCGACAGTTTCACCAGTTCGATGTCGAGGCCCTGGGCTATGACGGCCCGGATGTCGACGCAGAGCTGATTATCATGAGCGCCCGCATGTGGAAGCGCCTGGGAATCGACAAAATCAGGCTGGAAATCAACTCGCTGGGTGTGGCCGAGTCACGGGCGCGCTACCGGGAGGCACTCGTCGAGTACTTTACGGGCGTGAAAAACCAGTTGGATGAGGATAGTATTCGCCGCCTTGCGCAGAACCCGCTCAGAATCCTGGACAGCAAGAACCCGGATTTGCAGGACATTGTTGCGGCGGCGCCGGTCATGCTTGATTACCTCGACGAAGAGTCGGCGGCTCACTTTGCGGGTCTGCGGAGTCTGCTGGACGCGGCTGGCATTGATTATGAGATCAATCCTCGATTGGTTCGCGGCCTGGATTACTACTCTCGCACCGTGTTCGAGTGGATCACGGATGCGCTTGGGTCGCAGGGTGCGGTCTGTTCAGGGGGGCGCTACGACGGTCTTGTCGAGAAGCTCGGTGGGCGGGCCACTCCGGCCATTGGCTGGGCCATGGGGATTGAGCGCTTCGTGGCATTGTTTGAGGCTTGTGGCGGTAAGGCACCGCCATCGCCGCCAGACGTGTATATTGCAGCGCTCGGCGACGGCACGGTCGCCCGCGGTTTTGCCGTGGCCGAGGAATTACGCGATCGCGTGAGCGGTATTCGCGTGGACATGAACCTGGGTGGTGGAAGTTTCAAGGCGCAGATGAAACGCGCCGACAAGAGTGGCGCGACGTATGCGCTGATTCTTGGTGAGCAGGAACTCAGTGAGGGACGCATTGGCTGCAAGCCGCTGCGGACCAGTGAGGAACAAGAGAGCATTGCGCTGGAGAACCTGGCGACTTTGCTGCATGACAAATTGAGCGGCTAATTACCGCGGTAGTAATAAAGGCAGTCTCGTGGACGAATTACTTTCGGAAAAAGAACAAATTGATCAAATGCGTAGCTGGTGGTCAGAGTACGGCGGCTATGTAATCGGTGGTCTTGGCCTGGGCATCGCGATGCTTGCCGGCTTCAACTATTACCAGAACAGCCGGCTTGACTCGCAACTTGAGGCCTCCGCGCTTTACGAAACGCTGGTTCGGCACGTTGGTTCGGGCAGCCTCGAGGAAGCTGAGGTTGTTGCGGATGAGCTGGCTGCCGACTATGCGTCGACCAGCTACTCGGCCCAGTCGAAGCTCGCCATGGCACGCCTCTACATGGATGAGAATCGTGATCAGGACGCGGCCGACGTGCTTGGTGAGTTGCTCGCAAGCGACAGCGATGATGCCATAAAGCACGTTGCCCGTGCTCGCCTGGCGCGCATCTGGTTGTACCAGGGTAAACACCAGGAAGTCGTCGATCTGCTTGAGGGCCAGGAATCTGTCGCCTTCGCACCGACCTACAATGAAATGCTGGGCGACGCGTATCACGCACTCGGTCGCATCGAAGATGCAGAAGCGGCCTACCAGGCCGTATTGCTCGACCCGATGAGCCAGGGCACAGCTGACCAGCAACTGGTTCAATGGAAAGCGCTTGATCTTCCGGAGCCTGGCGCGGACGAGGCGACCAGCGAACCCGCCGTCGAAGAGCCGGTAATTCCAGAAACTGACGACGCGGGCGAGGCAGAGGAAAGCGAGTGAACAAGGCTTGCCGCACCATTGGCCTGATTAGCGCAACGCTGTTGATCGCATCCTGTGGCATTTTCTCGGACGAGGAAGATGAAGCGCTTATGCCGATGGAGCTCGTCAAAATCGACGAGACCGTCAAGATCAAGAAGATCTGGTCGGCAAAGCTGGGCAAGGACTCGAAATTCCTGCTGGTGGCGTTGCGGCCTGCCGGTGATGGTTCTCGCATTTACGCGGCGAGCCGGGACGGTACTGTCACGGCATTTGACCCTGAGTCCGGCAAGCAGATCTGGCGCACGAAGCTGGAGACCGAGCTTTCAGCAGGTCCCGGCGTTGGCGAGGGTCGCCTTGCCGTAACCGCTAAGAAGGGTTTCGGCATAGTGCTCGATGCTGCGACAGGCGCTGAACAATGGCGTGCGGACATTGGAGCTGAGTCTCTTGCGATTCCGTTGATCAAGAACGGCACCGTGATCTTTCAGACCATCGATAACCGGCTGGACTCGTTATCCTTGTTCGACGGGAACTTGCGCTGGTCCATCGTGCAGTCTACGCCGGCACTGACGATGCGCGGTTCGTCCAGCCCGGTGAGCGTTGGCAATACGGCCATCGCGGGATTTGATTCGGGGCGTATTGTCGCCGCCAATATCGATTCCGGTGTGGTGGCATGGGAAGTGCTGTTGTCTCCTCCGACGGGCCGCTCGGACCTTGATCGCCTGTCCGATATTGATGGCGCGATGGCGGTGGTTGGTCAGGACCTTTACGCAACGGGATACCAGGGGCGCATGGCGGCCTTCGCATCGGAGTCCGGGCAAATTCTCTGGAACCGGGACGTGTCATCCTACGCGGGTGTCTCGGCCGACTGGAACAGTGTTTACACGACCCGGGACAATGGCGAAATCGTTGCGATGACTCGCGCAAACGGTAGCGAAATCTGGCGCAACGACTCCCTGTTGCGCCGTGAACTGACTTTGCCAGTTCCATTCCAGTCGACCGTTGTTGTAGGCGATTTCGAGGGCTATCTGCATTTTTTCAGCGCGATTGACGGCGAGCCTGTAGCCCGGGAACGAGCTGGACGTGACGCGATTTCAAGTGATCCACTCGTGATCTCAAATCGTCTCTATGTCCAGAGTGACAGCGGTAGTATTTCGGCGTATGTCGTTGTCGATGATCGTCCGACTCGCGACGCGCCGGACGTTGCGGCCGACGAGTCCTGAGCTCCAGCGGTGATAGTGAAATCTGATGCTCCCTGTCATCGCACTCATTGGTCGACCTAACGTAGGAAAGTCGACGCTTTTCAATCGACTCACGCGTTCGCGTGATGCTCTCGTTGCGGATTACCCCGGCCTTACCCGAGATCGCAAGTACGGGTTTGGCAAGCTTGGTCCTGTTCCGTACCTCGTGATCGATACGGGCGGCGTGGCAGGCGGCGAGGAAGGGATCGAAGAGGCCATGGTCGAGCAGACCACGAAGGCGCTGCAGGAAGCCGACATCGCAATCATCATGGTTGACGGACGGAGCGGCATAACGGCAGCCGACGAACATGTTGCCGATCTCGCCCGCAAACACGCGAAGAAAACCTGGTTGGCCGTGAACAAGGCAGAAGGCCTTGAGTCGACGACCGCGAATGCGGATTTCTACGGGCTCGGACTGGGCGAACCGATCGCAATATCCGCCGCCCATGGCGATCGCATCAGCGCGCTGATGGATGATGTCTTGGCGGGCTACGAAGCCGATGATGAGTCACCTGATGCGGACGATGAGCGCGAGTTGCGTATCGCGATAATCGGCCGGCCAAATGTTGGCAAGTCCACGTTGGCGAATCGCCTGCTCGGAGAGGAGCGGCTGGTCGTTTACGACATGCCCGGTACAACGCGTGACACGGTTGAGGTGCCTTTCGAGCGCAACGATCGCAAATACATGTTGCTCGACACTGCTGGCATTCGCCGCAAAGCACGAGTCAGTGAGGCCATTGAAAAATTCAGTATCGTAAAGGCCCTCCAGGCCATCGAGAAAGCGCACGTTGTGATCGCTGTGCTGGATGCGCAGGAAGGTGTCACTGAGCAAGATGTCAGTCTCCTTGGGCTCGTGATGGAGCGGGGCAGGGCCATGGTGGTGGTCACCAACAAGTGGGACGGACAGACGGCTGAGCAGCGCAAGAAAATTCGTGACGATCTTGAACGCCGGTTGCCGTTCCTGGATTTCGCGGAACGCATTACTATTTCGGCATTGCACGGAACCGCTGTTGGCGACTTGCTGCCAGCGGTGGAGCGAGCGTACCGTGCGGCGACACGCGACCTGTCGACAACGGAATTGACGAGGGAGTTGGAGGCCGCCGTAATGGCGCACCCGACGCCGCTCGTCCGGGGTCGCCGCATTCGGTTGCGTTACGCACACCAGGGTGGACGTAATCCGCCGGTTATCGTTATCCACGGGAATCAAACCGATAAACTCCCCGAGGCTTACCGGCGTTACCTGATCAATCGCTTCCGTAAGGCATTCAAGCTCAAGGGCACGCCGGTACGCCTGGCCTTCAAGACCGGCACCAATCCTTACAAAGACAAGCGCAACAAACTGACGCCGCGCCAGGAGCGCAAGCGTTCGAGACTGATGAAACGCGTGAAGAAAAAGTAACGGTATACTCGGTAACGACAAGGAGGGGTTATGGGTTCGGCGAGAAAACTCGTTACATACGACGGTCGCTTCCGCATGCATCGTGCGGGCCATCTCGAATCGCCCGTACTCGCCTACGAAACCTGGGGCAAGCTCAACGACGCGCGTGATAACGCGATCCTGATTTTTACCGGCCTGTCGCCATCGGCACATGCATCGTCTTGTGCTGAAGACCCGACACCAGGGTGGTGGGAGGACATGATCGGCACGGGGTTGCCGCTCGACACCGATCGATTCTTTATTATTTGCGTTAACTCACTGGGAAGTTGCTTTGGCTCCACGGGTCCGGCTTCGGTCAATCCGGAAACGGGTCATCGATATCGATTGAGTTTTCCCGTACTGACACTGGAAGATGTGGCCGAGTCTGCCTGGTTCGTTGTGCAGGAACTGGGTGTAGACGTTCTGCACACGGTCGTTGGCTGTTCGATGGGTGGAATGACTGGCCTCGCGTTCTGCGTGCGGCATCCGGAAAATGTCCGCTCGTTCATTTCCGTGTCGTCGAGTGCGCGCGCGCTACCGTTTTCGATCGCAGTGCGTTCTCTGCAGCGCGAGATGATTCGCTCCGACCCTAAGTGGAACAAGGGCCGCTACGATGTAGGCGACCCGCCGATCACCGGCCAACGGCTCGCGCGCAAACTGGGCATGATCACCTATCGTTCTGCCGAGGAATGGGTGCAACGATTCGGGCGAGAACGGTCCACGGATCACGCACGCATCGAGGATCAGTTCGTAGCGGAGTTCTCGGTCGAGTCCTATCTAGAAAACGTGGCAAAGAAATTTACCGGCGCATTCGATCCGAACTGCTACCTGTATCTCTCACATGCATCGGATCTGTTCGATCTGGCCGAGTACGGTGGTTCGCTCGCGTCCGGATTCAAGCGCCTGCAGCTCGAGCGCACGCTCGTGATGGGTGTGCGCACCGATATCCTGTTTCCAATTGATCAGCAACGCGAGCTGGCTGAAGGTATATCGAGCGTCTGCAAGGACACGCAGCTCGCCGAGCTCGATTGCATCCGCGGCCACGATTCCTTTCTCGTCGACATGGACGCGTTCCGCCCGGTCATCTGCGACTTTCTCGCGTAGGACTAGTTTGGCAGGACAATTGCCGGGTCTACAGCGGCGCCGTTGAGGTAAGTTCCGAAATGTAAGTGAGGCCCGGTCACGCGGCCCGTCGCTCCCACGGCCCCGATGACTTCACCGGCCGTCACCTCCTGGCCTTCCTCGGCCGAGATCTCACTCAGGTGGCAGTACATTGTCACATAGCCCTGGCCGTGATCGATGAGCACGGTATTGCCATTGAAGAAGTAGTCGCCGGCTGCCGCCACGACGCCATCGAGTGGCGCCTTGATCGGCACGCCCTGGTTGGCAGAGATGTCCATGCCCTTGTGCGGTGCGCGAGGTTGGTCATTGAAGAAGCGGCGCTTGCCGAAACTCGAGCTGCG
>Ga0316192_10002840_pt1 | contig 12654 bp, 15 predicted proteins | sample MerIslwburrow_MG_FD_204931 | JGI IMG/M metagenome (GOLD analysis project Ga0316192, IMG submission 204931) | Coastal sediment microbial communities from Maine, United States - Merrow Island worm burrow | ecosystem: Environmental > Aquatic > Marine > Coastal > Sediment | place: USA: Maine...
CCGGCTGGAAGCATACCGGGTCAGCGGCGGTGGTTCAATCTGTGGCGGCTCCGCTACCTCTGAATCCTCCCCCTCGCCTGGCGCGTCGATAGTGGCGGTCGGCGCCGCCGCAGTCTCAGCCGACTGTGATGACACCGCGTCGCCACCCGAGACGTCCTCGACAATGGTGTCGTTACCACCACAGGCCAACGCCACCAAGCCCAGCGCACTGAGCGCGCCAAAGCTACTCCGCTTCATGTTCCCTCCAAGTCGAGCGCGACCAATGCGATCGCCGCTCTGATATCGCCACGGCCCATTTGCCGCTTGACCAAGTCTGGTCCCGACGTCGGCGGCGCCTCTACTGAATGGACCGAATCACCCACCACCGACGATAGTGTCGGTTGGCGTCCAGCGTTGCTGGTCGGTGTCGAAGACGAAGAGCCGTTGCAGGTCGACGGCGGTCGGGTCGTCGGGCCAGGTCACGGTGATGGGGCCCTCCTGCAGCGGGTGGCGCCCCTCAAAACTCCACGAGGCCAGAACGATGTTCGACCTCGTCAAACCGCCGGGCAACTCGGCGGCGATCTGAAGGATCTGCACCGCCTGCCAAGCAGGTAACGAAATGCTTCGGCCCCCGATAGAGAATCGGCTGGCCTCGTCATTCCCGAGCCGAGCCCGGCCGATGGCGGTTGCCCTGATGTGTTCCTCGGCGAGATAGCTGTTGGACCGCAACACCCACATCCCGCCACCAACGGTGCCGTCGGCGGTCTCAAACATGTGAGGAGCGCTGCACCAGAGTTCGGACACGATCAGCTGCACGTCCGACCCGACCTTGTGGAGCCGCTCGGCCCCTTGAGGGCACAGACCGCCAACAACGGCGAAGATCACGTCGAGGTCGGCCGCCAACAGTTCGTCGAGGGCGGTGTCAAGTGGGGGCAACAGTTCGTCGACGGCAGTGTCAAGTGCTGGCAACTCGGGATCGAGTCGAACCACCACAACCTCGGCTGCCGGACCGAGGCTCAACAGAGGGGCAATGAGGGAGTCGGCCCAGTCAGCGTCGAAAGTGAGCACCCCGATGCGTTGCCCCGGGACTTCGTCGACCACGAACTGGGCCCAGAAACGGGCCATGCCCGCGCTTTGCAGGTTCACGCCGGGAGCTGACCAGGGGGTGTCGATCAAGCGCTCAGTTTCGCTCGCCGTCCGCCGCCCAACCGAGGGTAGGCAGGCGTCGTCGAGTAGATCCCGAAACCCGGTGTTGCCCGGGTACTCACCAAAACCGACAACGGCCATGGCGTTGACCGCCAGTTCAGCCACATCCCGTTCGTTCACCTCCTGGTGCTCCTGGCGCTCCTCGTCGGTGTTGTTCTCAAAGTAGTCGGCGTCCCAGACGCTGTAGGGGGCCTGAACCGAGAAATCGATCTTCTTGCCCGCTACCAGACCGTCGTCGCCCAGCCAATCGAGAAAGGCCAGGGCGCTGTCGAAACCCGGGCCGTGATAGTCCGAGACCCACCACGTCACCGGCACCGTGGCCTCATTGACGGGCCCAGCGTCACTCCAACCGGCGGGGCATTGGGACAGGTCAATGGTCAACCCGCCCGGCCCACGGAGCACGTCGTTGCTGTCGACGCCCCAACCGTTGTCAGTGATACGGGTGACGGCGGCGGCCCGATCAGCGGCCCACGCTGCGATCAGGCCGCCGCGGTCGAGGGCCCGAATCCCGAGGTGTTCGGCGGCCACATCATCGACGGTGGTCGGGGCGGGGTGGTGGGAACTGATGTGGTCGGGACAACTGGCGTGGGCGTCGTCGATCGGGCCGCAGCCTCCTCAGGCTCGCCACTCCCCTCCCCCCGCTCAGCAGGCGAAACGGCCGTCGGGACGGTGCAGGCCGAGGCGGCCATAACGGTAGCCACAATAGCGACCATGAGCCTGAGGGGCCACCGCCATCGCTCGATCATTGCTCAGAGCGACGCACCGTTGAGGGTGGTGGTGCGGGCCACGGTGTGCGGTTGCTCGACGGCATCGAGAACGAAGCACATCTTTTCGGCCTGGGCCACGATCGCACCAATAGTTTCCGGATCGTGGTTGGCTTCGATGGCCAGATCGCTGGTCATCGACGTGAGACGGTGCTCGGCCGTCCCGGCCAGGATCGAACCCGACATCTGGAACGTCGGGGTTACCGTCATCCGAGCCGAGGTCAGTTCGAGCTTGCGGGCTTCGCCAACACGGGCGAGCTGGGTGAGCAGTCAAAATGCGTAGGCGGCAGCAAAGTAGGCCAGTGGCGGTGGGGCCGAGTCGTCGCCTCCCAGGGCCGCCCCCTCGTCGCACATCATCTCAAATTGGGCGAAGGTGGCCCGCTTGGCCTGCCGATCACCCTTCTCCGCCTGAAGGTCGAAGGTGAAGCGGATGCCTTCGTCGTCACGTTCCATGCGAAACGGTGGGTCTGCCATCACCCGACCTTAGGAGATGAGGCCGGGGTCTAGCTCCATCCGCCGGCCGAGCAGCGCACGGGGCTGACTGGTAGTCGTGGACAACTGGACCAATCGTGCTGAGTAGGTAGTATCCGGAGCGTGAACCCAGACGACAAGAAACTCGCCCTCCGAGCCATCAACTACGGGCTCCATGTACTGACCGCCACCGACGGCACCGACTACGCCGCCGGGGGCACCAACTGGTTGTCCCAGGCCAGCTTCGATCCTCCGCTGGTCATGGCCGGGGTCAAGGCCGACAGCGGCGCCGCCGCCGTGATCGGCTCGACCGGCGCCTTCGCCGTGAATGTGCTGGCCGCCGATCAGCTCGACATCGGCAAGGCCTTCTTCCGCTCGACCACGGTCGAGGGCACCACGCTCAACGGCCACGAGTTCGAGCCCGGCCCGGAGACGGGAGCGCCCCTGATCCTGGCCACGCCCTACTGGTTCGAATGTCGAGTCACCGACACCGTGGCACGGGGCGACCACACGGTCTTTGTGGCCGAGGTCGTCAACGCCGGGGTACGCGACGTCGAGGCCGTACCACTACTGCTGCGTGACACCGGCATGAACTACGGCGGTTGACCGCTAGGCAACCAACGGCACGAGGCCATCCAGCAGGGTCTTGCGCCGAAGCATCGTCGCTCTGGCGATGGCCCTGGCCATGCTCGTCGCTGGTTGCGGTGGATCTGATGACGAGACCACCACCGACGACCGAGCGAACGATGACAGTGCCGCCGATGACAGTGCCGCCGATGACAGTGCCGCCGGGACCGCCGGCCTCGACGAGGGCGCGGAGCTGTACGCCGCCAACTGCGCGTCCTGCCACGGCGCCGAACTCGAGGGCACCGACGAGGGACCTCCCCACCTCTCGGTCATCTACTAGTCGGGCCACCACCCCGATGCCTCGTTCGAGTCGGCCATTGCCATCAGTTCACCCCAGCATCATTGGAGCTTCGGCGACATGCTCCCGATCGAGGGACTGTCCGGCGGGGACGTGGCGGCGATCGTCGCATTCGTTCGCTCCGAACAGGACCGTCTCGGCGTGCAGCCCTACCCTCCGGAATAGACCCAGCCACCGGATGCGGTGGACAATGCCGGAGCAGACCAGGCCGTCGGCGACGCCGGACCTGGCCGATTCACCGAACTGAGCGGAGGAGCCTCATGGCCGCGGCCAAGACAGCACTGGCGATGGTTCTCGACGGACCTCGTAAACTCGAAGCCCGTCAGTTCCCCCTGCCCGAGATCGGGGTCGACGACGGGTTGCTCCGGGTAGAAGCCTGCGGCCTGTGCGGTACCGATCACGAACTGTTCAGCGGCCATCTCCCCACTCGGGGGCCGGTGATCCCCGGACATGAGACCATCGGCGTGATTGAAGAACTGGGCGAGCGGGCGGCTGAGCGGTGGGGAGTGGCTGTCGGCGACCGGGTGGCCGTTGAGTGTTTCCAGTCGTGCCACGAATGCGGAGCCTGTCGGGAGGGCATCTACCGGCGCTGTGAACGCCACGGGACCAACACCCTGTACGGCTTGACGCCAACCGACGTCGATCCCGCCCTCTGGGGTGGCTACGCCGAATACCACTACCTCTCGCCCGATTCGATGCTGCTTCCGGTGCCCGACTCGCTTGATCCGGTCGATGCCACCCTGTTCAACCCGATCGGGGCCGGCCTGCGTTGGGGTGCCGACCTTCCCTGCACCGGCCCGGGTGACAACGTCGCCATCCTCGGCCCGGGGATCCGGGGCCAGGCCGCGGTGGCCGCAGCCCGAGAAGCAGGAGCCGAGCGGATCATGGTCAGCGGATTCGGCGACAACGACCGGCCACGACTGGAGGCGGCCCTGGCCTTCGGCGCCGACCTCACCGTCGACGCCGCCGTTGACGACCCGGTCGCCGCCATGCGTGACCTCACCGACGGTGAAGGCGCATCGGTCGTCGTCGATGTCACCGCCAACGCTCCCGCCGCCCTGGGCCAAGCAGTGCGCATGGCGGCCCGCGGCGCCCGGCTGGTGTTCGCCGGGGTTCGCAACTCTGACGAGACGCCGGGCTTTCGACCCGACGCCATCACCTTCAAGGAGCTAACCATCATCGGCGCCCTCGGCGTCGACGCTCCGGTGTACGCCCGGGCCTTGAAGCTGCTGGCCTCCGACAAGTACCCGTTCCGGGACCTCGAGCGCCGGGTTGAACCATTGGAGAATGCAGCCGAACTGTTGGCCGTCATGGCCCGTGAAACCGATGAGATTCCACCAACCCACGCCGTGCTCGTTCCCCGTCGCTGAGAACCAGTGAGAACTTCACAGATCAAGCGCTGGTGAGGCGCGTCGGCCCCACCGTGACCAAGAGAGGCAACCATGGCTGAACAGCCCAAGTTCGAACATTTCAACCAGGACTTCGTGGACAAGATCGTCGGCCGACGGTCGAAACGTGGCGTCGACGGCTATCTGGGGATCGAGATCACCGAACTGACCGCGGGCCACCTCGAAGCCCAGTTCGAGGTTCGGGACGAGTTGATCACCAACATGGGCAACATGCATGGCGGCTGCCTCTCGGCCTTCATCGACCATTGCCTCGGCGTGATCCTCTACCCCGTCATGCCCCCCGGCTACTGGGCCGCTACCACCGAGTTCAAAACGAACCTGCTGAAGCCGGTGTCGGGCGGTACCTGTGTGGCCAAGGCCGACATCAGGGCCATGAGTCGGCGACTGGCCGTCGTCTCGGTCGAGGTGGAGAACGAAGACCGTCTTGTTGCCTTGGCCCAAGGCACCAGCACGATCGTCGCCCCCCGATAGACAAACTCCGAGAGTGCCTCGATGGTCCAAGTTCGGGGGACGTTTCGGCGAAGCCGAAACTCAAGGCGACGGCCCCCGGGCCGTCGCACGTAGAGTGCAGATCACACCCGACCGACGACGCAAGGATGCCCATCGTGCGCAAGTTCTGGCTCATGGATCAACACGAAGGCGATGGCCCAACGGCACTCGTCGAGACCGATGGGCGACTGCAAATCGTCGACGTGATCCGGTTCGGCTCTTCACTGACCGAACTCGCTGACCAGCAGAAGGTCTGGGACGACGTCATCGGTCGGGTCGCCCCCACCCTGAAGCCGTTCGTCGACGCCTCAACCATCGACGAGGAAGGTGTCGCCCCCCACGACGACCTGCGGCGCGGCGATGACAATCCCGGTGGCACCTCAAGAAAGGCTGCCCGGGGCGGCGGAAACTGGGGCCAGCCCGGCCGCACCGGCGGTGGAGGCGCCCGCCGTGGAAGTCGCGGCGATCGATGACCACTGCGACCAACTGATCTGACACGAAGTAGGGCGAGGAGCGGGAAACAATGACAATCTTGCTGGCGGTCGTGGCCGGAGGCGGCCTCGGTTACGTGCTGGTCCGAGGCGACTTCTGTTTCCACAGCACCTGGCGTAACGTCTTCGCTCCCAAACCCGACTTTCCCCTTCTGCGGGCCTATCTGCTCCTGCTCCTGCTCTCCACCCCGGTGGTCCAGGTGATGCGCCTGACCGGGGTCATCGACCCCCTCATCCCTCCCCTGGCCTGGGGGCGGCGATCGGCGGCGGTCTGTTGTTCGGTGTCGGGATGGTCGTCGCCTCGACCTGTGTTTCGGGCATGTTCTACAAACTGGGCAACGGGATGCTGGGCATGGTGGTCGCCCTCGCGGCTTGGGCCGCGGGCGACCTGATTGTCTACCGCGGCCCCCTCAACGACCTCCAGGATCGCCTGAACGCCGACCCTCTGACCTTTGTCGACGACGAGGGAACAACCAGAGCCGAGACGTTCACCACCCTGCTCGGACCGGCAGGCGTGGCGATCGTGGCCCTCATCGGTACTGGCTTTGCCTGGTATCTCTGGCGCTCCCACCAGACACACTCCGCAACCGTGTCGCGTGGTTCGTTGTGGGGATGGGGCCCGCTGGGCGTGGCTTCGGCCGCCGTCATGGTGGTCGCCTGGCCCTTGGCCCGTTGGCACGGCTTCGGCTACACCTACGGAACCTCCGGGGTGCCGAGCGATATCTCCCGTGCCGTCACCGGGGAATCGATCTCGTGGTGGATCCCACTGGCCCTACTGAGTCTCGTTCCGGGAGCCATCGCCGCCGCCAAGCTGAGCGGCACCATGTGGGTTCGGGGCGAAACGGCCCGCCGTTTCGCCCAGCTCGGAGCCGGAGGTTTGCTGATGGGGATCGGGGCCGGCTTTGCCGGTGGCTGCAACCTCGGACACTCAATGGTCGGTGTGCCCCTGCTCTCGTTGGCTTCGATCGTGACCACCGCAGCCATCGTGGCCAGTGTCTATGTTGCCGACCGGCTCGTTCGCCTGACCTCATCGGCCAGTGGTCAGGATCAGGACCAGGAGCCACCCATTGGCGAGCAACTGCGGGCCTGACCTGACCATCGATTGGCGAACGTGACGGCCCCGGTCAGTTGACCATGCGGTCGTGGCCCTCCCAGTAGGGCTTGCGTAGCTCGGTTTTGAGGATCTTGCCCGACGGGTTGCGGGGGATCGCCTCCATGCGTTCCACCGAGGTCGGGCACTTGAAGTGTGCCAGGTTCTCCCGGCAGTAGGCGATCAGCTCGGCCTGGTCGGGGTTGGTATCGGCAACCGGGGTGATGATGGCCTTGACCGTCTCCCCCCATTTCTCATGCGGCACCCCGATCACGGCCGCATCGGCGATCTCGGGGTGGCTCATGAGGGCGTTCTCGATCTCGGCCGGGTAGATGTTCTCTCCCCCCGAAACGATCATGTCCTTGACCCGGTCGTGGATGAACAGGTAGCCCTCACGCAGGTAGCCTGCGTCGCCGGTGCGGAACCAGCCGATGCCGTTGTCGTCCTTGCCCTCGGGAAAAGCCTCGGCGTTGGCCTCGTCGCCGGCCCAGTAGCCCTTCATGTTCTGGATCGTCCTGCACCAGATCTCGCCGACCTCACCGTCGGGCAGATCATCGCCGGTTGCGGTGTCGACGATGCGTAGCTCGACATCGCCCCACGGCTTGCCTGCCGAACGCAGCAGATCGGCCCGGGGTCCACCAGGATCGTGGTCATCAGCCCGAAGAATGGTCACGCCGCCGGTGGTTTCGGTCAGGCCGTAGGCCTGGATGAACTTGCAGCCCATGGCCTTCATCGATCCGACGAGGACTTCCTCGGTGATCGGGGAGGCGCCATAGACCATGGCCCGCATGGAGGAGAAGTCGGTGTCGTTGAGGTTGGGCATCATCAACAGGAACTGCAGTACGGCCGGTACCAGCAAGGCGTTGGTGACCCCGTAGCGAGGGATGAGTTCAAGAATCTCGGCCGGGTCAATGTCGCGGAGCAACACGTTCGCCCCCCCGTTGAAGAGCCCGACCACGCCCCAGCCGCTACCGGCAATGTGGAACAGGGGCATGGCCACCAGGTTCACGCTGTCGGAATCGAAGAACCACTCCCCCGACGCCGCGGGCAACATCTCAAAGAAGTTGCGATTGGTGAGCTCCACACCCTTGGGCAGCCCGGTGGTGCCTGAGGTGTAGAGCTGGTAACAGGTGTCCTCCCAACCAACGTCGACGGCGGGGTCGGTGGTCGGTTGCTCGGCGATCCACTGGTCATACGTGGTGTGTTCATCGGATTTACCGACGACGATCACCGTTTCCACCGTTGCCAGTTCGATCTTGGCCAGGTGATCGAGGAACTCCTCGCCCACCAGCAGCACCTTGACCTCGGCGTTGTCGAGGATGTATCGCATCTCGGGTGGAGCCAGACGCCAGTTGACGGCAACGGTGACGGCGTTGACCTTGCCTGCGCCGAACAGAAACGTGAAGTACTCCGGTGAGTTCTTGTCGAGAAAGGCCACCCGGTCCTGGGGGCCGACCCCGGCCGCCAGCATGGCATTGGCCACCTGGTTGGCCTCAACGTCGAGTTCGGCGTAGGTCCAGGCCCGGTCCTGATAGCTCAACGCCGTCTTGTCGGGCCGTTCGGCCGCATGAACCCTGGTGATGTCACCGATCGATCGAATACCGTTGCTCATCGCTTGGATTCCTCTCACCCACGGGGCCGTTACCGGCCGGAAACTACCAGGTAGTGTGCCACAGATCACAGGGGGTCAGAAACCCAGCCAGAGGCCGCTATTCCCTGGGCCGCCACACGATCGACGGACCCGGAGCAGGTCCCAAGGGCGGCACCGATCAGCCGTCGTAGAAGAATGGTTGATGCAGCCCAGCCAGGGTGCGACTGCGATCGTCGCCCAGTCGGTCCCGAGCCTCGGCCGAGAGGTGGTTGACCTCGGCCGTTGGACGCAGCCGTTGAGCAATGTCGCGCCGACCGTAGTGAACCTGGAGAAAGAGTCGACCCTCGTCGCCGGGACCGGTTGGCATGCGGCGATGCCAGACGTCGGAGACGAACAGCTGCACATCGCCCGCCGCCGCCTCCAGGACGAGCGGCTCGACGCCGTTGCAGCTGAGTTCGGGATCATCGATGCGGTCGGGGGGCGGAGGTCGACCCGAGGTGTGGCTGCGGGGGATCACCCCGGTCGGCCCGCAGGGGGCGGGACAGTCCTGCAAAAGAATATGGGCGGCCACCACGAACACCGGATACGGGATGCGGCCGTCCCAGAGCACGTCCGCGGCGTGAGGGACATGGGGTCCAGCGTCAATATGCCAGCGGCCGCCACCATGGGTGTGTTCGACCGCGGGCGGGTTGCGCCACGCCGTGTTGGCAATCAAGTGGCTGTCCTCGCCGATGAGGGGCTCGATGACATCGAGGATGGAGCGCTCGGCCAGCGCTGCTTGACAGGCCGCTGATCGGTTCAGCATTTCGTAGCGGAACTGGTCGAGCTCGACGGGGTCTCGTTGCGGACGTCGGGCGTCGGCCGGGAACTCGTCGTAGACCCGCTCGATATCGGCCGTCAGTTCGCCAACCCGCTGCTGGTCGAATACACCCCTGAGCAGGGTCCAGCCCTCGGTTTGCAGCTGAAGGGATGCCTTCGGGGCCGTGCCGTCAGCACGCCAATGCAGGTAACCGCCCTTGCGAGTCAACATGATGCCAAGTTCCCAGGTCGAGTGCGGCCAAAGCAAGCCCGCCAGTTCAGCCGGGATTTCGGCCCGGGCCGCCCGGCGCCTAACGTCGAGGTACCGCCATCTCGAATTGCTCCAGCAGGAGGCCACCCGTGGACACGCCACCGACCCGACCCGATGTCAAGGACTGGGCCAACGACTTCGACCATCTGCACCCGGACTACAACGCCGACCCCTACCGCATTTGGGACGACATCCGGGCCAGCAGCTGCCCGGTGGCCCACACCGAACGTTTCAACGGCGTGTACCTGCCAACCAGGCACGAGGACATCTCGGCCATCGCCCACGACACCGAGCACTTCTCCTCTCGTTCGGTGCTGGTCACCGAGCTACCCGTCGACGAGTTGGGCAGCTTCCGCTCACCCCCCATCACCTCCGACCCGCCCGAACACCAGGCCCACCGCAAGGCGTTGCTGCCCGCCTTTGCGCCCAAAGCCATCGACAAGTGGATCCCCATCACCCGCGATATCTGTCGGGGCCTGCTCGACGACCTCGGTGATCGCCGTTCATGCGACGGCAGTGACGACTACGCAAAACACATCCCAGTGCTCGTCATCGCCCGCATGATCGGTATTCCCGAGCACGAGGGCGACCGCTTCCGTCGCTGGATCCACGAACTGCTCGAGGTCGGCCCGTTCGACATGACGGTGGCCCGCAAGGCCACTCAGGAGATCTTCGAGTTCTTCGGCGAATTCACCGAGGCCCGCCGCCACGATCCCCGCCAAGACCTGATCACCTTCCTGCTCGAGGCGGAGATGGACGGCAAACCGCTGGAGGATCACCAGGTCAGCGGGGGCCTGTTCCTGCTACTGCTGGCCGGGATCGACACCACCTGGTCGACGATCGGTTCGGCCCTGCTCCACCTGGCCCAAAATCCCGACGATACCCAGCGACTGCTCGACGAGCCGGAGCTGATCGATACCGCGGTCGAGGAGCTCCTCCGCTTCTACTCCCCGGTCACCATGGCCCGGGTCGTCACCGAGGAGATCGAGATCTCCGGTACCTCGCTGTGTCCCGGTGAGCGGGTGTTGTTGCCGTTCCCGGCCGCCAACCGCGACCCGGAGTTCCTGGCCGACGGCAACGAATTCAAGCTCGACCGCAAGGTCAACCGGCACTCGGCGTTCGGTCTCGGAATCCACCGCTGTCTCGGCTCCAATCTGGCCCGAATGGAGATCAAGGTCGCCCTCCAGGAATGGCTGGGCCGTGTTCCCGAGTTCACTCTCAGCGATCCGGGCGCCGTCGAGTGGTCACTGGGCCAGATCCGCGGCCCTCGCACCATCCCCCTTACCTGGTAACGGGGCCGCTGTCGGCCAACAGCGACACCAGGTGGTGGCGTTGGGGTCACCGTAATAGGGTCGGCGGCGGAGGCAAAAACTATGTTGAAACCAGTACCACTCGGCCAGAACAGTGGGTTGCGAGTGTCACAGCTTGGCTTGGGCACGATGAACTTCGGAGTACCCGGCCGAGGGCACCAGGGGGACTGGACCATCGGTCTCGACGACGCCCGCCCCATCTTCGAAGCAGCCATCGAACGGGGCCTGTTCTACTTCGACACCGCAGACACCTACGGTCGTGGCGCCTCGGAGGAGGTGGTCGGGGCCCTGCTCCGGGAGCTGTTGCCCCGCGAGGAGTATGTGCTGGCCACCAAGATCTCGATGCCCATGGGCCGGGGAGCCAACCACGGTGGCCTGTCGCGCAAACACATCATGGAGGGCGTTGACGCCTCGCTGCGGCGCCTCGGGGTCGACTACATCGATCAGTTGGTGATCCACCGTCATCCCCACAGTATTCCCGGTCAGGTCAAGGCCCCAATCACCGAGACCATGGAGGCTCTGCACGACCTGGTCAAGGCGGGCAAGGTGCTCTACCTTGGCGGCTCGTCGATGTTCGCCTGGCAGTTCGTGGAGCTGCAACTCACCGCCGAGCGCCACGGCTGGACAACGTTCGTCTCCATGCAGAATCACTACAACCTGATCTACCGCGAAGAGGAACGGGAGATGAATCCCTACTGCGCCGCCAGCGGGGTCGCCCTTACCCCGTGGTCACCGTTGGCCCGGGGCATCCTGGCCGGCTCGTACCGGGGCAGCTTCGAGGAGGGAACCACCAACCGCTCCTCCGGTCAGGACCGGGCCCGGACCGAGGGCCTGTACCGGGGGGCGATGGACTTCAAAATTGCCGACCGGGTGGTCGAGGTGGCCGCCCGGCTTGGTCACACCCCGGCCCAGGTCTCCCTGGCGTGGCTGTTGAACAAGCCGAACGTCACCGCCCCCATCGTCGGGGTATCCAAGATCAGCCAGCTCGACCAACTGGTCGAGGCCAGCGAGATCACGCTCGACGCCGACGACGTGAGCTACCTCGAAGAGTTGTACCAGCCGGTCGAGAACCTGCTGTCCATCGGATTTTCCTGATCGGGGGCCCTCGTCAGGGACCCTGATCAGGGGCTCCAAACCAGGAGTATTGGTGAGGAGTGGCTCCAGCCCGGTGGGCCGGAGCCACTCCCGTCAGCCTTCCATCAATTCGCGCAATTGACCGAGCGTCGTCGCCTTGTCGTGACCAGGGGCGATGTTGACGTTGAGTACCGTCACCCCGGCCTCCTTCCACACCCCGAGGCGTTCCTTGACCATCGACGGCGGACCAACCAGGCTCGCCCGCTCCAGGAAGTCACGGGGCACCGCAGCCGCCGCCTCGGCCTTGTGACCGTCGAGGTAGAGGTCCTGAATCTCGCCCGCTTCCTTCTCGTAGCCGTACTTCCGGGCGATGGTGTTGTAGAAGTTCTTGTCCCTGGCCCCCATGCCACCCCAGTAGAGGGCGGTGTTGGGGCGACCGAGATCGAGCACGGGATCGGCCCCTTCACCCACCAGATCCTCGCCGATGGCAACCATGGCCCCAGCGCCGATCTCGAGGCGACCAAGCGAGGGATCGCGATCGGCGGTGCCGGCTTTCAAATCGTCACCCCAGACCCGCTGGAACTCATCGGGAACAAAGAACACCGGCAACCAGCCGTCAGCCGAACGGGCGGTGGCCTTGACCGACAGCGGCATGAGTGAGGCCCACCAGATGGGGATCTCGCTGCGAACGGGGTGGTTGATGAGCTTGAGCGGCTTGCCCAGGCCGGTGCCCTGGCCTTCGGGTAGGGGCACGGTGACGGTCTTACCGTCGTAGACAACACGCTC
>Ga0316192_10002841_pt1 | contig 12651 bp, 15 predicted proteins | sample MerIslwburrow_MG_FD_204931 | JGI IMG/M metagenome (GOLD analysis project Ga0316192, IMG submission 204931) | Coastal sediment microbial communities from Maine, United States - Merrow Island worm burrow | ecosystem: Environmental > Aquatic > Marine > Coastal > Sediment | place: USA: Maine...
AAGACTGAGGAACTTCCAGAGGAAATCCAAACAGATTTTGAGGACCTGAAAACACGGCTAACTTCAGAACAACCAATAGGAGATGAAGGCTCTGTGAATGCCACCATTAAAAACATGACCAAGTTTGAAGCTCTCGAAATTGCACAGAAAATAGTTTATATGACCGAAATAATTGAGTCGCGATTAAGAGATCAATAGAGAAGGGCGTTATGGGAATATTAGCAGAATGACCGACATGCCATGCATGCACGGAGAGTTCCTCGCCTTGCGAAGCGCCCTGCATTAGTGTTCCGTGTTCCCTGAGCCCAGGTGCCGATCAGTTGGCCAGGCTCGAGAGCTAGCCCCAACCCACCGAGATTAGGTCGGCACAATCGTGAGCTGTCCAGGTCGCCACCAGGTTCTTGATTCCGATGTCGCCCTGCTCGCCTCATGGCGCTGGTCAACTCTTCGGCAATCTCGCACACCTTGGCATTGTCTCGGACGCAGTCTGTCATCGGAACTGCTCCGGTAGCGGCTTGGGTTCCAGCACGTTGATATTGGCTTGGGGACTACTCATTTAAAATTAACACCTGGGTACTGCATCGATTAGCTCCTGCAAAATACAAAACCATCTGGGAACACTGTCATAGCAACGGTTCAGCCAAACCTAAACAGCTACGACAGGAGGTGCCCAGATGGTAAAAAGACGAATTCAAACTACCAGGAAAAAACGCAGCCGTAAAGGGTTTTGTGAAAAACGCCCGTGGCCCTGAAAAATCAACGCTTCCACGGCTTACGAAACCTGTACCGCGCAGCTGAGCCCATTCGGCGGGCTTTTGCCGCTGATCAAATTTATCGATCTGGTCGGTTTTCGGGAAATCTTTCACTTCGCTTACCGGCCCCCATCCTGTGATCCCAAGCTGGGACACTATCCGATGATGGTGGGCATTTTGATGCTACTGTTTATCGGTTTTAACCGGATCTGGCACTTTGTCTACGTTAGGCTCGATGCCATGCTCTGCGGTTTTTTTAAACTCTCTCGGCTGCCGGCAGCCAGCACCTTCTGACGCTATGTCGACAGCTTGGGGATCAATCAGGCCAACTCCTTGCTGAAAGTCTCCGGCATCCTGCGCGAGCGGGTCTGGAAACTGTGCGGTCTGCGATATGCCCGGATCCGGGTCAACATCGACACCACGGTCAAAACCGTCTATGGACAGGTGCAAGGCGCCCGCAAGGGCCACAATCCCAAGCACCGCGGCAAACCGGAGGAAACCGCCAATTTTCAGGACCTGTTGATTTCGCACTCAGGGGAATCTCGGTCTACGGTGAAAGGCTCAAGGAACTGGGTGCTGCTGACCGTGCAAACAATGATTTCATCGCCCAGGCCCTGTTTGCCACCATCACCAACGCCAATTGGGACGATGCCCGTTTCACCGCCATGATCACCGAAGGCCTCCAGCGACGGGATCAGTTCCGGTGCAGATTTATGCCTGCTTACAAGGAGAAAACCGGTAATGATTTCGACGAAGCGCTACCCAAAGCCGCCACCTGGACGGCCAATGATCCGGCGTCGTTTGCCGAAAAGGCCAAATCGGTGGGCGTTTTGGCCACCGAAAACGAGGATGTGCGCTCTTTGCGCGAGTTGTTGATCATCGGGCTGAAAGGGGTCGCCGCCTATGCCGACCACGCCGCCATCCTGGGATTTACCAAGAATGAAATCAACGACTTCATCATGGAAGCGCTGGCCTCCACCACCAAAGACCTGCCGGTGGACGAGATGGTCGCCCTGGTCATGAAAGCCGGCGAAACAGCGGTCAACACCATGGCCCTGCTGGACCAGGCCAATACCACGGCTTACGGAAACCCGGAAATCACCGAAGTGAACATCGGCGTGGGTAAAAACCCGGGGATCATGACCAGCGGCCACGATTTAAAGGACATGGAAGAAATGCTCAAGCAGACCGAAGGCACCGGCGTCGATGTTTACACCCACGGCGAGATGCTGCCGGCCAACTACTACCCGACCTTTAAACAATACGATCATTTTGTCGGCAACTACGGCGGCTCATGGGGTCAGCTCACCACGCTTACTGCTATTATTCGTTATCTTTCAGCCCGCGTGGGTTGACCCTTTGGAAAACAAAGTTCTTCCTGTGCCAAGTGAAATTGATTACAAGATTGCGCGTATGAAGCTTAACGCTATGAAAATAGGCATCGATACGATCACTGAAGGGCAAGAAGAATATTTATCCTCATGGCAAGAAGGAACTTAAAACTTCATGAACACATTTGTCATATGAGATTATAAGTGTACAATACGAATATCGGTGTATGTGCCGGAGGCGAAGAAAGAAGGAGAGGTTTTAAAGAAAAATGGACGATAATGCCAAGACACTCATTGCACTCGGTGTGTTATTTCTTTGTGGCTTTGCGACCGATGCGATTGGGCGCCGTACCCGATTGCCACGTGTCACATTGCTGTTGATATTGGGTTTTGTAATCGGTGCCAGCGAATTAGATTTCTTGTATCCACACGAAGGAAAATTGTTTCCGGTTGTGACTAACATAGCATTGGCTATGGTCGGTTTTCTCCTGGGTGAAAGATTTACCCTTTCTTCACTCCGTGAGCACGGCAAGCTCGTACTCTGGATCTCAATAGCCGAAGTGATCGCAACCGCCTTAGTGGTGCTCGTTGGTTTGCTCTTGATCGGCGTTCAGATGGATATCGCCCTGCTTCTCGCCGGAATTGCCCCTGCCACAGATCCAGCGGCGACGACCGACGTGGTAAAAGAAACAAAGGCAGATGGTAAATTCACACGCACCCTGCTTGGTGTGGTCGGCATCGATGATGCGTGGGGTCTGATTCTTTTCAGCCTCATGCTCACTGCAGCCCAGGTCTGGAGTGGACAAGGCGATTACACTGCGCCGCTGCTCACTGGCGCTTGGGAGTTAGGTGGCGCCCTTGTCTTGGGGATTGTTTTAGGAATCCCAATGGCCTATACAACCGGTCGGATTAATCCAGGCGAGCCCACCCTTGTTGAGGCGTTAGGTATGGTCCTGCTTTGCGCCGGAATGGCGATCTGGCTGGAAGTATCATTTTTGCTGGCTTCTATGGTTCTGGGAAGCGTAGTCGCAAATCTGGCTCGCCATCATACTCGTCCCTTCCATGCGATCGAAGGCATCGAATGGCCTTTTATGATCCTGTTTTTCATATTAGCGGGGGCATCGCTCCAAACTGAAGCCCTTTACCGGATTGGCTTCGCTGGAGGAATGTATATCATTTTTAGAATCATAGGCCGTATTCTCGGATCGTGGTCGGGAGGCTCCATAAGCCACGCCGGTCCAGTGATACGCCGATGGATGGGAATGGCACTGATGCCTCAAGCCGGTGTTGCATTAGGTATGGCACTGGTTGCAGCGCAGCGGCGCCCTGATATCGGTGAAATAATTCTTCCTGTAGTAATCGCCTCAACGGTGTTTTTCGAGGTGGTGGGACCGGTATTGACACGAATTGGACTCGTTAAGGCAGGCGAAGTTCATCGTGGTTTCAGGGGCAGTTCAGAGTAATTTCTAGCAAGATCTTGGTGGCGCTATTGTTTTGCTAATTTAACCAATCGACACACAGGTCCTGCCGCTTCGGACAAACAAACCAAACGCAAATATGCCCACAATACTGCACAGCTCGATCTATTTTATTGAAACTGTATTATCCTTCCGACTCCCACATTTATGTAAATATCACGATACTCTTTTTTAAACATTTGCATTGCCAAATCTCCGGAACAATGGCAGGGGCCAACATATCTCACTTTTAGTTTCCTGAAAGCATGAAGTATTTCTTCTAACTCTCTTTTACCCTTACCTCCCAAATGGAATCCTCCCGTTACTAATAACACATCGTTTCCGGTGAAATCTTTTGCTTTGGTTATGATTTTTACAATGCCTGGATGGGCACATCCGGTAATGACCATGATCCCTTCACCCGTATGGATCATTAATGATTGCTCTTTTATCCATGTTCCGAGCTCACCAGTGGAGTATACGCCTTTGCAAATCTTCGTCTGGACATGAACCTCTAGTATTTTTATCCCGGAACTTTTCAAGCTGTCTTTAAACGCTTTTGGAAATGAAGCGGGCAAATAAATCGTAACGCTCTTATTTTCTTCTATGAATCTCTCCAGCCCACCCACGTGGTCTCCATGAAAATGAGAAAGAACGACGACATCTATTTCTTTCGGATCAATCCCCACTCTCTTCATGTTTGCTAATAAAAGCGCCCCATTTCCGCCTGTATCAAAAAGAATCGTTTGCTCTGTCCCCCTGATAAGACAGGAAAAACCCCATGCGCTTGATAATCCTTCTTGATATGGGTTATTGTCGTAAGTAATTATAATGCTATGGTTTTTGACGTTTGCAGCGGGGTAGCTTTCCGACTCGTTATTCATCATTTGTCCTCCGTTCGCCTCTCCGGTTTCAGGAAAAATATTTATTTTCAAATTCAACAGGGTGGCGATGGTCATTGCCAATATCAAAATATATAATGTCGACAACTTTTTCATTTTTGGTGTCCTTTTGAAAAGGATGATGTTTTTCGCATGTGGCACTCCGGTTATAGAGAGGACATGCAAAAGAGGATGGTCGCTCAGCGCTCCCTGGTTTGTTATGCCCCCTCTCTATGACTCGATGCCTTTTCTTGCTTCTATGCCTTTCTGGTAATAATGCTTGATCTCGTGCATTTCCGTGGCCAGGTCAGCTTTTTCTATCAGTTCCGACGGACAGTATCGCCCTGTTAAAATCATTTCCACGAACGTCGGTTTCTTTTCTAACAATAAAAGTACAGTTTCCGTTTTTAATAAGCCAAAGTGGATCGCAACTCGGCCTGATGGTTCAAATAATGCCGACCAAGCTAGCTGGCCCGATCGACGAAGCCGATCACCAGAGGCGCTCCGGGCTTCAGTACCCGGCGCGCCTCGACCAGCATTCCTACGGGATCATCCACAAAGCATATTGTGGTCACCACAAGAGCGAAGTCAAAGATCGCATTTTTGAAAGGCAGGGCCACAGCTGTTCCCTGAAGCCCCAAAACACCTCTTTCGGCGGCGTCAGCAAGCATCGCCATCGACGGGTCAACACCGACCTTGATCCCGAGAGGAGCAGCAAAGCGAACGGTTCCTACACCGATCTCAAGTCCCAGACCTTGCCATGGCAGTAGGGCACGAACAGCCAACAACTCGGAATGATAAGCAGCCTCGTGCCGGGTGAACCATGCTTCGTAGCGCTATTGGTGGATATCAAAGGAAGTCAATTCAGGCATTTTCACAACAGCTTCTCCCTACCTTCTTGAACAACCTTTTTGATCTTTTCAAGTTTGGTAATTAACCTCCACTAAAACGGGATGCTTGCACAGGCATTTCCCTTCAGATACGATCCAGAGATTCAAGCCTCCAGTGAGTTACCCCATAGCCCATGGAGATTGCAGTAGGCCAGGGCGTGAAAGGCCTTGAAATCCTCCATTTGATTGATCTGGAAACGGACATTGGGATTTGAATAAACCGGCGCCCAGGCCGCACGTGCTAGGTTAATCACCTGGTCATTTTCCTTTTTGACTCCGTAAAGCTCTATCCATACAATGTGATGTTCCGGGGTGTTCGGATGCGGTATCTCGTGACCTACAACCACACGAACGATGTCCTTGCCTTCCTTGTGTCCTTTGTCAATCGTGATCGTCGGAACGTGCTTCTCCTTGCCTTCATCCTGCCCTCTTTTGATGATTTCCGAAAAGTCCATGTTCTTCTCCTTTCATAAGTAGACACAAGCGTTCTTGCTTAATGCCAAATGATTGGGGCGCCATGTTACCACCACATGCTGCGCTCGCCCGGCTCTGGCGCCTACATGCCCACCCCGTCGATAGTCTGCCCGCACTGGGGGCATTTTCCATCGTGCAGCCGATTGCGTATGAACCCTAAACCGGAACGCTCAATGACCACGGCCCCACACCCATAACAGTAGGTATTCTCTCCTGCTTCACCGGGCACGTTGCCTTCGTACACATAGCGAAGCCCCGCTTCCATACCGATTTCACGCACGCGGTGCAGCGTGGCCACCGGGGTCGGTGGCCGGTTCGTCAGTTTATAAGCGGGATAAAAAGCGGTAACGTGCCACGGCACCTCATGGCCGACGCTTTTCACAAAACGAGCGATCTCCCGCAGTTCATCCTCAGCATCATTTAAGCCGGGAATAATGAGTGTGGTCACTTCCACCCACATCCCCAGCGCTTTCATGCGTTGAATCGTTTCCAGCACCGGCGTAAGGCGAGCGCTGCAGATCTCTTTGTAGAATTTGTCCGTAAAGGCCTTTAAGTCGATGTTGATGGCATCCAAATGTGGTGCAATCTGACGGGCGGCTTCGGCGCTCATGTAACCGTTGCTAACAAAAACGTTTTTTATACCTTCCCTGTGGGCCAAGGCCGCAGTATCGTAAGCGAATTCGTAAAATATGGTGGGTTCGGTATAGGTGTAAGCGATGCTTTCGCAGCCGGTCGCTTTGGCCCTTATAACGATCTGTTCGGGGCTGCGGTCCTCACCGATGACTTTCCCCCCATGCGTATGGGGGTATTGAGAGATATCAGCGTTCTGACAATGCTTGCAACGGAAATTGCATCCCACTGTTCCGATGGAAAGCGCCTTAGAGCCGGGCAGGAAGTTGAATAGGGGTTTTTTCTCTATGGGATCGATATGTTCAGCCACGACCTTGCCGTATACGAGGGTGTAAAGCGTTCCTTCCCGGTTTTCCCTGACCCCGCAAATCCCCCGCTTGCCCTCGCGGATCCTGCACTGATGGTTACAAAGGTTGCAGCGCACCTTGTTTCCGTCAAGAGATTCATAGAGCAACGCTTCCTTCATTATCTCACCTCCAAATCCTGCGGTAGAAGCAACCGTATCTTCTGATAGTTTCTTGCCATCACTTCTTTAAAAGTGCAGGTCTTACCCCCAAGGTGCACAAGAAGTTTCCAGTTAGACAGGAAATTGATGTGGGATGGGTTACCGCGCATACCGGAATTTTTTTTTGGCTTGCATAAAAACCCCTCTAAAGGGACAACGACTCAAACATTTCATAAAAGGTTTTTTCTCCGATCAAAGAATCTAACTTGCCTTGAGTTTCCCTTCTTTCCGTTTTGTGCATCCATCTCTTCCAGTCGTCAGCCGTATCCCATCGGCTTACAACAAAGAACTCTCCGTGATGATCAAGGCTTCTCAATGTCTCACGTGAAATATATCCTGGTTGTTTTTTTGCGAGGGAGTGTAATTCCGCGAAAAGCGGGATCATTTCATTTAGCTCATTTATTTGGAACTTTCGTTTACTGATAACCTGAAGAGCCATCTCGTCCTCCTTTCATTCAATCATTTTGTTTTGGGCAAACAGACCAATAGGCAACTCTTTAGAAAACCTATAGCTCCTGAAGCTTTTTCAGGGAATCATCAGGCCCCAGAACAATGAGTGTGTCACCGGCTTTTACCCGGTATGCTGCAGTTGGAATTAGGGTAAGATCCCTTGAATCTCCGCCTTTAACGGCCAGAACCTGAATGCCGAAGCGGTTAATCAGATCCAGCTCCTTGAGTGTTTTTCCCAAAAACGGTTTCGGCGGCAACAGCTCCACGATGCTGTATCCTTCCATGAAAGGAAGGTAATCCAGCATATTGGGATTATCCAGCCTGGTAGCCAGGCCAATGGCCAGGTCCTTTTCGGGGAAAAAAACTTGATTGGCGCCGATTTTTTTCAGAATCAGGCCATGATCCTCACTGGTGGCCTTGGCGATTATATTTTTGACACCGATCTCTTTTAATTGAAGCGTCGTTAAGATACTTGCCTGCATTCTAATGCCGATACAGACCACAGCCGTACCCACACCGCCGATCCCCAAGGCAACCAGGGCCTCCCTGTCGCTGGCGTCGGCCACTACAGCCTGGCTGACTTTATCTTTTATTTTTTGAACAGGGGTTTTGTTGATGTCCACGGCAATGACCTCATGGCCCTTCTCATAAAGATGCCGCCCCAAATAAAAACCAAATTGTCCTATCCCGAGTATGGCAAATGATTTCATTGCGACTCCTTCTTTCAACCGATCATAACCCTGTCCTCGGCATAACGATATCTGTACGTACGTTGTCGACTGCTCACCGAATAAGCGATGGTCAATGGCCCCAAGCGTCCGGTGAACATCACCATCACCAAGACCGTCTTATTCCACGCGCTCAACTCCGGCGTAATACCCAAACTGAGGCCTACGGTGCCGAAGGCCGAGACCGTTTCAAACAGAAGTGTTAAAAAGGGCGTCGGACTCGCCGAATGCAACGAGGCGTATGCCTCGCTAACCATTATTGCCATAACAGCGCAATAGATCAGCACAATTGAGACGGCATAAACACCGATGGCCTTGGCTTCGGTACCCCGGGACAGGGTCCGCCGGAAAAGGGGCGTGGTCTCGCGCCCATAAAGCCGGGAGCGTCCCAAAGCAAGCAGCACCCCCAGGGTGGTAATCTTAATGCCGCCGCCGGTTGAGCCTGTTGCAGCCCCGACAAACATCAGAAAGATTGTAAACAAAAGAGTGGCATTGGTGGCGGTGCCAAAGTCCAGGGTATTGAATCCGGCCGTGCGCGCAGTCACCGATTGAAAAAAGGCAACCATTACCTTTACCGGAATGGAAAGCCCGGCCATGGCGCCATGCCATTCAAAAGTAAGAAACCAGACGGTCCCCGCAGCCAGCAGCAGTCCGGTCAGTGCCAACACCAACTTCGAGTGCAGCGAAAGGCGCCTGGACCTATCCGCAGCATCGGTCCGCGCAAAGCGACTTTTAAGTTCCATCAGCACCAGGAACCCGATACCACCGGCGATGATCAGAATGCTGACCGTAAGGCTAACCAACGGATCGGCCCGAAATCCCATCAGGCTGTCGGGAAATAGGCCGAACCCGGCGTTGCAAAAGGCGCTGATCGAATGAAAAACCGCATGGTAAAGCGCCTGACCGGGACTGTAGATTTCAGCGAAACGGAGATAGAGCAACAGCGTGCCCGCTGTTTCCAAGACCAAAGTGAATTTAACGACATCACGGATCAGAGTGGGAAGCCGGGTATCGGGTCCCAGGGTAAAGGTTTCCTGGAAGGCGCGACGGCCCAGCAATGAGAATTTACCACCCAGTGATAAAATGATCACCGTCGAAAGGGTCATGAACCCGAGGCCGCCAATTTGAATCAGCACGAGGACCACCCACTGTCCGAAAAGACTCAGACGGCTGCCGGTATCCACCACCACGAGCCCCGTTACACAAGTGGCCGAAGTGGCTGTAAACAGGGTATCCACCGGTGTCAAAGCCGGTCCGTTGACGGATTGCGGCAAGATCAGCAAAAAGGTGCCCACCGCAATCAGGCCGGCGAAGCTCCAGATAGTGATGTTGCCCAGCGTAATGAAGTTGTGTGGATGCATTTTTAATCGAAAACACGCAGTGCTCGGTGTCAGTCGCTTGTTGGCCAGAGTGCTATGAAATTAAATAATTCTGCAATTTGCGAACCAATGCCTTCAAACAATTAGATGGTTGCCACCTAAGTACTCCCAATGTGCTTTATGTAAAACAACTCCAGCTGGTTTATGACTGCTGTCCGCCTCAGGTAAAAGGACCTGGCTGTGCCAGTATAGTTATGAATTTTTAGAAAGTTTTCGAAAATGAAATCGTAATTTTTCTAAACATATCTTCTCGCCAGGTTCCATTCGGGTTCATAAACTGGATTACTATCTGATATCTTACCATTATTTGGTACTTATATTGATGGCATATTTTATGCATTTACATGAGAAGCAAGAGGAAGAATCGGCTGGGATATCTGTGAGGAGGTGAGTATGTATCATAAGATATTGGTCCCTTTGGATGGATCAAAAAGGGCAGAGAGGATCTTAAGCCATGTAGAAGAACTTGCACGCCGGTATAGCCGCTAATCGTGTTGACATCATAACGACTAAACGAAAAGCCAGAGCAGGCAAGATGATCCTCGATGAAGCGAACAAAGGAAATTACGGCACAGTGGTCGTCGGCAGGCGGGGAGCAAAACATGCCCACTTTTTTGGAAGTGTTTCCCAATATGTGACCGAAAGGATAGCGAACCGAGCGCTGTGGCTTGTTTCTTAGATATGCGGCAACTGTCGAAGTGGCAGATGAACAACGCGTACTGAAAAAACACAAAGCAAATTCATTGGCCCATGTCCAATTCAAGCAAAGAATTTATCGGCCAGGTCATCTCGATCAGGGGAAGCGTTGTGGATGTCTGTTTCCCCGAATCGCTGCCCCCCATTCATTCGATCCTGCGGACAGATGAGAAGGAAAAGATTATCATCGAAGTAATAGATCATATAGATTTGCATAAAATCCGGGGGATTGCGTTGACGGCCACCGCCGGGCTGGCAAGGAAAGATCCGGTGAAAAGCGATGGTGAACCTTTACTGGCACCTGTCGGTGAGGCGATCTTGGGACGAATGTTCAATGTTTTCGGGAAAGTTATCGACGGGAAATCCGAACCTGAAAATACCACTTTACGTTCGGTGCATCAGCGGCCCATTGAACTTGCCGGCAGGGTAAGCAGGGAAGAAATCTTTACCACCGGCATAAAGGCCATCGACCTGCTTATCCCTCTGGAAAAAGGGGGAAAGGCCGGGCTTTTCGGTGGCGCAGGGGTGGGAAAAACTGTGCTGATCACCGAACTGATCCACAACATGGTGGGTCGGCACAAAGGGGTGAGTATTTTTTGCGGCATAGGAGAACGGTGCAGAGAAGGCGAGGAGTTGTACCGTGAGATGGCAGAGGCCGGCGTTTTGAAAAACACGGCCATGGTTTTTGGTCAGATGAACGAATCCCCAGGGGCTCGCTTCCGTGTCGGGCATGTTGCTCTGACCATGGCAGAATATTTTCGCGATGATCTTGGCATGGATATCCTTCTCCTTGTGGATAATATTTTCCGCTTTATCCAGGCGGGGATGGAACTTTCAGGGTTAATGGGACGGCTCCCCTCCCGCCTGGGATATCAGCCGACCATGGCAACGGAGCTGGCGGAACTGGAAGAGCGAATTGCCAGCTCGAAGCGGGCGGCCATCACCTCGATTCAGGCGGTGTATGTTCCGGCCGACGACTTAACCGACCCGTCGGCTGTGCATACCTTTTCGCATCTTTCTGCCACCATCGTATTATCCCGAAAGAGGTCCAGCGAAGGGTTTTATCCGGCCATCGATCCCCTCGAATCCCGATCGATGATGTTTTCGCCTCGGATCATCGGCCAACACCACTACCAGGTGGCCCGGGAGGTACGCAAAACTCTGGCCACATACGAAGACCTGAAGGACATCATCGCCATGCTCGGCATCGAGGAGCTGTCCCGCCAGGATCGGCAAATCGTGGCAAGGGCCCGGCAATTGGAGCGATTTTTGACACAGCCTTTTTTCTCCACAGAGCATTTCACGGGGCATGACGGGCGGATGGTGACTCTAGAAGAAACCATTACCGGATGCGAACGGATTTTAAACGACGAATTTGCCGACTTTCCCGAAAGCGCCCTTTACATGATCGGTGCCATTGAAGAAGTGAGAAAACCGTGAACCTTACTATTTATCTTCCGACAGAGGTTTTTTTGGATACACAGGTGAAAAAGGTGGTTGCCGAAAGCCCGGCGGGCTGCTTTTGTCTGCTCCCACGTCATATTGACTATGCCACCGCGCTTGTTGCATGTATCCTCTCCTATCTGTCGGCGGCAGATGAAGAAAAATTTCTGGCTGTGGAAAGCGGTATCCTGGTCAAACAAGGGGACAAAATCCTCATTTGCGCCCATAAGGCCATCAGTGGCTCCCTGGGAAAATTAAAACCGGAAATTGAAAAGATCAGCGCTATCGCCGATACCAAAGAAAAAAAGACCCGTTCTGCCGTTGCCCGGCTGGAGGCGGATTTTATCCGTCGATTTGTGGAGTTCGGCAAGCATGGATAATCATAAAAAAAAGCCGAATACCTCTTTTAAACAAGAATTTGCACGACAGGTTCACATCAAGGAAAAGCGAAAGCTGCGTGCCCGCAAAAAAGGAAAGCAGGCCATCTGGTTCGGCCTGGGTACCTTTGGACTGGTGGGCTGGTCGGTGGCTATTCCCACCGTGCTCGGGATCTTTTTCGGTATCTGGATCGATACCAACTGGCCCAGCCGATATTCCTGGACACTGATGCTTCTGATTTTAGGGCTGGCGGTGGGCTGCGCTAATGCCTGGTTCTGGATTCAGCGTGAGCGAAAGGCGATTTCAATGGAAAGAAAAGATAATGATCACTGAAGCATTTTTAACAGTTATGGCTTTTTTGTGGGGCCTCTTTTTGGGCGTTGTTTACTTCGGCGGCCTCTGGGTGACGGCCCGGTGTCTGCCCGGTCAATCCCGGCCCAAAACTTTTTGGTTTTTCAGTTTTATTTTGCGCCTCATTCTGGCCATGATCGGAATGTGGTTCGTCCTGGAAAAGAGTACCATCGCTTTTTTAGTAACCCTGACGGCATTTATGATGATCCGTTTCATCATGATAAACAGAATCGGAAGGGTCTCATTTTTGAGGTAAGGTATGCGGATTAGCCCGGATAGCATTATTTTCTGGCAACAAGGTGTTTT
>Ga0316192_10002842_pt1 | contig 12650 bp, 10 predicted proteins | sample MerIslwburrow_MG_FD_204931 | JGI IMG/M metagenome (GOLD analysis project Ga0316192, IMG submission 204931) | Coastal sediment microbial communities from Maine, United States - Merrow Island worm burrow | ecosystem: Environmental > Aquatic > Marine > Coastal > Sediment | place: USA: Maine...
GCCAAAGCACTGGTGGCAGAGAGATCGCCGGTAGGTGAATGCAGGCCGGGGATCAGGCCGATGAGATTGGCCAACACCAGAAAGATCCACAGGGTCGCAACAAAGGGCAGCACCTGGCGGGTCTGCTCAGGCGACAGCACCTGACTGATGCTGGATTCAATCACGCCGACGACACCTTCGGCAGCAGTCTGCCAGCCACGTGGTTGTAGTTGCAGGCCACGCAGCAGCGTCATGCTCAACAGCCACAACAACAGCATCACGCCCCAGGTAGTAATCACCGTGGCCGAAATAGCCAGCGGACCGATATGAAAGAGTGTCTCTGCGCCCAAAGGATTCATTATTTTAAATAACCCTTAACCGTAACGTCTGATTCCGTATTCCAATGTAGGGCGGGACCCTCCCGCCACCAATGCCTTGCAAGCTGGTGTTGGCGGGTGGCACCCGCCCTACAGATAACGCCATTATTCATGACTCCTGATCAACCAATAGACATTGAAACCACCGATGACAATACCGAGAAACATCAGGCTTAAGGTCCAACGCATGGAATAACCTGCCAGCATGCCGTCAAGCCAGTGGCCAAGATAGGCCCCGCCGATCACCGGCAAGACAAACATCAACCCCAGACTGCCGAGATAGACAGTCTGCGCCAACAGGGTCGGCCGGTCACGGTCGGCGCGGCGCATGCGCTGAGCCTGCTGCTCGACCCGTTTGGCCAATTGATCGTTGCCCGGCTTAATCACCCGGCCTCCTCACCACGACCGATGCGCCACAGCCGCAGCATCATGGCCCGCTCCATCTGTTCCAGACTGTGTTTGAATTCAACCAGGGTCTGCTCCTCCTGCACCAGCTCTTCACGTAATGCCTGACTGATCTGATTGTAGTCATCACCGCGCAAATAACGACGACAACTCAGCGTTAATTGGCCCTGATCAAAACAGGCCACCGCCCCCGGCAGTGCCAGGTAGTCCCAACGTTCATCGGCATAACGGATGCGCGCCAGGCCAAACACCAGCGTGGTGACAAAACGACCGTGGCCGCGCATCAGACCGAAGCTACCGCTGGCATCCTCACCAACAAAGGAGACGACGTTGTCGAGTTGCTCATATTGGGTGGCGCTTTGAAGCTGGACAGTGAAGCCGCTCATTTTAAAGAGCCTTTAACCACGAAGAAAGACTCGATGTAGGGTGGGTTAGGAATGCCTTTTTATTCCGTAACCCACCAGGCGTTGCGAAGCAACACAACGCCATTCCTCTGGCATGGAAGTCACTTCCTGTAAGTGAGAGCAGCCCTCTGCCTAGGAAAGAGGGTTTGTGTTGCATCGCAACGCCTGGTGGGCACATAAAACGTGCCCACCCTACATTGAACATTCCTTCGTGCGCTTCGTGGTAAAAAAACAATCTCATTGCGTCGGCCTTTCCATACTGCCGCGCATATAACATTCATCTTCGGGTACATCGTCGTAATGACCGCGCAAAAACGCCTCGCAGTCGGCCAAAGTGTCGGCCAGCGGCACGCTGACACCATCAATGCCAGTATGGGCGGCAGTGACATGAAACGGCTGGCTCAGATAACGTTGCAGTTTGCGCGCTCGTAAGACGATGAGCCTATCCTGTTGCGACAGCTCCTCCATGCCGAGCATGGTGATGATATCTTCCAGTTCGTTATAACGCGCCAGATGTTCGCGCACCCCTTCAGCAATCGAATAGTGGTGATCGCCGACCACATGTCGGTCAAGCAGCTTGCTGCCGGAATGCAGCGGATCAACCGCCGGATAAATGCCCTGGGCGGCCTGGTTGCGCGACAGGATCACCGTGGTATCGAGGTGGCCAAGGATGGTGGTGACCGCCGGATCGGTCATATCATCGGCAGGCACATAGACCGCCTGCACCGAGGTGATCGCCCCCAAATCGGTCGAGTCGATACGGTCTTCCAGCTCGGCCACCTCGGTGCCCAGCGTCGGTTGATAACCGACCGTGGCCGGCATACGGCCGAGCAGGCTGGAGATTTCACTGCCCGCCTGAACAAAACGAAACACGTTATCCATCAACAGCAGCACCTCTTTCTGCATGCTGTCGCGCAGGTATTCAGCATAAGTGAGGGCGCTGTGGCCGATGCGAAAACGCACCCCGGGGGATTCGTCCATTTCGCCAAACACCAACAGCGCCTGATCCATCACCCCCGCCTCACGCAGTTCATGCCACAGTTCATGGCCCTCACGGATGCGTTCACCGACACCGGCAAACACCGACACACCTGAGTGGATAGAGGCAACCGCGTGAATGAACTCCATGATCAACACCGTCTTGCCCACCCCGGCACCGCCAAACAGGCCGGTCTTGCCGCCACGAACGAATGGGCAAAGCAGGTCGATCACCTTGATACCCACCGGCAGAATCTCATGTGCGCCACGCGCCTGATGCAGCGGTCGTTTGCTGCCATGAATGTTATTCATCGCCGCAGCGACAAAGGGCGGCTGACCATCAAGCGGTTCGCCGAAAACATTCACCACCCGTCCCAAACACTCGGGCGCCACCGGCACATGCAACGGCGAGCCAGTATCAAACACCGGCATGCCACGGCTAATACCAGAAGTGCCGTGCAGGGTGATGGCGCGCAGATGATGCTCATCCAGATGTTGATGTACTTCGAACAATACCTCGTCACCGTCGAGCCGCAGACACAGCGCCTGACGCAACGGAGGCAGATGTTGACAACGAATCACCACCACCGGGCCTTGCACCTCGTGGATGTAACCTATTACCTGTTTTGCTATCGACTCTGGCATCAAAATTTCGTTACCGATAAACTTTTTCTGTAGCTTAACTCTAGTTGCTCATCGTTGCATGAATACAAATAATTATCCTCATAGATTTGAGCATAGGCTCAGATCAGCCTACACTACGGCCCCGTCAAACTGTGTAGGTGAAAACAATCCTGCGCAGCAATTTATTAAAATGTGGAAAGTTTAATGAAGTACTCAAAAATATCGCTTGCCGTGTTGCCGGCGCTTATCTGGTCGTTACCCGCCTGCGCCATCGTCAACGTCGAAAACATGCGTGTCGGCCCGGCCGAGCCAGGTCTCAGCGGCAATCTCGATCTCAGCATCAGCGGCAAACGCGGCAATACCGACAAGGATGAATACGGCATCGATGGCCGCATACAAAACAACACCGATCAGGTAACGGATTTTATCGTGCTGTCGTATGACTACGGTGAAGTCGACAATGTCAGCAACACCAACAAAACCTTCATCCACGCACGTCATGTAAAACAGTTTCAACCCCGGCGTGCCTGGGAGGCCTTTGCCCAGGCCGAGGAAAATGAATTTGCCCGCCTCTCGTTTCGCGGTCTGGTGGGCGGTGGTCTGCGCTTCACCCTGACCGAGTCAGCCGAACGACTGGGACTCTATCTTGGTGCCGGTGCCTTTTGGTCGCGCGAGACGCTGGATAAACGCCCGGGTCTGACCGATCACGGCAGCGAAACCTTCAGCCGCGCCAATCTCTATCTGGTCTACAAACACAGACTCAACCAGCAGCTGAGTCTGGTCAGCACTACCTATTATCAACCCCGACTGAGTGACAGCGCTGATTTTCGTGCCCTGGAACAGGCTGGCCTGGCGGTGAAGATGAGCGACAACCTGAGCCTCAAATTGTCGCTGGATATCGCCCACGACAGTCGCCCACCGCAGAGCATCGATAAAACCGACAGCAGTTACAACACCAGCCTGTCGTATCAGTTCTAAACGTCAGGCATAAAAAAAGGGCCTCTACCAAAAGGCCCTTTCTTCACACTTACACACCATTTAAATGACGATTACAACATCGGTCACTAGACAGCTTCCTTTAGCAATAAATTAAAGTTTAAATCTACTAACTGAAGTTTGAAGCTCGGTAGCCAAATTCGCGATATCCAGACTGGCTTTAGCGGTATGTTCCGCTCCCAGGCTCATCTCATCGGCCGCCTCACTGATGGAGACTATGCTGCGATTGATCTCCTCCGACACCGCGCTCTGCTGTTCCGCAGCACTGGCAATCTGATGTGTCATGTCACCAATAGTTGTCACCGCGCCAGAAATCCCCACCAGAGATGCCCCGGCCTCACCCGCCTGGGTAACACCCTGCTCGGCCATCTTTTGTCCTTCGCCCATCACTGTCACAGCTCGCGAAGCACGTGCTTGCAGGCTTTCAATGGTCTTCTGAATCTGAGCGGTGGATTCCTGGGTTCGTTGCGCCAGGGTGCGTACCTCATCGGCCACCACGGCAAAACCGCGGCCCTGTTCACCGGCCCGGGCCGCCTCAATGGCAGCATTCAGAGCTAGCAGGTTGGTCTGCTCGGCAATATCCTTGATCACATCCAGCACCGAACCGATGTTATGGCTATCCGTTGCCAGCTCTTCAATCACAGTTGACGCCTTTTGTACTTCTGTTGCCAGTCCGTTGATGGCCGTTATGGTCTGTTCCACCACTCGGGTACCGGCATGGGTTTCAGTGCTGGCGCTGGCCACCCCTTCCGCAGCCTGAGCGGCATTACGCGCCACCTCATGCATGGAGGCCGACATCTCGTTCATGGCCGTAGCCACCTGATCAGTCTCAGATTTTTGCTGACTGACTCCACCACGAGCCTGGTCAGTCACGGCCGACATCTCCTCAGAGGCAGCCGCCAGTTGGGTCGCTGCAGAGGCTACCTCATTCAGCGCAACGGCCATATGCCCCATCATCTGATTGAAGTTAGCCCCCATCTCACCCAGCTCATCCTTGCCTTCTTCTACCCGCAGGGTCAGGTCGTTACTGTCAGCGATACGGCGAATGGTGTCGTTGGTGTTTTTGAGCGAGCGCTTAATACCAAGGCTAATCCAGGTGCCTATAGCAATCCCCAGCACCAGACTGATAATGGCGATGGTGATCATGCCGGTGACCGCTGCATGTTCGTGTTCTTCGGCCATCAGGATGGCCTCCTCGGTGAATTTTTCCACCTCCGTCAACAAGGCTTCCAGCTCATGATTTAGCTGTTCAGCCTCATGTTCGGCCTTGACAGCTGCATGTTCAGCCTCAGTGATGTGACCGGACTCGATCAGTTTGAACAACTCCAGCACATGATGCTCATAGCCCTGATGCGCCGTTTCGATGGCCTTGAGCTGCTCAAGTACACTTTCAAATTTTTGCTTAGATTCATCGTTGTGGGCAACCTCAATGCCATGTTCAGCCAGCTGTTCGCCTTTAAGCAGCTCATCGTTGATGGAAACATTAAAGCGTTCAAACTCCTGATGCATCTTTTTCACGGCCGCCTCACCGCCGTGATCCGCTACACCGCCGGCACGCAAGGCCCGTTCCATGACGATATTCTGCTCCAACTGACCAACCGTGATCGCGGTCAATGACTCGATCAGCGGCATGTCCTCTGCGGCGATCTCATCAATCTCCATACCAATCAAGTTCAATTTGCTAAGACCAAAGGCAACCACACTAATCAACAACAACGCACTAACTACCTGCATAAGATTCATTTTCTGGCTGATTTTCATAACATTCTTACCCCTTCGTTATAAAAAGCTGGCAGCCCCCTGCCCATCCGCTTTTATGACTACTACCAATACCGTGTAACCATTAGCATATCGGTACATAACCATTAATTATTTAGGCGAATAAAAAAAATATTTTTATCATACATTTTTACAACATTTAGTCTTAATCCAATTTGTTTTCCAGCTAAATGTTCTAATAAAGATAAACAAAAAAAGCCCCGCGAATGCGAGGCCCTCTAAAAAGCACAATTAATTTAAATGTTAGAGCTTAAAGCGTGCCACCATACCTTGCAGGTTGGTGGCCAGTTGAGCAATGTCGTTACTGGCAAATGCCATCTGATCAGAGCCTTCCGACACATCGCTCGCCACATCACTAATAGCCACCAGGCTTTGATTAATCTCCTCAGCCACAGCCGACTGCTGTTCTGCGGCACTGGCAATTTGCGTCATCATGTCACTAATCGTGGTCACCGCAGCAGTAATGGTGTTAAGCGATTCATCGGCGGATGAAGCAGCGGCTACGCCTTGTTCCGCCTTATATTTGCCTTCTTCCATTACCGCAACGGCACTGGAGGCACGTTTTTGCAAACTCTCAATTGTTATCCATATATCAGAGGTGGATTCCTGCGTCCGCTGGGCCAGGGTGCGCACCTCATCGGCGACCACGGCAAACCCACGACCTTGTTCACCAGCACGAGCCGCTTCAATCGCCGCGTTCAAGGCCAGCAGATTGGTCTGCTCGGCAATCCCCTGAATCACATCCATCACTGAACCGATCGCCTGACTGTCTGCCGATAATTCACCGATTACAACAGAGGCCTTATCTACCTCGGCTGCCAGGGCATGCATTTCACTGATCGACTGTGACACCACCTGGCGGCCAGTAGTGGCCTCCTGCTCGGCCGAGGCGACGGCATGTGCCGCCGAGGCCGAATTGGAGGCGACCTCATGCATAGAGGCGGTCATTTCATTCATGGCCGTGGCCACCTGGTCAGTTTCAGAGCGTTGTTTATTAACACCACAACTGGACTCTTCGGTCACGGCCGACAGCTCTTCAGCCGCAGAGGCCAGCTGTGTCGAGGCGGCAGTCATCTCACCGAGAACACCATGAAACTCTGTCAGCATCTGATTAAAGTTGCCCGCCATCTGCCCCAGTTCATCTTTGCTTTCCGGCACACGGACGCTCAAATCACGATTTTCAATAATATGGTTGATCACTTTATTGGTGTCATCCAGGCTGTTGCGAATACTCACACTAATCCAGAAACCAATCCCCAGAGCCACCATCACACTGACAATTGCGGCGATGATCAGATCCTTCAGCAATAGATCCTCTGCCTCTTGAATGGCTGCGACCGAGCCCACCACTGCTGCCTTTACGTGCTGGTCGATCTCGTGGATCAACCTACCCAGATCAAGCGCCACGGCGTCAGCTTCAACTAGCAGGTGTTTAACCTCATCAACCCGGCCCTGCTTTAACAGGCCAAAGACCTTGCCGGTCATCGCTTCATACTGTTCCACATCATGACTGATACGTACCATATGCTCAGTTATGTACGCTATCTCTTCAGCATGGCCAGGATCAGAGTCACTTGTCATTAACCGCAACTCGTCAAGCACAGTGTATGTCTCTGCTAGCGCGCCAGCTAACTCCTTGCCCAGTTCTTCATAAGCGAGATGCTCTTTTTCAAACGCCTGCTCGGCCTCATGGCCATCCTCCATGCCATAACGAACTGATCTGGACACTGTCGTCATCTGCCGCAAATAGGCCTTACTGATAGACGCCATCTGCCGCTCGATCCGCATATCTTCCTGAGTCAGTTCTGCCACATTCTCTGAGATATTTTTCAACAAGACCATCGCCACCATCACCATGGAGACGAACGCCACCACGGTAACCCCTTGAATAAGGTTTATCTTTCTTACGATTTTCATTTTCAATCCCCAAACGAGTATTTACTTACGTGCCTACACACGCCGTAACCACTAGACCCAAGCCTTGCGCAAGGATACTAACGGACTAAATGGAGGATTCTTTAAGAAACACTTAAGAAAAGGCGGGCTTCTTTCATAAAAGACGTGTTTTATCAATTGGTTAACGAATAATTTCAACGATAAATTATTGTTTTTTTAAAGATTATGGCGAGGCTTTGGATAACCTCGCCATAATCCTGCGATAACCTGTCAGGCCGCCGTTGCAGCACCAATCCTGCGGCGATTAAAGGTGAAGCTCTGCTCTTCCACATCCACCTGAATCACGTCTTCCGGCGCATACTTACCCGCCAGAATCTCCTGCGCCAGAGGGTTTTCCAGCAGGTGCTGGATGGCACGCTTCAGTGGCCTTGCGCCATAGACCGGATCAAAACCTGCCTCGCCTAACTTATCCAAAGCCGCATCGGATAATTCCAGACCAATCTCACGCTCAGCCAAACGCTGACGCAGGTAATCAATCTGGATATCGGCAATGCGACGAATCTGGGCTCGTTGCAGCGGATGAAACACCACCACATCATCGATACGATTAATGAACTCGGGACGGAAATGATGACCAACAATCTCCATCACCGCTGCTTTCATCTGATCATAATTATCTTCCCCGGCCAGCTCCTGAATTACATCTGAACCCAGGTTGGAGGTCATGACGATGACGGTATTACGAAAGTCCACCGTACGGCCATGACCGTCGGTCAGACGACCATCATCCAATACCTGCAACAGAATATTAAAGACATCGGGATGGGCCTTCTCCACCTCGTCCATTAAAATCACGGAATAAGGTTTGCGGCGTACATGTTCGGTGAGATAACCGCCCTCTTCGTAACCGACATAGCCAGGCGGAGCACCGATCAGCCGCGCCACCGAATGTTTTTCCATGAATTCGGACATATCGATGCGCACCATGGCGTCCTGGGTATCGAACAGAAAACCAGCCAGGGCCTTGGTCAGCTCGGTCTTGCCGACGCCGGTTGGACCGAGAAACAGAAATGAACCATTGGGCCGATTGGGATCAGAAAGACCGGCACGGGAACGGCGGATGGCATTCGACACCGCCTTGACTGCCTCACTTTGGCCAACAACGCGTTGCTGTAATTCCTCCTCCATGCGCAACAGTTTTTCCCGCTCGCCTTCCAGCATCTTGGAGACTGGGATGCCGGTCCATTTCGACACCACCTCGGCAATTTCTTCTTCGGTAACGTGGTTACGTAATAGAGTCGTCTTGTGCAGATCTACATCACTGGCCATCTGCAAGGACTTTTCCAGATCAGGGATACGGCCGTATTGCAGCTCGGACATACGCGCCAGGTCACCGGCACGACGGGCGGTCTCCATATCGTTGCGGGCCCGTTCCAGTTCTTCCTTGATGTGTTGCGTACCCATCAGCACAGATTTTTCTGCCTTCCACACTTCTTCAAAATCGGCGTACTCACGCTCGAGTTTGTCGATCTCATCTACCAGGGCACGCAGACGTTTTTTCGAGGCCTCGTCGGTTTCTTTATTGAGCGCCTCGCGTTCCATCTTCAACTGAATCAGACGCCGATCAAGTTTGTCCATATCCTCAGGCATGGAATCGATCTCCATGCGAATCCGGCTGGCGGCTTCATCAATCAAATCGATGGCCTTATCCGGTAATTGGCGCTCGGTGATGTAACGATTCGATAAGGTTACTGCGGCGATGACGGCGGGGTCGCTAATATCTACACCATGATGTAGCTCGTAGCGTTGTTTCAGACCACGCAGGATGGCAACGGTGGCTTCAACAGTGGGTTCATCCACCTGCACTTTCTGGAAGCGACGTTCAAGTGCTGCATCTTTTTCCATATATTCACGATATTCGTTCAGGGTGGTGGCGCCAACACAATGCAGTTCACCGCGGGCCAGGGCGGGTTTGAGCATGTTGCCGGCATCCATGGAACCTTCGGCCTTGCCGGCACCGACCATGGTATGGATTTCATCGATGAAGAGAATGATCTGACCTTCCTGTTTGCTTAGGTCATTCAACACTGCCTTGAGACGTTCTTCAAACTCACCACGAAATTTGGCACCGGCAATCAGGGCGCCCATATCGAGCGACAGCACCCGCTTGCCCTTAATGCCCTCAGGCACTTCGCCGTTGACAATGCGCTGCGCCAGGCCTTCAACGATAGCGGTTTTACCGACACCGGGTTCACCAATCAAAACCGGATTATTTTTGGTGCGACGTTGTAAAACTTGAATAGTGCGACGAATTTCGTCATCACGACCAATGACCGGATCAAGCTTGCCCTGCTCGGCACGCTCAGTGAGATCGATGGTATATTTTTCCAGTGCCTGACGCTGTTCTTCAGCATTGGGATCATCAATCTTTTGGCCGCCGCGAACGTTATCAATGGCTTTTTCAATCGCAGTTTGATTGGCGCCGGCCTTTTTTAGTATGTCGCCAATCTGGCTTTTTTCAGAGACACAGGCCAGCACAAACAGTTCACTGGCGATGTATTCATCCTTGCGCTGCTGTGCCAGTTTGTCGGTGACATTAAGGATACGCGTTAGATCATTACTGACACGCACATCACCGGCGGTGCCTTCGACCTGTGCCAGGTGATCCAGCGCGTCACCCAGTGATGAACGCAGACTGTGGACATTGACATCAGCCAGCGTCAACAACTGCCGCACCGTACCACCCTGCTGATCCAGCATCGCCAGCATCACATGCAGCGGCTCGATAAACTGGTGATCGCGGCCCACAGCAAGGCTCTGGGCATCGGCCAGGGCAGTTTGAAACTTGCTTGTTAACTTATCCATTCTCATCAGATAAACCTCGGTAATTAATTCTTGTTAATTAAGTGAGGGCATTTACGGCAGTTTCAAGGCCCTAAATTTTTCAATCAAAGCGTGTTAATCAAACCCTTCATCACCATATCGGTATAACTGACCATGCCTATCACCTTGCCTGCTTCCACCACCGGCGCTCGTGACAAACCAAAACGATCAAACATGCGGGCGCAGTAGCGGATATCCATTTTTGGATCAACACAGACCACTGGCTTGGACATGATTTCATAGACATTGACTCGCTCCGGCGCCTTATCCCTGGCCATGACCTCGCGGGCAATATCCGACAACAAGACGATGCCGTATTCATCATCATCATGGCGTTTATCGACAATTAGCGCCTTGGTATCGACGTGTTTCATTGCCTGCAGGGCTTCACTGACCGTCGCCATGCCGTCAACGATATCAACGTTGGTCTTCATTACATCTCTGACGCGAACCACTTTGCGATCGCTCATATCTCCTCCTCCACTTGTTCTGACAACTGTTGCATCTGACGCGTTACACCCACCGCATCTTCAACATCGATTTGAAAGGCGATACCTTTGCCGGGCTTAATCTCAAATTCACCGACCTCGGCAATCTTTTCCAGAATCTTGCGACTCATGTGCTCTTCAACCAGAAACAGCAACATGTCGCGCTGGGTTTCGAGCGACAAGCCAAAAAAGGTTTTGCTCTGCTTCAGCCCTTCACCGCGGGCATGATTAATGACAGTCGCGCCTGTCGCCCCCGCCTTGCGGGCGGCCTTCATTATGCCGTCGGTCTTGTCGTCCTCGACCAGTGCAATTATCAATTTAAAGTGCATTTGCAATCACCTCTTAAAAAACTTAAAAACCGCTATAACGAAACATCTTCATCAACAGAGTTCCGTTGTTTACGTTTTGCCCGCCACTCACTCAACTGAGCATAGGCCATCACCGAGATAATGGGGAACAAACAAGCAAATGCAATCAGTCCAAAACCATCCAATAAAGCACTACGCCCAGGAACAGTGCCAGCCAGCCCCAGGCCTAAAGCAGCCACCAGTGGCACAGTAACCGTTGAGGTACTAACGCCACCAGAATCATAGGCCAATGGAATAATCATGCGCGGTGCCATGGCTGTTTGAATGATAACAATCACGTAACCAGCCATTATGAAATAGTGCAAAGGCAATCCAGTGACAATTCGAAATGTCCCCAGCGCTATACCTGTTGCCACACCTATCGCCACAGCAATTCGCAAGCCCCACACGCCTATCGCGCCACCAGACACTTCACTGGCCTTCATCGCCACGGCAATCAAGGCGGGTTCAGCAATGGCAGTGGAAAAACCAATCGCAGCTGCAAAAATATAAACCCAGTAATAATCAGACCAATGCAGGGCTTGACCGGCATGCTGCGTAATACCAGCAATAAATTCTGGATCAGTCAGCTGTTCCGCCATTAATTTACCCATAGGAAAAAGCGCTGTTTCCAGGCCGACCAGAAACAACGCCAAACCCAGCAAAACATAAGCAAATCCCACCAACACTCGCTTTAAGTTGGGAATTGGACGGCGAATAACAAATAGCTGGAAGCCAAAAATAACGACCGCAATAGGCAAGACATCCTTGCTGGTGGCCAGCAATGTGTCCCAAGTCAGCTGCAGCCAGTCCATCAGAATGTCATCCCATAGACCATGACAAAAATCATCGGCATTAGCGAGGCAAAGGCAATCAAGCCAAAGCCATCCAACATGGGGTTGCGGCCCTTGATACTAGAGGCCAACCCAACGCCCAAAGCAGTCACCAGGGGCACTGTGATCGTGGATGTGGTTACGCCACCTGAATCATAGGCGATCCCGATAATCTCTTGTGGCGCAAACACGGTCATCACTACAACACCGATGTAACCACCAATAATTAAGTACTGCACCGGCCAGCCCTTGAGGATACGCAGCACCCCAATAACAATAGCCACGCCCACCGAGAAGGCCACGGTCATACGCAGGCCAAAGGCATAACCCTGTTTTGCTTGTTCTGTATCGCCAATAACCCCAGCATCTGCTGCGACTTTAGCGGCCTCACTGGCCACAGCAATCAGTGCTGGTTCAGCGACGGTTGTGCCGAAACCCAAGGCAAAAGCAAACAGCAGCAACCACACAATGCTGCCCTTGCGAGCAAAGGCGTAGGCCATGGTTTCACCAATCGGAAACAAGCCCATCTCCAGGCCACGAATAAACAGGGTCAAGCCAGCCACCACAAACAGCATGCCGATCATGATATCGATGAAATTGGGAATCGGCTGTTGCAGCACGACAAGCTGAAAAAACGCTATGACCACCACAATCGGTGCTA
>Ga0316192_10002847_pt1 | contig 12642 bp, 17 predicted proteins | sample MerIslwburrow_MG_FD_204931 | JGI IMG/M metagenome (GOLD analysis project Ga0316192, IMG submission 204931) | Coastal sediment microbial communities from Maine, United States - Merrow Island worm burrow | ecosystem: Environmental > Aquatic > Marine > Coastal > Sediment | place: USA: Maine...
ATGATGGAGCTTACTCCGGCAATACCCATAAACAGGTGAACCGTGTCTCCATATCCGAATTGCATTGCAGCATCAGTAAAGGTCATATCCCAGTGACGTCTTGCAACACCCAGATGACCAGCAGCCATATGGAAGATAGACAAGCCACCCATTCCAAGACCAAACAACCATGTAGAGTATTGCGCCAGCTTAGGTGCGAACAATTCGCGGCGCCACAGCACTGGCAGCAGCCAGTATGTCAGAGCCATGAATGCCAGCGTCGTACCTACAGCAACCGTTCCGTGGAAGTGGCCCGGTACATAGATAGTGTTATGGATGATCATGTTGATCTGCTGCACACTCATGGTCACACCGGTTACACCACCGAGGAAGCCAAACAGTACAAGCGACAGGAACATACCTGACCAGATTGGATTCTCCCATGGCGCCTTGCGAAGCCATTCGAACAAACCGTTGGTCAGACCTTTGCGACGCTGAGCTGCTTCAATAGCACCCGGCACGGTCAGGGCATGAATCATACTACCCAGTACTGCCAGATACATGGCATAAGAGGTGTTCACCGCACGCCATGCGAATGTTGTTGCAGGATCAGACAGCAGATGGTGAGCAGAACCTAGCTGCAGAGCAAACAGATACAGCAGGAATGCAGTACGGCTGACTTTCTCCGACAGTGGTTTTGCACCGAACAGCAATGCACCGATGGCATACCAGACCGCAATCTGAGCTGATACGTTAATCTGCTGTGATGAATGACCGAAGCCCCACCAGATCAGACGATACAATTCAGCATCGATATCACCAATCAGGTCCAGAGACCAGGCCAGTGTCGGGATCAGGATCACAGCACCGGTCGCGATAGTGAAGATTGCGATAATACATGCAATCAAGCCACCGAAAGTAACCAGGTTTAGAGAACCTTCATATGTTTTTTCTTCCTTGGCGATAACCAATGTGCCAAGGAAAATGAAGCACCCGATCAGTGCTCCCACCGCAAACAAGATCAGTCCGAGATAGAAGAACGGATGAGCCTTCAATGGCACATAGGAAGTAAACATTACCGTAGCTTCACCGATCAATACGGCATAGTTAGCCAGAGCAGTACCAATCAGCATCAGGGCGAATGCCACCCAAGCCAGTTTTGGTGTTGCCAGGCGAACCTGAAGCAGTACGGAACTGACAAAATAGAGTATGGCTATCTCAAAGAAAATAATCCATACGACAAGAATGTCGGCGCCATGTGCGGTAAGTGCAAGGTAAAACAGATCTGGCGGAAGCAGATGCACTGCAGGCATACGCGTTAACGCAACCAACAGACCCATCAGGCCACCAATAAGGAAGAAGACAATCGCGACTACTGCATTGCATTTGATCAGCAACTCAGCCGGCTTGTGGATCTTCAGCCCTGTATCAGGACAGATTCGAAATTCTGAAGCATTTGACATAATAATTCTCTCCCCCCTTATTCTGTTACGATGATTTTGCCAAGCATCTCATGGTGACCGATGCCGCAAAATTCGTTACAGACGATATGAAAATCACCCGTTGAGTTGGGTGTTAATTTGAGTACGTAATCGTACCCGGGAACAAGCTGAAGGTTGATATTGACCGGTTGAAGTGAAAAACCGTGGTTTACATCAGCAGAGTTCAGGTGAAAGCGATATTGCTTATTCACTTTCAGCTGTGGAATAACAGGGAATGAAAATTGGTTGGCCTGCATGTATACATCGCCACCCTCAGGTACAGCAACGATAGGAAAATCACTTTCCTCGCCAACCTTGTACTTTTCGATCATCTGTTCCATTTTGCTGGCGAAAGCGTCGCCGCTGATGCGGTAAGATTCGCCTGTCTGGTTCTGGTCACCGGCGTAATACCAGTAAACCATCATGAAGGTCATAAAAAGGCCCCAGATGAAAGCGACACTGATCCAGATAACTTCATCCAGACCAATCGGCGCATTCCACCAGTTACGATCCGGTGAGCTTAAACTTGTTTTTGACATCTGTATCCCCCCCTACTGCGCGTTCGGCACGGCCATTATTTCCATAACGCCCCATACCAGATAGATCAGCGTCGGTGAAATAATACCGATGAATAGTAGAATAAACGGGTTATCCAGAATTCTTTGCATAGTTGACATTGGTTCATTATTTTCTGTCATTAGAATCCTCCCTTATGTTTTTTTTTGCACATTCTTCCCTTGTGGCTTTTTCAGAAGAGCGCAAACCTAGGTTGCTGGTCGCACAAGACTCCTTGATTTATGTCAATTAAGACATAGTAAGAAACATGTAATTTAAATAGGGGCTTACAGGACTGCAAATCATTATGTATGTGGGTTTTGCACTTTCTGCATACACCCTGATCAGAGCCGCATCTGCGGCCCGAGTCCGGGCGAGCATGGAATTGATTTTAATCAAGGATGGATGCATGCGGACTCCTATAGCAATGCGTCTCTTTAAAAAGCGAGGAGGATGTAAATGAAAAAAATTATGATGTTAACAATAGCTGCTGTGATGGCCATGGGTGTGACTGTCATTCCTGAAGCTCAGGCTGGTGCGGAAGGCAGATGTAAAGCCTGTCACGACCTGACCGGACCAAAGCATAAAGTCGGGCCAAGCCTGCAAGGTGTTTTCAACAGGAAAGCCGGATCTACAGACTATAAAAAATACAAATCCATGAAAGGTGGCAGCTGGGTATGGGATGAAGCAAACCTGCGTACATTCCTGACCAATACCAAAACAGGTATCAAAGCTCTTACTGGTGATGATGGCGCAAAAACAAGCATGAAATTCAAAATGAAAGGTAAGAAGCTCGACGAAGTCATCGCATTTCTAAAAGCCAATTAAGTAGTTAAATCAACGCCATAAAAGGCTCCGGATATCCGGGGCCTTTTATACTTGGCACATATTCGGCTTAACATAATAACAATATCGCGCCTGTATGGAAAATTGCATACGCGTCAGGTAGGATTTCAATATGAGCTTCATGGTTTATTATACGCTGGGTGCTATTGTCACATATTTCCTTGCTGCCAACATACTTAATCGCATTGAGGTCAATCGTGGCGCGCGTTTCGAGTACCGTAACCTGCTGTTCTTTTGCCTGATTTTTGGCCTCGCCCTGCTTTATATGTTCCTCGTTAACCCTGAACCGCCAGCACCACCTGCTGGCACAGAATAATCCACGCCAAACCCATAGTTATAACGCACTATTTATGCCTGTGGGGGTGTTTTTTTCACCTTCCGCGAACAAAAGCATTGCTTATAATGATGCCTCCACTAACTGGACAAGGAGGATTCAATGAAAAAAATTATGATGTTAACCGTAGCTGCTGTAATGGCCATGGGTGTGAGTGTAACTACCATTCCCGAGGCTCAGGCTGGCGCAGAAGGCAGATGCAAGGCCTGTCACGATCTGTCCGGGCCAAAGCATAAAACCGGGCCAAGCCTGAAGGGTATTTTCGGTAAAAAAGCAGGCAGCACTGATTTTGCCAAATACAGCGACAGCATGAAAAAAGGCGGCTGGGTCTGGGATGAAGCGAACCTGCGTACATTCCTGACCAATACCAAAACAGGCATCGTTGCTCTGGCTGGTGATGGCGCCAAAACCAAAATGAAGTTCAAAATGAAAGGTAAGAAGCTCGACGACGTAATCGCATTTCTAAAATCCAATTAAGCAGTAATAATCAACGCTATAAGAGGCTCCGGTTATCCGGGGCCTTTTTTATCAATCCCGCACCAAGTAGCAGCATATTTATGAACGGTTCTACTCCTGCCCATTTGCCTTTACCAGTACCAACTCCATCCATATTATCAATGCCTTAGCTTGTAATTTTATGACTCCTTCTTTCGATATCTCTAAATGGTGTATTTTTTTCACCTGTTATGTTAAAGCAACAATACCTAGACTTTAGGCGATCGACGGTTAAAAGCAGCCTCTGCTGCGCCCGATTTTGGAGGTTATTATGATAATTAATACAAGCAGAACAGCTATGATCACCCTGTTATTCATCACCGGACTGGCAGCTTCGAATGCCTGGGCCGGGCCTGAAAAAAGGTGCCTTTCCTGTCACTCCTTTGGCGATAAAAATAATATGGGCCCAGGCCTGAAAGGCGTATTTGGCCGCAAGGCCGGCACTCACCCGGGCTTTGAATACAGCGGCCTGAAGGGGGCTGACTGGGTCTGGGATGAAGAACGTCTGCGCAAATGGATATACGACGCACCTACCAGTATCAAAGAGTTTACAGGAAATGACAAAGCCAAAACCAAAATGCCCAGATACAAGTACAAGGGTGAGAAAGCAGACAAGGTTATTGAATTTTTAAAAACATTGAAGTGATTCACTCTGACAGGGTTTTTATTGATGTAATACCAATAAAAACCCTGTCAGTAGCTCCTACGCCAATCTCCTCAGCCTAACTCATTAAAGTGGCTAGTGACTGGTTCCTGCAGAACGTGTAATTTTATTAAATACATTATACTTCCCAGAAGGCTTTTTCATTGGAATGCGTTTTATCTCTTTCAGAGTTGCTGCATCATAAATGACCAGAGCGCCATCCATTTCCCAGACACTAACCAGGACATAACGACCATAACGGTCAAACTCCACATGCCCCCCCCTCTTGCCGGGTGCAGGGCGCAATGTTTTGATGATTTCCAGCGTGCGCTTGTCAATCACATGTACGGCATCTTTGTTGGGGCCAAAAAATACATCCACCCAGGCATAAGGCGTGTTTTCATGCGTGCGCATAAAGAAACCCGGCCCCAGCGTTTTGAGGCGCTTGATCGTTTTCCAGTTTTTCATCTCAATGATACTGACTACACCCTCTTTGAGGTTTGGAGTCGCCAAAACCCTTTGCCCTTTATAATCCCATTTCACGCCAGACCCCAGATGCGGCATACCCGGCAAATCAATGTCAGAAGCAATTTGTCCGCTATCAAGATCAATCACTCTGCCCTTGCCGCCACCGCGACTGGCCCCGATCAAATAGCGGTATTGCTGATCAAACATGAAATCATCCATATAATCATTAACATCAATGCGACGCACAGGGAAATTCCCGGTTTCATCGCCATAAGGAATTTCCCAGACCTCTTTCAAATCCCTTAATGCAACAATAAAGCTGTTTCGGGGTGTGGCCTGATAAACGGCGCTGACTCGCGACGTTCTGGTCTGATCTTTATCCGTGACCGGAATAATTTTTTTGACTGACAGATCAACGGCATCAAGTACCACGAGATTATGTGGCAAATAGTTACCAACCATGACATACCGGCCATCACCGGAGATTGCCAGATTGCGGGTATTGATGCCGGCGCGCACCTCAACCACCATTTTCAGATTGTACATATCAAACTTGCTGATCCAGCCATCACGTGATGCAAAATAGACAAAGCGGCCATCCGGTGAATATTTCGGCCCACCATGCAGAGCGTAGCGACTTTCAAACCGGTGCATAGGCTCCAGTTTGTCCCCATCGAGCACAGTCACGTGATGATCGCCAAGCTCAACGACAAGAAACAGATTCAGCGGATCAGCCTTGAAAACCGGCTTATCACCAAGACTGCCCGGAGCATTATGGATAACTTTAGAAGCATCAATTTCCGCTTTTCTCCACACCGGCATTTCCGCCAGCGGAGTATAGATGTACTCAACAACAGCCTCGATTTCCTTTGCGGTCAATTTTTTACCGAAAGCAGGCATTTGAGTATGCGGCAACCCATTGGCAATGGCATCTGCAGCTTTGGGACGCTTCAATCGACTCAGGTTTTCCGGCAGCAGCGCTGTTCCGTTCCCACCCAGCCGGTCAGCGCCATGACACTCGGCACAATGCTGTAAGTATAACTTTTCCGCGACAGGCTCTTCCGAGGCAGCGCTGCCAGCATGATCTTTGAAATATGCAATCACTGCGTCGAGCTTTTTACCTTTCAGTTTAAACCTCATTTTGGTTTTGGCATCATCGTTACCAGTAAGAGTCTTGATGCCCTTTTTGGTATTAGCCAGGTAGGTGCGGAGGTTTGCCTCATTCCAGACCCAGCCACCTTTTTTCATGCTGGCGCTGTATTTTTTAAAGTCGGTGCTGCCTGCTTCTCTGCCGAACAAACCAGCCAGACTCGGTCCGGTTTTATGCTTTGGTCCGGTCAGATCATGGCAGGCCTTACATCTGCCTTCTGCACCTGCCTGAGCGTCGGGAATGGCAATTACGCCCATGAATATCATAGCAACTATGGTTAACGTTATAGTTTTTTTATGGAAACTTCCGTGTTCAATGAGTGTGATGAAAGTAAAGAACTGGCCGATGCTATTTTTCATTTGCACGTGCTCTCCTTTTAACGGGGGTAACTTTTAACCGCTCACCCGTGCCGCTTACACCAATTTCTTTGTCGGAAAGATAACAGCCGGGATCTTCGGCCCAGAAATCATCAGTCAGCTGGTAGGCACGAACACGCGTATTGCCATTGCAAACATCAAGGAAGCTGCACTGTCCACAACGGCCCTGAACCGGCCTTGGTCTGACTTTCAGTCCAGCCATAAACGGATCGGAGGTATCCGGCCATATGTCTGAGAAATCACGTTCGCGCACATTGCCCAGTGTATAATTCCACCACATGGTGTCCGGATGCACATTGCCCAGATTATCGATATTGGCAATGTTAACACCTGTGGAATTTCCACCCCATTGCCTGAGTTTGGCATGCATATGATCATACATATGTGGAAAGCGTTTTTTCACCCACAGCAACAGGTAAACCCCATCCGCATCATTATTACCACTGACAAACTCTTTCTCTATGCCTCGCTCGGCATAGTCCCAGCACAGATCGAACATATAATCCATGGCCTTTCTAGTACTTGCAAATACCGTATCATCCTTGCGATGGGTATTGCCGCGCCCGGCATAATTTAAATGGGAAAAGTAGAAGCGATCAATATCATACTCATCCATCAGCTTGATCATTTCAGGCAGTTCGTGATCATTATCCTGTGTCATGGTAAAGCGGAATCCCACCTTCACACCGATATCGCGACAGAGTTCAATCGCACGTATGGATGCATCGAATGCGCCTTCCAGACGGCGAAAACGGTCATGCGTTTCCCTGACACCATCAATGCTGATGCCGACATAATTATATCCCACCGCAGCAATTTCCTTGATGTTATTTTCATCAATCAACGTGCCATTGGTGGAAAGCCCAATATAAAAGCCCTTATCTTTGGCGCGTTTGGAAATATCATAAATGTCTGGACGCAGCAGAGGCTCACCACCGGATAGAATCAGTACAGGCACGCCAAAACCCCTAAGATCATCCATCACTGAATATATTTCATCCGTTGATAATTCACCGGCAAAATCTGTATCGGCAGAAATCGAATAACAGTGTTTACAGGTCAGGTTACAACGCCTGATAAGATTCCATACTACCACCGGACCAGAGGGGCTGCGTGCGGGGGTCAGCGGTGTGGGGTTTTTCAATTCCCTCATATATTGAGAAATTCTGAACATTAAGAACTCCTGGAACTTTTTTGTAATCTAAAGCCTGTTTTTTTCAGAATCCGGGTACTGTACAGGATCCTGTGTTCGAGATCATTTTCACCCAACAATTGGGAAATCTTTTCTGCCTTTATTTCAACTTCGTCACGGTCCCGGCCATGCACCATGGCAAAAAAGTTATACGGCCAGTCGGGCAAATGGCGGGGCCGATGATAGCAGTGACTGACAAAATCCAGCGCGCCGATTTTTACCCCCATCTCACGCACATGCTCATCCGGCACATTCCACACACTCATACCGTTGGCTTTGAAACCCAGAGCATAATGATTGGGCACAACAGCTATGCGCCGAATGATGCCCTCAGCCAGCATACGCTTGAAACGGTGAATCACTTCCGCTGCATCTAGGCCCAGATTTTCTGCTATGTCATGGTAAGGCTGCGGCGTCAGCGGCAATCCTTCCTGAGTAGCTTCGATAATTTCACGATCAATCGCATCAATTGGTGTATTTTCATCAGTCATACATCAAACCTCAGACCAACAAAAAATTCCTCAATCTTTGGCATATTGTAGGTTGGGTAACCTGTAATCTCTTCAATCTCGGACAGCACTTGTTTGACGCGTTCGGTTTTTTCCGTAGCCAGAACAAACCACATATTCAACTTATGATCACGTTCATAATTGTGCGCTACTTCATCAAAGGCATTCACCTGCTCAGTCACCCGGTCAAAATCCTCAGGCGGCACACTCATGGCCACCAGTGCCAATCCACCACCCAGACGCTCAGCGTGATACATCGGCCCAATTCGTGAAAGGATGCCCGCTTCACGCAGGCTGGCCAAACGGCGCAGTAATTCTTCTTCCGTCATGTCCAGCTCTGCCGCGCATTCGGCATAGGGGTGATCACAGACAGGAATGCCTGTTTGCAGAGCGTTGATAATCCTGCGGTCCGCTTCATCCATCAGCAGCTCCCTGCAATCTGCTGAGATATCACAGATTTCTCTTCGATGCTGCGAGCGCCCCGTTGCTTGAAGCGCCGACGACTGAACAGCACATTATGCTCCACATCCGGCAGACCACACTGCTCAGATAGCAGACCGGCCAGCATCTTTACATGGCCCAATACCACCTCACGGTCCTGCCCGTGAATCATGCAAAACAGATTATACGGCCAGTCAGGCAAATGCCTTGGCCGCTGATAGCATAATGTAACAACACTTTGTTCACCCAATAATCTGCCGACCTCCTGCACCTGTTCATCAGGAATATTCCAAACCACCATGGCATTTGCGCGATAACCCAGTTCATGGTGGCGCACAATCACACCCATACGCCTGATCGTGCCATCAGTCTGCCAGTTGGCCAAATGTTCAATCACTTCTTTTTCGGACATGCCGATTCTTGCCCCAATTGCCGCATAAGGCCGTGAAACCAACGGCAGGCCAGCCTGAAGGACAGCAACCAATTCCATTTCCTGCGCGCTTAACTCTGCCATTGCAGTTTAAATCCCAAATCAATGTGGTAAGCCTCAACCATGGGCAGAACAAGCGGCTCTATACCTGTGCGCTGCTGCATACTATCCAATACCTGCTGTAGATGTTCCTGGCTGGAAGCCGTTACCACAAACCACAGATTATAATCATGCTCGCGTTCGTAGTTATGATTCACTTCGACATAGGCACTAATAATATCTGCAACCACTTCCAGCCTGTCATCCGGCACACTCATGGCAACCAGAGAACTGGCGCCAATCCGCCCTGTGTGAAATATCGGACCGACGCGGGAGATCGAACCGGCTGTTTGCAGAGATTGCAGAGCCTCAAGCACTTCTGCTTCATCCACACCCAGAGACTCGGCCATTTCAGCAAAAGGTCTTTCCGATAAAGAAAAATCCCGTTGAAAATCATTAAGTAATGATTTTTCCAAACTGCTTTTCACTACAGGCCTATCTTATGTGCCCTGGAGGTGAAAAAGATGCCGCTTGGTTTATCTGCCGGCATGCTGGTCTTTCTGGTAAAGGTAGCAGTGTCATAAACATCAACGCGATCTTCATCCCGCACCGATAGCCAGACATCCTCACCCCTTGGGGTAAACTCCATGTGTAGCACTGCCTTGCCCGGCTTCAGTGTTTTAACAATACGCTGCGTCGGCACATCAATCACCTGAATGGTATCATTATGGGGAAAGGCAAAATTGACCCACACCTGACGCCCATCGGGACGCGCCATCACAAACACAGGCTGACCATGCACAGCAATGCGCCCTGCTTCTTTCCAGTTTCGCTGATTGATGATCAACACCTCATGACGGCCAATGGCAGGAACCAACATCATATCACCAGCTGCGGCCCAGCCTTCAAGGTGTGGCATTTTATAAACAGGCATCTTCTTCTCGCCGCGCCCGTAACCCGGCATAATACGTTCGACACCAGCCTCAAGATTCCATAAATCAAGTTTTACCAGCCCGTCTTCGCCAAACAGCCCGGCTATATAATAGCGGCCATCCGGTGTAATCAGGGCATCATAAGGAAATTTTCCTATGTCTTTGAATTTGGTTATTTCAGGCTTACTCGGATTGTGCATGTCTGCAATCCAGATCTCACCGGCGTCCCATAGTGTGAAAATAAAACGCTGACCGGGAGCATCGACAAGCCCGATCACCTTGGACAGTTCACCATCGTTTCCATATGCAGCGGGAATATCGGCCACCAGTTCCAGCGTATCGGAACTAAATACTTTGACACCGCCGGGTTTATAATTGCTTACCGCAACCAACCGACCATCCTGCGAAATTGCGCCTCCAATACTATTGCCCGATTGCACTATGCGTTTCACCAGTGTGCCTTTCAACATATCGACTTTGGACAGTCCGCCCTCACGGCCAAATACATAGGCATAACGCTCATCGCGCGAATAAACCAGGGAGGCATGCGCCAGATTGCCCAGCCCCTCCACTTCTGTAATTCTGGTCTGGGTGGTTGTTTCCACGATCAGCACCTTACCCACAGCACGTTCAATAATGACACCCAGATCCCCGGTGCCGCGCAAAACCTGTTTGCTTGCCATGGCGCAGCCCGTCACCGCCACCAGCAATAGTGCTGCGAAAATACGAGGCCAGCGCGAGATCACGTTATTCATTGGATAATCCTTTTTGTAAGAGATTTACCAGCCAGTCGGCTTCCGCTTCATTCACAAAGGGGCGCCATGGCGGCATGGCGGTATCGGGAATACCATCCAGAATGACCTGACGCAGCCATTCTTTTGGTTTTTCCACCATATCAACAGCCAGCAGTGGCGGGCCAAGGCCGCCTTCCATAGTCAAACCGTGGCATGAGCCACAATCCTGCACCAACAGGTGTTTCAACTCCTTCTGCCTCGAATCCGAAATAGCCTGTTCCTGGGCAAATACTGAAAGCCCGGGAACAAAGATTATAAAAGCAAGAATCAGCCCATATTCAGGCTTGAGCTTGAGCTTGTTCAAGTACTTGTGCATCAGTATCACCTACCTTCTCGCCAGCCTCTTGCTGGAACCATTCCAACTCGCCGCTTAAAGTTACCACACGTCCAATAATAATGAGAGTAGGAGTCACAAAATTACGCTTTGTGGTCTCCTGCGGAATCTCTGAGAGGGTGCTAATGCATAGTCTCTGACGTGGCGTAGTGCCATTTTCAATGGCAGCCGTCGGTGTATCGGCGGCAAGTCCCGCCTTGATAAGTTTGTCTGATATTTCCTGAATTTGCGCCAGTCCCATATAGACAACCAGAGTTGTATCAGGATCGGCCAGACTATCCCAGTTCAGATCCAGGGGCATATTGGATCGGCAGTGGCCTGTAACCACACGCATACCTGTTGCCAGGCCGCGATGTGTCAATGGAATGCCAGCATAGGTACTGCAGGAAGCGGCTGATGTAATACCGGGAACCAGTTCAAAAGCAACATCATGCTTGACCAGATAACTGGCTTCTTCGCTGCCACGCCCGAAAACAAAAGAATCGCCACCTTTGAGACGAACAACCGTGCGTTGTTTCTGTGCCATTTTAACCAGTAATTCGTTGATTTCATCCTGGGTCATATGATGATGGCCCGGGCTCTTGCCCACATATATTCTGATCGCACCGGCAGGGAAGGTATCAACAATTTCCTTGGACACGAGCCGATCGAAAACCACCACATCAGCCTGCTGAAGGAGGCGATGCGCCTTGATCGTCATCAGTTCGGGGTCGCCGGGACCTGCGCCTACAAAATATACGATGCCATTTGTCTTACTCACATCATTCTCCTCAACTGCATGATTTACATATTTGCTGAATAACTCTTTGGCTGACCAGCCTTGCTCCCTGCCCATGGTAGCGGGTGAGGGCAAAAACGGGGGCACAAAGGCCCCCGCTCTGATCTGCTATCTACGTTTTAGTAGATGTCGTGCTGAGTGTTCAGGACGTTGAACTTGCCTGTTGGCGTAACCAGGCGCTTGTCCTTGATAACAGCCTTGACCGCACGGGTCTTGTCATCATAAACAACGATGGCGGATGTATCTTTTTCACCGTTCCAGACGGAAATCCAGACTTCGTCACCAGCAGCATTATACTCAGGCTGCACAGCACGGCCAGCTGTCAAGCCAGCATCCTTAACAACGTTGATGACTTTGAAGCCACCGTCGAGATTGTCAGTATCAAATACTGCAACAGTAGCAAATACTTCAGCATCAGCATTCAGTGGATCATCTACCCACAGGTTCTTAGACTTCGGATGAGTCTTGATGAACAGTGAGCCAGCACCCATGCCGTTGATGGTCTTGACCACTTTCCAGGCATTGTCTGGATGTCCTTCCGGATCAGTACCGATGAAGGAGATGGTCTCATCACCCAGATGGCTGGTTGCCCATACAGGACCAACGCCAGGGATGTCGAGGTTAGCGCCACGACCTGGATGCGGGATAGCACCAACAGTTACGTTAGCAACCAGCTTGGAGGTCTTGGAGTCCACAACAGAGATGATGTTGGACTTGTTCGCCGCAGACATGAAGTAGCGGTGAGTACGATCCCAACCACCATCATGCAGGAACTTAGCTGCGTTGATGGAAGTTACTTTCAGGTTATCGATATCAGAGTAATCAATCGCCAGGATCTTGCCCGCTTCTTTCACATTAGCAATGA
>Ga0316192_10002848_pt1 | contig 12637 bp, 8 predicted proteins | sample MerIslwburrow_MG_FD_204931 | JGI IMG/M metagenome (GOLD analysis project Ga0316192, IMG submission 204931) | Coastal sediment microbial communities from Maine, United States - Merrow Island worm burrow | ecosystem: Environmental > Aquatic > Marine > Coastal > Sediment | place: USA: Maine...
AAAGAAAAAGAAGATTGATGAATATAACCAGAAATTACTGGATCTGAGAGAAAGTAATGATAAAGATCCTGAGACTGCTAAAAAGGAAACATTCAGCCCTTTTAAATTCAGTATTAACCTGATCATTCTTTTGATGCTCACGGGATATCTATTTTTTTTCTATGTATCAGCTGCATATAAAGCACTTTACGTAGACTTTGAAGCGATTGCAGATAAAATTGCCCAGGGTATTGGTACGGGGAGTATTATGCCAGGCCCATACGAACTAAGTGAGGCCATTTCCTATAATTATTTACTGTTTTTGGTTCCGTTCATTTTCTATGCTTTTGGTTGGGCATTTCATGTAATTCTTGAAATGAGTCACAAGGTGAAATATGTATTCCTGGGCGTTCTCATTGCAGTAACGTTTACCGTGGACTTCCTTCTGGCTTTAATCATTCATAACAATACAGAACTTGCTAAAGAATTAATGGGTCTGAATACTGTAAATTGGAGCCAGAGCTCCACTTTTTATATCATATTATTTCTAGGATTCCTGGTTTATATTATATGGAGTATTTTGCTTGACTCTCTGTTACATGAATGGGATAAAGGGCAGATTCCTAGAAATATAAAGAAAATCATCGCACACCATAAAAGGGATGTTAAGAATCTTGAGGATAAAAAAATATCCAACAATGCATTAAACGAAAGAATTCATATGTTACGTGAAGATATAAGTACTGTGATGTATGGCAATTTGAAAAAGTACATTGACCAGTTCTCCACAGGGTGGATATCCTACCTATCACCGGAAAGTATGAAAACTGTTAAAGAAAGATGCCTGCAGGAAAAGAAAGATTTTGAATCTAAAAATGGGATCAGACCCGGGCTTGTAAAAGTTATAAGTAAAAAAGGATAGTATATAACCAATTGATTAAATACCATATTATGAAATATTTAAAATTTTCATCAATAGTATTGATGTGCACACTGATTACTTTTCTTTTTTCGTGTAATCCACCTGCTCCCAAGACTGCCAAAAAATTGAGGGAAAAGAATAATTATATAGTCTTACTTGATTTGTCTGACAGGATAATTGTACAACCCAATCAATTGGAACGTGATAAAGAAATCATTCAGCACATATACAATCTTTTTGAAAGGAACGTAAAGGAAAACCTCTATATTAAATCGAGGGATGAGATTAAAATAGTTATCGCTCCACAAAGAGGATCTAATTTAACAACGGAAGTATTTGAAGACCGGCTGTATATTAATATGGATAATATCAACCTGGTACATCGTAAATCAAAAGAAGAAGAAAGGAAATTGCATTATATGGCAAACCTGGATACGCTGTATGATAAAGCTATGTTCAGTAACAATCCGCAGGATTATTATGGGGCTGATATATGGAAATATTTTTATGAGGATCTAGCATATGACTATGCTTCAGATACCCTAACAAAGAATTATCTTTTCATTCTTACAGATGGATATCCCATTGTTGGTAAGAATATTAATAAACTACAAGCCATAAATACCAAATTTCCTGATTTACATGTTGTTTTAATAGAAGCCGCTCCTCGAGATAAAGATTTGGAATGGGATCGAATAATGGACCTTTGGGGAGAATGGTTCGACGAAATCAATGTTCCTGAATATACCATTATAAAACGCAAGGCCATATCCAAAGAAAAAGAGATGATTGATGATATCGTGAGCCAGGACAAAACGGATGTTGCAGATTCCGGGCAGAATTCTAAAGTTATAGGATCATAAAATTGTAGGAATTTTTTTTGTATAAATAGTCAGTAGTTTAAAAAGGCCATTTCAGAATTTATTGAAATGGCCTTTGTTTCTGGACCTATAAAAGCTTTAAATGGTATGTCTGTTTTTTACAGATCACAATCTAACCAATGTACAAATCAATTATATAATTGGTGCAGAGCGGCAGCGCCTATTATCCCGGGATCTTCAATTTCAGAAGCCTGAATGGTGAAGTTTTTTAGGGAATTTTTAAAGACAAAATTTTCCAATACTTCCCAAATATATTTTTCGTACATGTACAAAACCTTACCTACAGAACCTCCAAGAACTATAGTTTCCGGATCATAGGCATAGAGTATCGATTCAATGGCATTCCCTAAATGTTGTCCAAATTCCTTCCACATTTCAAGAGCTTTTAAATCCCCCTGGTTTGCCAGGTCAAATGCCTCTTTACCTGAAATTCCATATACATTACTAAAAAACTGACCGCAGCTATAATATTCATAGTATTTATCCAGGTATTTCATCATACCAAATTCACCTGCTCCGCTATTTACCCCTGTGTATAATTTGTCCTTTATAAAAACACCACCAGCCATACCGGTTCCTACAATCAGACCAATAAAATTGCTGTATTTCACTCCTTTACCATGAAATTTTTCTGCTACTGCATAACAATTGGCATCATTCTGAACCCATACAGGTACTTTGTATCTTTGTTCAAATATATCCTTCACCAATACTTTTTTCCAGGCAGGTATATTAAACAATTCGTAAACAATGCCCTTTTCATCATCCACCGGACCAGGAACACCCATGCCGATACCCTCGATGTCCGATGTATCAAGGGATTCAATCAATCCATAGATTTGTCCCAATACATCCTCAACACTACCCTTCGACTTTACCCGAGTAGAATTGATATCAAGTATTTCTGGCCCCTGGACTACGGCAGCCCTTACATTTGTTCCTCCCAAGTCAATTCCAACAATTTTTCCCATGATCAATTCAATAAATTATAAAAATAAATTTCTACTTTAAAAAGTTCCCGAATAAATGCGGGAAGTAAAAAATTCCAGATGCATTGCTGCAAAACTACATCCCTTTTAGTAATTATTTTATAGTTCATATAATGATTACCACAACCAGTAATAGAGTAATATGGTAATTATGGCCAGGCATAACCACAATACCCGCCAATCGGTCAAACTTCTAACAGGTTCTATCCTCTTTTTCCAGTCAATTGTAGTTTTCTCAAGCTTTTCAAACTTTGTTTTTGTAGTGAAAGAGGATACTGAAAATAAGACTGCGATTAATATCAATGTCCCCCATAAGCCCCGATAACCAAAATTTAAGGTGAGTTTGTGGTGAAGAATAGGAAATAAACTTTTACCAAGTTCAGGTCCTAACATTTGATCCGTGATGAAGATCGTCGCTAGCAAGGCACCTGATAGAACTGAAATATAAGCACCCTTAAGAGTTACTTTTTTACTCATTATACCAAAAACAATGGCAGGAAACACAGGGAAGACCAGATAGGCAGTAATAGTTTGCAAATATTTATACAATCCTTCTTCCGATCTATATATTAACCAGGTAGCTGCCAAACCTAGCAAGGTCGCAATTACGATAACAATACGACCAGAAAAAACCTGTAACTTTTCAGAAGCATTAGGTTTGAATTCGAGAATAAAATCCCGAACCGTCAAGGTTGAAACGGAATTCATCACAGCAATCAATGAAGAAATTAATGCGGCCAGAAGAGAGGCCAATACCACACCCCTAAATCCTTCCGGAAGCAGGTTGTTCAGAAGCCAGACAAAGGTTTGCCGGCTCTCATTTTCACCCATCCCGGGATTTAACGCTAGAGCGATTAATCCAGGTACGGCAAATATAAAAACGGGTAATAGTTTTAGAAAGACAGCGAACATTGCACCCCATCTTGCTTGACGAAGGTTTGGGGCAGCAAGTACTCTTTGTACATTAACCTGGTCTATACCCCAGTAAAAGATCCCTGCATAAAATGCGGTAGCCAAAATTCCCCAGAAGGGATATACAGGATCATCATAGGGCTTAGCAATATGTACCGCATCAGGAATTCGTTCTACCAGGCCTTCCCATCCTCCTATCTTATTTAATCCTATAAACAGCATTACGCTGCAACCAAAAATCATTAAAAATGCTTGTATGGAATCCGTATACGCTACTGCTGTAAAACCACCTATAATTGTGAAAATAGCAGTAACTGAGCCAATTAATATTACGGTACTCATCACATCCCATCCAAGGATACTGTTTAAAACAAGAGCTCCCGCATATAATGTAAAGGCCATTTTTGTCATGATACTTATCAGAAGCATCAATCCAGAAAAAAATATCCTTGAGACATGATTATATCTTAACTCCAGAAATTCAGGAATAGTAAAAATTTTGTTCTTCAGGTAATATGGAAAGAGAACTGCAGACGCGAATCCCAGGGTAATACCTGTCATTAATTCTACCGATCCGGCACTTAATCCATATCTATACGTATCCCCAGAAAGTCCAACCAGGTGTTCAGCTCCTATATTTGTAGCGAAAAGAGATGCTCCAACAATTGGCCAGGTGATTTTTCTTCCTCCCAGGAAAAAATTGGAACTGCTTTTACCGGCTTTTGATCGATATGCTATGTATAGTCCCAAAGTCAGACTTCCAAGTAATAAAACAACTACTATGATCCAGTCAATTTGGGTAAGATTAATCTGCATTCTTATTAGTCATTTAATTTCAATAGTAATTTCATCAATATTTTGGCTTCTTTAAAATCAGGGATAATAATATCCGCACCTGCTTTAATTAAGCTCGACCTTTTCTTTATATTTAATCCTTTTCCTTTTTCCTCATTACTTGCAACTCCAATGGTGATTCCTTCTCTTTTTCTTCCTTCTCTTATTTCAACCGGACCATCACCAAATACAGCTATTTCCCCTGAAAAAAGCTGGTTTTCAATTATAATCTGATCGATCATTTTTCGCTTGGAATACTTTTTTATATCTCCAAGGGATCCATAAATGCGATTTCCGAAATACCTGGCTACATTAAGAAATTCAGCTTCTCGCCTTACATCAGCCACATCAGTACCACTAACAAGATGTAATTCTAATTTCTGATTTTTCAGCAATTCTAGTAGTTCTGTAACTCCGAAGACAAGAAAGTCTTCCCGTTGTTTTCTCCCATCCATAATTTCTGAAATTCGGCTCTCAACCTCTTTAAGTAATTTCTGATTGTATTTTTCCTTATACCCCATTTTATCCAGTATATCACTGGGATCAACCAGCCCAAATTCCTTTATAATATCCACCAGAGCATCCATCTGCAAAATAGTTTGTATCCCTGTTGATTTATCGATATATTCCTCCACCCTCTTTTCAATCCTTTTACTGAGACTTACACTCACAATATCCTTTTTCCCTGTTATTGATTCCATCATCACCTCCCTCATTAAGGAATTCCATCCTTGTCTGAGGGTGCTTATCGTGCCGTCAAAATCAAAAACAACATGTTTTATTTCAGAACTTCTCGTATTTAATCTCGTGTTACATATCTCAATTGATGTATTGTGATAGTGCTCAGCTTTAATTATGTTATCCGAAAGATCAGAATTATAGATATAATCAGGGTGTTGACTTGCTTCAAGAATTTCATCTGGTGAGGCTGTCCCGGTAATAAATAGCTTTTGAATGGTTACAGCAGCAGCAAAATTGGCGAAAGAGGCAGCTTCATTCACATCAATACCAGCAGCCAGACAACTGGCCAAGGCACTTATTACCGTATCCCCTGCTCCTACTGTATCCAGTTTTGTAAGTAATTGTATTCCATTTGCTTCATGTATCTCCCCTCTTGAATTCATGGATAAGATTCCCCGTTCTCCACAGGTGATAAAAACCGGCTTCTCATATTGTATGGTTTTGAGATATGTCCTGATCTCTTCTATGGATAAAATTTCCTTTTCATTTGGTATACCACCGGCAAACTGAACCAGCTCATTATCATTCATTTTACGAAAAACATTACTAAATCTTTTAGAATAATGCCTGGAGTCAAATAATACTATTTTGTCACTGAATTTTTTAAACAGGGCATTAACTTCCTCAAGAAAACTTTCATTAGTGATGCTCCCTGGTACCTGCTGATTAAAAATTAATACGTCAAAATTTTCCAATGCATTACCTATCTTTTCTAGAACCAGTGCATCAGATTCTTTCGAGCGCTTATTGAAAAAACCAAAATCTATCCGAGGCTCTTCTATGAAATCTGTATATTTTTTTGTGAAAGTATAGGTATCAAAATTTTCTTTCTGTACTACCAGGGAGGAGGTATCAATAGATAACCCATCAAATTGTTTTATCAGTTCCCTGCCATGAATATCATCTCCAAGGATCCCGATAAGCATAATCTCCCTGGGTCGCAGGACAGCAAGATTAGCGGCGATATTGGACGCTCCTCCAGGTGAATAATAATGCCTGCCAACGGCCTCAGCTCTCAATCCTGTTTCTACTGAAATTTCACCACCTGTTGGATCCATTATCCAATACGCGTCCAGGCAAAAATCTCCATATACCGCTATTCGTATATTTTTAATTAATTCCAGTATTTCTTTAACTCTTGATGACTCCATATCTGATAATATCTTACTTTTCTTTTTCCAACAACTGGTCAAGCCTTTGTATACTTTGAATCATAGATCTCACCGTATGGTAATTGATCTTCCAGGAATGACTCATATGGGTCCATATAGGTTGCCCTTCGCGAGTCAGTAAAGGATACCATTCACCCACTCCCTCGTTCACTACTTTATCGAAAATAAAGTCAGCCACGTTTTCATAGGCTTCCCAGTATTCCATAGACTTGGTTAACAGAAAAGCGTCAAGCATTCCAATCACTACTTCAGCTTGTTGCCAGAATTCTTTTTCTTTATCATAAACACCTCCACTATGAGGCCCTTCAACATATACACCACCATATTCCCAATCGATACCGTTTTCTACCGTATGTCTAAAAATCAAAGACAATAATTCTTCGAAGTCTCGCATGTCAAGTTTTAAAATCTGAATCGACCGAATTAGCAGCCAGGCAAACTCAGCGTTATGTCCATAACATGTATTATCTGTTGGATTACTCTTTTTTCCTCCTTCCACATACCGGTCCCATCCCCAGATAATATCAAATTTTATTTGTGGGGCTACGTTCCACTGTGGTGTAAATTGAGGAATTCCAGTTTTATATTTTGGGTGTAACACTTTATTAAGTAACAATTGGATTAGCTCCACCAGTTTCTCCTGATGTTCCTGTTTCTGGCTGCATTCATATAATGTAGTAAAAGCTTCCATTAAATGCATATGAACATCCAGTGATTTTCGATCTCCTCCTCCTGAGCCAGGCCCATTTAATTCCCAGTCTTCGTTAAACATTTCAAAATAACCTTTTGACACAGGATCATAACATTTTTCATGAATGATATTAAAGGTCTTCTCCGCATATTCCAAACCACTAGGATCTCCTGTGGCCAGTGTATATTCACTTAATGCATAGATGGCAAAACTATGCCCGTAAATCACCTTACTCCTATTGATTACTTCTCCTTTTCTATTAGTCATCCAATAAAATCCTCCATTTTTTTCGTCCCAGAAGGTATCAATTAAGAATTTACAACCGTGGCGGGCCAGATCAGCACATTCCCCATTTCCATATCCGGAACGATGCGCCGAGGAAAAGGTATATAATGACCTTGTTTGTGCAATCAGTGATTTTTCATCTTCTCCTGTATCGTTTCCATCCTTATCAAAATGTGTGAGATAGCCACCATTGATAGTATCTCTAGCTCGGCTTGTCCAAAATGGTAATAATTCATGGATTAAATGGTCTTTTGACTTTTCTTTATATGAAAGAATTTTATTTATCAGCATCTCTTTAAATTTCTTCAAAAAACAGAATTACATTTCCATTCACAATTTAAGGATCGTTTTCCGGATTTAAAGAAGAACCAATAAAAAATCAATAGATGAGGGCTTCAATTATCGTATAAATACTACCAAATGAATAATAATAAATCTAAAAAGAAAAAGTACAATAATCATGAAAGTCTACCGGGCAGAACCATCCAGATAATTATTAAGAGGATCTTGTGCATTTGTCTCCATAGACATAATCCAGTCAATCAAAGGTTGTCTGTAATGAACAGCGGTTGTATAAGGCTCAGGATCGTAGGCACTCATGTTATTATCTGTAATGGAATATAAATAATCAGTTGTTAAAACCGAATAAATGCTATCAGGATGAATTGGTGTTCCATCAGAAAGTGAATAACCATTAATTGTGGTCATCCCACCTATCAGATATCCACCACTAACATCTATCACTTCTGCTCCGGTAAGATCTAATTCAAGAATAAAATTTTCAAACGGTAATAAACTAACAATGGACTCGACAGTAACATCTCCTTGCGCAATATCCTGACGTATTGAGCCGGAATTTGCTATGCTTATATCTGCTTCAGGAAATGAATAAAACCAACTATCGACTACCATATTTCCCATTTTAATTGAACTTTGAAATATGGTTTCCGAACAATATCCAATTGTATTATCCAATTGTTCACTAACCTTTGTCTTCCATTTTTGAACTATTTGTTCAATAGCCTTATTGCTATATCCTTTATTGTTTGGCAGATATTCAAAATTTGGGAAACTCACCTCTTTTGTTCCGGTATTGTAGCTTAATACAACCCGGCCAAATCCTTGCATTTCTGCTCCGCCCTGAATAATTAATACGCCATCTACTACCCTTGCTATTTCCTGATGACAATGGCCTCCCCCAATCATTACAATATTATACTCTTTCGCAGTTTGTATCAGGGCTTCCATTTCAAAGCCACATAAGTGTCCTATTACGATTATCATATCAGCGCCTTTATCATTAACTTCAGGAGCAAAGGTATCTAGGGCATCTTTATAGGTTATAAAATCAAAATCTTGCACATAAGCTGGGAAGGATGTATAGGGTGTAGTTATTGAGGACAATCCTATTATTCCTATTTTAATTCCGGATACCTCTTTCATTATATAGGGCTCTGCAAAAGATGGAATCATTCCCGTTGATTTCTCAACAATATTGGCAGATAATAAGGGAAAATTTGTTTCTAACAATCTCTCCTTTAATCCAGAAACAGTAAAATCAAATTCGTGATTACCAATAGCCGCTGCATCGTATCCCATTGCATTCATAACTTCCACCATAGGTTCTCCTCGAAACCAGGTAGAAATAGCAGGTCCTGTCCACATATCTCCTCCACTCAATACCAGATAAGAATCAGATTTATCATAACCGAATTCAGTTTCCCAATATCCAAGCATCCCGGCAGCCCCATCCGATCCTACAGTAGCCTCCATCCACCCATGTTCATCATTCGTATAAAAAATTGATATTTCTTCTATAGTATGTATTGGTGATTCTAACTCATTTTTGTTGCAAGAGGCTGAAAAAGTAAGAAAACATATAAAAAAAATACCAGTGGTAATTCTGATACTTTTTCCCTTTTTAAAATTATAACTATTTACAGCAATCATGTTTTTAGACTTACTATTACCATACTGTTCTCGGAAATTATTTCCTTTCAATTCACTTTAAAGATATATTTAAAATAAAGCCTTTTTCAATACCAATCAGGAGGTGAATCCACGAATAAGTTCCATTTTCATAGCGAAAGGAACATTCCTGTGATCAAATGAATACTCAACTGAATTGCCCAATTCCAAAACATTTTTAGCTTCAATACCAGCTTTTTCTATGGCACCTGATAAATCAGACTTGAGTGTCTTATCTATTACAATTTTTACACTGCCATAATACAATTCCGAAATTATAAATACCCTGCGAATCTTCCCGTCATATAATTCCCAATGATCCTTTTTAAGTATCTCAAGATAGTTATCAATTTGAATCCGCTGGAGAAGGGATAAATACCTTACTTTAATCTCACCGAAGGTGAATTTTTTGATACTTTTTAATTCAAAGGAACCTTCAATTGCACCCAGGCCTAACTGACCTAAGGAGGATACTACATCCACATTGATATTTACAACAGACTCAGCGATATTAGCTTCCTTTACTTCAGATTCCCGAAATTCTTTCAATGCAGTCTCCCACTCTTCCATATGCATGATTTCCGCATCTAAAAAAGCATTAAATATATGATCCGGCATGCCGGGATGATCAAAGGAGGGTTTTCCAATAACTGGATCCCAGACGAGTGTACCTAAAATAATCCCTTCATGTGATGCTGGAATTAGTTCGAGATCGTATTTGTTTCTGAATTTTTTAATTTCCATAACTAATTTATTAGAGTGAATGAACAAAATAATCGATTAAACAAACATTTTATGGACCTAAAGCTATCCAAATTCTGATTATTGCAAGCTTTTAGAAAGAGAATTAAGCTTCACATTTCAATATATTAATACTAGTAAATTTTTATAAGATTTCGAAATATTTTTCACTAAGAAATTAATTTTCATTAAGCCATAAACTAATAAACAGAGCTTTTCTTTTACTATTTATTTTCTTATCTTCAGCTAGATATCAGTTTAAAGTTCATTAATAAAAAATACTACCATGAAAAAAATTTTTATAATTATAGTTGTACTGGGTATTTCATTCCCAATTTTTGCACAGGATGACATAGGCCTGGAAAACTCTTTCTATTTCCGATTTGGATATTCACAGCCAACAAATGCGTATTTTGGGGTTGACGAATCAAGCTTTTGGGATGATACGAAACGCGTAGGAGGAATGTTTGAGTTGGGTTCCATTTTTATGATAAACAGTTTACCGATAGCTGATGGGCTTCGATTGGGTATTAATGTGGACTATATTGATATAACTTTTCATCAATTTGAATATACGTTTGCTGACCTATTTTTAAGAACATTAAAAATCTCGTCAAAAGTAGGCCCATCACTGTCATACAGTCCAGTTGAACACCTGGTATTTGATGTATATTTTAAAGCTAAAATTCCATGGGTAGGAGGAATTTGGGTTGATGATACAAGTCCTTTAAATGATGATTATGGTTTTGTTGGCTATATGGGTTTTGGTTATTCTACTGGATTCAATGTAAGATACAGGGCATTAATGATTGGATTTGAATATACAAAAGATAGCATGAAGCTTGAAGATATTGATGAAGTTGAGGGATACTTTGGCAATTTTTCAGATGATGGAGATAAGACACCAATGTCCTGTTTTAACTTCACTCTGGGATTAAGCTTTTAAAATTTTGTATCTGATAAATAACCTAAATCCGAATTCGGGTTAAATTATAAGATATTATCTGATATGATTCGGCATCATTAAAAATTGCACCTATATTTCTATACCGTATTGTGTCGTTCTTGTTACATTTTATCCTAAGCTTGATGTTACTGAAGATCACGCTTTAGAATATATCGAGTATTATAAGCTTCCTGCGCATCCGGTAAAAACCCTTGTATATGAATCTATTGGATGTAGTCATTGTACAAAAAAAGGTAAAAAAAGAAAAGGAAGTTGCGCCACTACAGTAAAAACGGAATGTGGGCTTCATCTTTAGCTCAATAGTAAACTAAAAGACAAGACTGGTCTGATTATAATTACCTAAAATTTACTGCTGAATCATTTCGGAAAGATCTTTTTCAGATAATTTAAAAAGACAGATCCTGTTAAATCTTCCAGCCACGGAAGTTAATCCCAATACTGCAAGTCCTTTATCTACAGTTGGTTTCATACTTACAAAAAAATAGGGAGAAAGATAGCCAAGGTAATCTGTACCCTTCCAGGTACCATCATTTGTATCATATAGAGAAAGCATGATCTGGCTGTTCTTGGTGGTACTCCCATAGAAAACTACATCTTGTGTGGCAAGACTCAGCCTTTCAATACCTACATGCGCATCCGGTATCCACTCAAGTGATGAATTGCCACCAAGATCAACTCCGGAACTTATTCCCGTTGTATTTATTGCAGTTTTAGGAAGCGTAAAATTATCTCCAAAATTAAACCGGCTTGCTGCAAATATGTTTCCGGTGAGTGGATAAAGTGCACTAAATCCACCTTTTTCCTGCTGTCCCTGTACTACTCCTGTGGGGTCATCTGAAACAAAATCGGTAAATACAAGTGAAAAAGTATAATTGTAAAAACCATTAAAATAATAAGAACCATCACCACTCTTTCCACAAGTAAATGGATATTGCTTTCCCGTTCGGGTAAAATGATTGATAATCGGCTCTTCAATTCCCTCTCCTGTTCCAATTGTAAATGATTTACTCATTTGCATGGCTCCGTCAGAGTTTAGTAAAGACAGAATTGTTGACTTCGAATTGTTACTATAGCTTAATAAAAGAAACTGATTGCCATCTAATGATGCATGCATTGGATACGTCGTATTTATATCTATTGGATCAAGCACATTGCCATTCTGAGTAACTCCATATAATTGGACTCCCAGACTTGATGCATTCATACAGAAAAAATAATAGGTGTCATTCAAATACATCCATTTACCAACCGGATGTACTACTGTCCCTGGAAACTGAATATCAGATATGAAATTCCCATCTTTATCGGCCTTCATCACATACACTCCTACAAAATCAGATGACTCAATTCTTGTTCCACTTAAGATTAAATACCCCTCATCTTCAGTTTGTATCACATCTAAAGGAATATAGGATGCATTAAACCTTGCATCATCATAGATCTTTAGGAAGGCAAGGGCAGGATCAACCTCATCAGAGTCGTTACTACATCCGCTTAAAACACAAAAAAGCGTTACAACCAGAATTGAAAAAATCGCTATTTTATGAGTTGTCTG
>Ga0316192_10002849_pt1 | contig 12635 bp, 9 predicted proteins | sample MerIslwburrow_MG_FD_204931 | JGI IMG/M metagenome (GOLD analysis project Ga0316192, IMG submission 204931) | Coastal sediment microbial communities from Maine, United States - Merrow Island worm burrow | ecosystem: Environmental > Aquatic > Marine > Coastal > Sediment | place: USA: Maine...
ATTATGTTTGCTCTCGGTGGCCTACAGGGGCTGCTTGGCTGGTATATGGTGAGCAGTGGTTTCGATAATCCACATGTAAGCCAGTATCGCCTGACTGCTCATTTGATGGCGGCATTCCTGATCTACACCTATATCTTCTGGGTGGCGCTGGGATTGTTGTATCCACGCAGCGAATCCTCACTGTTTGAGGTGGGAGTGCTGCGTCGATTGATGGTTGGGTTGGTCGCACTGATGGCTGTGACGATTGCAGCTGGTGGCTTTGTGGCGGGGCTTAAGGCTGGCTTTGCCTATAACACCTTCCCACTGATGGATGGTCACTTCATTCCTGAAGGGTATGGCATGCTCGAGCCGTTCTATCTCAACTTCTTTGAAAATATCGCAGCCGTTCAGTTTGATCACCGTCTACTTGCCGAGGCTGTACTGATCTTTGTTGTTGCCCTCTGGTTCTATGCAAGGCGTTTTGAACTGGTTGGTCGTGCCAAGCTAGGCTTTAACCTGATGCTGGGCATGGTTGCCATCCAGTTTGCTTTGGGTGTAGCAACGCTGCTCATGGTGGTGCCTGTCTGGCTGGGCGTGGCACATCAGGGTGGTTCTATGGTTCTTTTCTCCACGGCGCTTTTCACCCTGCATGCTCTGCGTGCACCAAAACTCTAAATTAAGACAGATAGGTTATTATGAATCCGATTGAACGGCAGGGTACATTTTCATTAGCAGGTATCTACGGACTTCGCATGCTCGGTCTGTTCATGATTCTTCCAGTCTTTGCGCTTTATGCGGAAGGGCTTGAGGGTGTAACCCCTACCTTGATCGGTCTGGCGCTCGGTATCTATGGCTTGACCATGGCACTATTCCAGATTCCCTTCGGTATGCTCTCTGATCGATTTGGCAGAAAGCCGATCATCGCCTTCGGCCTGATCCTTTTTGCGATTGGCAGCGTGGTGGCAGCAACCTCGGATTCAATCATGGGTGTGATTCTTGGCCGAGCTATTCAGGGTTCAGGCGCGATCGCAGCAGCCATGATGGCATTGCTGGCCGATCTGACCCGTGAAGAGCATCGTACCAAGGCGATGGCGATCATGGGTGTCTCCATCGGCATGTCGTTTACCTTGGCGCTGATACTGGGCCCGTTCCTGAGTAATGTCATTGGTGTTTCCGGCATCTTCTGGCTTACGGCAGTGCTTGCCATTGCCGGTATTGGTGTGCTCTATCTGATTGTTCCTGAGCCTGAAGTCTGTATCAGGCATCGTGATGTGGAGACTGTGCCTGCACAGTTGAAGCAGATGCTGTTGGATACTCAATTGCTCAGGCTCGATTTCGGCATCATGACCCAGCACGGCATTATGATGGCTATGTTTACAGCACTGCCATTTGTTTTGCGCGATTATCTTCATTTGCCAAGTGAAGAGCATGCGTGGTTCTACCTGCCGATTCTGGTCCTTTCAGTCTTTGGAATGGTGCCGCTGATTATCATTGCCGAGAAAAAGCAGAAGATGAAGCAAGTGTTCGTCGGTTGTGTCAGCTTGATGGTTGTCTCCGAATTGATGTTGAGCATGTTCCATGAATCGATGATTGCTGTTTTCTCTGGGCTACTCTTTTTCTTTGTCGCATTTAATGCGTTGGAAGCAAGTTTGCCATCGTTGATCTCTCGTATGGCACCGATTGATGGAAAGGGTACAGCCATGGGTGTCTACTCCACTTCACAGTTTTTTGGTGCCTTTCTGGGCGGGGCTTGTGGTGGAGCTCTCAGTCATGCGTTTGGGTTGGAAGGCGTCTTCTTTGCCTGTGCCTTTATGGCATTCCTTTGGGTGATTGTGGCTTTGGGAATGAAGGTTCCGGCCTACCTCTCCAACTTCATGACCCATGTGGAGCCAGACCTTCTGGATGATATCGCTGGCTTGAACAGCAAGTTCCTGAATATTGCCGGTGTGCATGAGTCCAAGATCGTCACCGAAGAGGGTATCGCCTATCTACGCATCGATAAGAAGGTCTTCGATCCTGCCGATGTCGAGAAGGTTTTAGGCTAGTAGCCAGATTTTCCCCACCCATGGATGGGTGGCGGCTGAGCATCGCGAGGCCGTAAGTAAAGCGAAACCACGTTTTGCGAAACGATCAAGGCTGAGGGCAGGATGCTCCAAAGCCGTATCTAATAAACCTAATCCGCCCACTTCATCCAATGGCGCAGAACGTTGGCAATATCTTCCGGTGGAGCCTGATGGCTCATTAACTGGGCCAGGTTTCCATCCGGCCTGATGATGAAGATATAGGTGGAGTGGTTCATCGAGTAGTTGCCGAGCTGATTGGGTTTATCCTTTTCATAGGCGATCAGGAAGGCTTTGGCCGCGGCTTCAACCTGACTGTCATTGCCGCTCAGACCCGTGATCTCAGGATGAAAAAACTTGGTGTATTTAGCCATGATTTCCGGGGTGTCGCGTTTGGGATCAAGTGAGACGAAGAGGGAGCTTACCTTGGTACGCTCATTTTCACTTAGCATATCGAGCGTACGACCGAAGTTGACCATGGTGGCCGGGCAGACATCAGGGCAGTGGGCATAGCCAAAGAAGACCAGTCCGACTTTTCCCTTAATGTCCGATAGTTTGAATGGACCTTCACTGCTTTGCAGATCAAGGGTTAGTTTGAATTGAGAAAACTCATTATCAGGAATCTTGTTGATGTTATACCAGCCGAAGGCTGCCGCACTTAGTGCAATAACAATGCCGATGACTGGGAATATAGGGCTAGCTTTATTCATCGAAAGAATATCTCCGTATCAAGTTTGGATGATTGCACATATTAACAGCTATCGAGGCTGCATTGCAGTACTAATCAATCGAGCCGTCGAGACTCAGATTAATTTCAGGTAGGCGATGATTGTCTTGCGCTCTTCAGGATCACTAATGCCTGGGATTGCCATGCGGGTCTTTTTCTTAATTGCCCGGGGATTCTCAAGCCACTTGTCCATAGCCTCTTCACTCCAAGTCTCAAAAGGGATGCCTTCTATGGATGGAGCCTTGCCCATAATGCCTTTCAGCGTCGGTCCGACCTTTCTGATATTTCGATCCAGTGAGTGGCAGGATGCACATTTTCGCTTCGTGAGGTCAGCACCTTTCGCAGAACTTAATGTAATTGCATTAATGGTTGAGCCCATTGCATCCTGTTGGCCGGAGGGTGAGGTATCACTCTCACTGCAGGCTGAAAATAATAGCGCTGTTGTTATCAGGATGAGGGTTGTTATGCGCATGGAAGGCTCCTTAGCGGTGGGGGTTGGCAACGTAGTCATCATACAGTAGTGGACTGATGAAATCGATCCCTGAAAGTGCCGCCAGCATAACAAAAGCTAATCCAGCTGATAGCAGCATGATGACCGGAATAAACATGAACCAGAAGGCCTCCTTGCCGGGAATGCCGGCAAAATGAACCATACCTCTCCATGTAATAAACAGTTGCCAGAAAAAAGCGGGGACGATTAATAGAACGGAGAAATCAAGCAGTACGGGAACATAGGAGTATGCAGCAACTTGAAATGCATCTGCATGTTCAAACTTGTATTTGGTAAACAGGCGTATGCTCCAGTAAATATAACCGGCCCACAGCCAAGCCAGTAAGAGCCCCAATCCTTCCAGGGCTGGAAAAACGCTCGCTACCTTCTCTTCACTGATTGAATAGCTATCAACCAGCATGGGAACCATCAAAATAAGAAGTAGAAAAATAACGCTGTTGCGATAGCTCTCTGTACTCTCCATCTCTTCAAAAAAAGTTTTGGGACGGAAGGCCACAGCACTGATCGAGCCGATCAGGCTGGGGGCAAAGGATGAGAGTGTAAAATAGCGCGGCATGATACCTCCGGCACTATGAAATATGATATGAATATTACAGTGGCAGCGTCAATTTTTCCATGGTTGGCCTTGCTGATCATTAAATGCCACTGCTGTAGAGGCTATTTCTGGTTTTACTCTGTCACTAGTGCAAGTCGGAGATGATTTGATTACTCTTGCGCCGACTTTACAGATACTGATTGATTGGCTCCTGCCAATAATCAGAACGTTAAGGTGAAAGTATGATTTTACCTTAACTTACAAAATCAACAATTTGATTGTTGATTTTGGCAGGCCTTCCATGGCCTGCACGGGTGCTCCATAATCAGGGCATCGTAAACGGAGTGCAGATGAGTCTGGAAAAACATTTTAGTGATAAACGTCCCGTGTTATTGATCGTGATGGATGGATGGGGCATCGGGAAGGGTGGTCCTGAAGATGCTATTGCACTTGCCAATACGCCTGTCTTTGACCGACTCTGGGCTAACTATGCCCATACCGAATTGATGACACACGGTCCCTATGTGGGTCTGCCAGCAGCCAAGGATATGGGTGGATCAGAAGTTGGGCACCTGACCATGGGTGCCGGAAAAATACTTGATCAGGGACCCACCCGTATCAACAAGGCAATTGCTGATAGCTCTTTCTATGAATCCGATGCGCTGAAACAGGTGACTGAATGTTGTCAGAAGGGTGGCGCACTACACCTGCTTGGTCTTCTCTCTGATGGTAATATCCACTCCCATATTGACCACTTCATTGCTCTGATTGATCACGCCTTTGAGAAGGGTGTGAAACAGCTATGCCTGCATGCTCTACTTGATGGTCGGGATGTAGGCATCCAGTCGGCAGAAAAGTATGTGGCTCGTATCGAAGAGGCATTTGCCTATATCAACACGCATGATGGTTTCGATTACCGCATCGCTTCTGGTGGTGGCCGTGAGCAGGTGATCATGGATCGTGATAACAACTGGTCGAAGGTGGAAGAGGGGTATAACGCCATGGTGCATGGCAACTCTGCGCACCATTTCACGACGATGCTCGATGCCATTACCCATTTCCGCAGCGAAACCAAGGGTATTGTTGATCAGGATCTTCCCGGTTTTGTCATTGTTAACTCGAATGATGAAGCAGTAGGCAAGGTCAGTGATGGTGATGCCGTGGTGATGGTTAACTTCCGTGGTGACCGCGCTATTGAGATCACCGAGGCCTTCTGTCTTGACCAGTTCGATGGCTTTAATCGTGGCGGAGCAGATGGAAGAGGTCCTGGTGTCACCTATGCCGGCATGATGGTTTATGATGAAGATCGCAATCTGCCAGAGCTTCAGTTGATGGGGCCGACCAAGGTGCCGGAGCCATTCGGCAAGCGGATTCTTCAGATGGGGATCAAGCAATTTCGATTGACTGAGACGCAGAAATATCCGCATGTCACTTTCTTCTTTAATGGTGGTTACCGCGATCCTCTCGATGCTTCAATGGAGGATTATATTCTGATTCCATCGGACAAAGGGGTGACTTTTTCCGATAAGCCGCAGATGAAGGCGGTTGAGATTGCCGACAGGGCTGTCGAACTGATCGAGTCTGGTGCATATGGATTCGGGCTGATCAACTTCGCCAATGCCGATATGGTCGGCCACTGTGGTCATATTGAGCCGGCAGTTAAGGCTATCGAAACGGTCGACCAAGCGGTCGGTAGAATTGTTGAAGCGCTGCAGAAAGCCGGAGGGGCGGCGTTGATCACGGCTGATCACGGAAATGCTGAAGAGATGCAAATCGAGATTGCAGGGGGACATGAACCATCCACCAAACATTCGATCAATCCTGTTCCCTGTATCCTGTTTGATCCTGAGTTCGATGGTTCTTATTCACTCAAGAATCCCTCTGAGGCTGACGAAATAGTAGACTGTCCGGGTCTTTCTCATATTGCTTCCACCCTGTTTGAAATGATGGGTGTTGAAGCTCCAGATGATCTGCAACCCTCTCTCATTCGATAGTATTATCGTTAAAGTTTTTCCTGCAATTGCCGATGGTTAGATGGCTATGCATTTGAATTTGTCTGAGTGGAGCCGTCCCTTTGCAGTACTGTTGATCGGGCTGATGCTTTCGATGATTGCCTGCTCCTTTGTGCGCGATTGGGAAGAGTCACACAATCTAAAAGAGATAACATATCGATCTGAAAGTCGATTGGTGGCTTTTAAGGGAGCTGTTGAGGCCGCTTTCAGAACGGCGCTTAATGTGCGTTCGGCTATTTTACACGAGCTGGTCATTGAGGCTGGCGACAAATTGGATGAGGATGAATTCATATCCATCGCTCGGAGTTACTCCTCATTTGAAGAGCTAAGTGCGTTGAAAAACATAGCTTGGGTTTCAAAATCGCATCAAGAAGATCAGGATAAATTTAACTATCAGGTTGTTTACTCCATCTATGATTCATCATTTGGTGTCCATCCTGGGGTTGATCTGGCTGCTAATCCGTCCCATAGGGAGCATATCAGTATGGCTGCGCTGAGTGGGGAGATCATGGCAGATATCCATCTGGATGGGGATTTTCACCAGGTCATTTCGCTTTTTGTGCCTGTGTTTAATGCGATAGGAATAGCTCCGGATCGATTGAGTGAAGATAACCTTCTGGGCATTGTCTATACCGAGTGGGATGTTGGCGACTTGCTTGAGTCGAGCTCGGCCAAACTGCCCGTCAGCGGGTTAGACTTTTATCTCCGTGATATCACTTCATCCGATGAAGATACGATGTTATACACCCACTTCTCCCGAAGCAGAGCCGATTCTGATGAAGTGGAGTCTTTTGATCCGGTTTGGTCTGAAAGCTTTTCAATGGCTGAACATCTGTGGCAGTTGAGTTCAGCGCCATCACCAGAATTCGTGAAGTCACACCCGATTGTGCTTGCCTGGATTGTGATATTTTCCGGCGTTCTGTTCTCTTTGCTTGTAGCCGGCTATGTCTGGCGCGTATCTGTTCGCAGTAATATGATTGAGCAGGAGGTGTTATTTAGAACCTCTGAGGTTAGACATAGTCAACAATCGCTTGAGGAGGCCCAGCGAATCGCCCATCTTGGTGGTTGGGAGTGGATGATTGAGGGTAATCACCTCATTTGGTCAGATGAGGTTTATCGGATATTCGGCTTTGAGCCACATGCATTCAGCCCCAGCTATAATCGATTTTTGAACATGGCCCACCCTGATGATCGTGATCGCTTGGAAAAAGCGGTGAATGAAGCTCTAGAGGGCAAACCCTATAGTCTTGTACACCGTATTATTTTACCTGATGGAGGCACGAGATCGGTACATGAACAGGGTCGAGTAGAGGTTGATGATCAGGATCGACCCATTCGGATGGTTGGAACAGTTCAGGATATCACGGAGCAGAGAAGGGCTGAGCGAAGGCTTCACAGGCTGGCTATGGCACTTGCAGAAACGGCCGAGTCGGTGGTGATTACCAATAAGGAAGGCGTTATTCGTTACGTTAATCACGCGTTCGAGAAAATGAGCGGTTTCGAGTCGGATGAGGTGCTTGGTAAGACACCCAACATGGTTAAAAGTGGAGAACATTCGGATGAATACTATGAAGCCCTCTGGAAGAAGATCACGAGTGGCGAAGCATGGTTCGGGACCTTTACCAACAGAAATAAGCAAGGTGAAAAATATATTGTCGAACAGACTATTTCTCCGATTCATGATATGCGGGGAGATGTTACCGGTTACGTAGCGGTTCAACGTGATGTGACGGATGAACGGGAACAACGTGCTAAGATGGAACATACACAACGGTTGGAATCCCTTGGTATTCTTGCTGGGGGCATAGCACACGACTTTAACAATCTTCTCACTGCAATTATGGGCAATGCAAGTCTGGCTAGAATGAATAGGGGCCGTGATGATCTGGACAAACATCTCAGGCGTATTGAGATGGCCGGAGAGCATGCTGCTGAGCTTTGCAGGCAGATGCTGGCCTACTCGGGGCAGGGTGATTATGTCAGAGAGTGGTTCAGCCTGAATACACGAATCCATGATATGAATGAATTGATGCAGGTTTCACTCAATAAGAATGTTCGCTTGACCATGAACCTGGAAGCCAATGAATGCGTGGTCTTTGGTGATAAGTCTCAGATTCAACAAGTGGTGATGAATCTAGTGATTAATGCCTCAGAAGCCATTGAAGAGACAGAGGCAGGTGGTGAGATCAAACTCTCTACTTTCCATGTTCAAATGAGTGAAAGCGACTTGGGTCAGTGCATTCATCAGGAAGGCGCGGAGTTGGATGCTGGATCCTATTTCTGTCTGACCGTAAGCGATAATGGTTGTGGAATGAATGAGGAGACAAGGCTGAAGCTTTTTGACCCATTCTTTACCACTAAGTTTACCGGTCGCGGTCTTGGCACCAGTGCCATGCTCGGGATTGTCCATTCGCATCACGGGGCGCTCAGCGTTGAAACGGAGGAGGGTGTTGGCACGACATTCCGTGTCTATTTCCCATGTCAAATAAACGAAGTCTTAGAGGGTCCCGCAACAACTGCCGAAGCTATGAAAGAAACCGTTGACCTGGCTGGTAGAAACATTCTTGTTATCGATGATGAGGCTTATATTCTAGATATCGTCGGCTTGATGCTCCATGAGATCGGATGCAAAACAATGCAGGCAACAAGCGCAACGCAGGGCATTGAAATCTACGCCAAACATTGTGATCAAATCTCTTTGATCATTCTTGATATGACTATGCCGGAGATGGATGGTTTGAGTTGCGCGAGCAAGTTGTTGGAGATCAATCCGAATGCAGTGATTGTGATCTCTTCTGGTTATAGCAAAGAGCAGTTTGCAGAGCGTGTTGATGATCTCAATATTGCGGGCTTCTTGCAGAAGCCCTATTCACAGGATGAACTCTACACCATTGTCAAAAAGCTAAGTTAAATGGTGAGCGTGTTGAGTTATGTTAACAGCTCTTTGATCGCATCTTTATCAAGCTTGCTTGGTAGTCTGGCGCCTAGTTGAGAGACAATTCGCCCCGCTGCATGTGATCCTAAATGCCCTGCCTGTTTCCAAGTCAGTCCGTTGGTGATGCCGTAGAGGATACCTGCGGCATACATGTCACCGGCACCGGTGGTATCAATGGCATCAACGTCTACGCCTTCGATGGCAATCACTTCACCTTCATGCATCAGGATTGAACCGTTTTTACCGAGGGTGAGCGCAACATTTTCACAATGCTCGTGAATGGCATGTGCGCAGGCGGTTGGGTCATCAAGTCCGGTCAATGATTTCGCCTCTTCCTCATTGCAGAAGAGAAGATCGACAGGCCCTTCAATCAGGCGTTGGAATTCATCGCGGCAGATATCGATCAGGAACGGATCGGAGATGGTCAGTGCCACTTTCACACCCGCCTTTTTAGCCATCTCAATGGCTGTGTATGCAGCCACTTTGGTGGATGGACCGGCAAAGAGGTAGCCCTCAACATAGAGATACTTGGCCTTGGCAATCTCTTCGGCGGAGATGTCAGTGGCAGAGAGGGATGCGGAGACACCGAGGTGGGTCAGCATGGTGCGTTGGGCATCGGGCGTGATCAGTACAACACAGGTGCCGCTATCGCCGTTGTCGGCAGGAACCTCGATGGCGATGCCTAATTCGTTCATCTCGCTGATGTACTGCGCACCGAACTTGTCGCTACCGGTCTTGCCTGCATAGGCTGTTTTACCACCCATATCAGCAATGCCGACAATGGTGTTGGCGGCAGAGCCACCGGAGCAGTAGTTGATCTTGTGATCGGCCAATGCACTCAGAATCTCCTGCTGTCGTGCAGGCTCAGTGAGGGTCATGATTCCCTTGTCAATTCCGTTAGCTTCAAGGAACGAATCATCGCAACGCACCTGCAAATCCATAATGGCATTGCCGACTCCAAAAACATCGTATGACATATCAATATCCCCTTACTATTAAACTTCGATCTTAATCCTGACCTGCGATCGTCATGTTCGATATCGCAATCGACGGTACTGCCGTGGAGCCGAACCATGTCAGATCGGAGCCCAGATGAGAAATATTGGCAAACATCTCTTTTAAGTTCCCGGCAATGGTGATCTCATTCACCGGTTGCACGATCTCACCATTCTCGATCAGGAAACCGGCCGCGCCGCGTGAGTAGTCACCCGTCACACCGTTAACACCCATACCCATCATCTCGGTGACAAGAATGCCATCACCGATCTCTTTAAGCATCGCCGCACTATCGAGCTTGCCCGGGTTAAGGATCAGGTTGGATGAGCCGATGCCGGTGTCTCCGGTCAGCCCACGCCTGGCATGGCCTGTTGGTTCACTCTTCAGTCTGGCCGCAGCATAGCGATCCGTGAGAAAGCCGGTGAGGCGTCCCGAGTCGATGATGGTCCGTTTGGCACAGCGGGTCCCTTCACCATCGAAGAGCCGATTACCGAGACCATCCGGATGATCAGGATCATCGGTCAGTTGAAAGAACTCAGGAAAGATCATCTCACCACTGCATTCAGCTAGAAAGGAGCGATTTTGCAATACGGAGCGGCCATTGATGGCGCCCATCAGATGGCCGAGAATGGATGTGGCCATACGCGGTTCAAAAATCACGGTAGTTTGGCGCGTGCCGATACTCTTTGACCCCATACGCCGAACAGCACGCTCAGCCGCCTCTCTACCGATTAGCTCCGGAGCTTTCAGTTTTGCCAGTTCTCTGGCACGGGAGTAAGCATAGTCCCGTTGCATAGCATCACCTGAACCTGCGATGACTGAGAGACTTAAGCCCAGTGATGATTTGCTGTATTCACCGGCAAAGCCATCGGCACAGGCATAGGCGACGTGCGTATTGCCGAATCCGGCTTCTGCACCTTCGCTGTTTTCGATCCTGTCCGAGTATTCAAGCGCAGCTTCTTCACAGGCCAGCGCCGCTTCTCTGGCTGCTTCCAGTGTCCATACACTCTCTTTCTGATCGCGGTTGGCCCAGATGCGAAGCTCTTCATCTGTCGGGTGATTGGCACCCGATGGTGGCATGGCATCGGGATCGGCTGCAGAGATGCGAGCCATGGTGATCACCTGGTCAACCAGTGCGTTGATTCCCATATCCGAAAGATCAGAGCTGGAGGCTGAGGCGAAGCTCAAACCATCGGCGGTTTTGACAAAGGCACGCAGACCGATGCCACGTGAATCTTCACGTTCAACGGTTTCGATCTGGCGGTTGCGAACCGATACATTTTCTCCGATATCGTTAACGGCCAGTGCATCGGCATCGATAGCCCCTGCTTTTTTAGCCATCTCGACAAGTTTGGCGGCGGCTACTTTTATATCGGCACTCATGACTCTGTTCCTCCGACAACCATCTCATCGACTTTGAGTGTGGGTTGGCCGACACCGACCGGCACCGACTGCCCACCCTTACCACAGGTGCCGACACCGGGATCGAGTTCCAGATCATTGCCGATCATGGAGACGCGGGTCAGCACATCAGGGCCATTACCGATCAGGGTTGCCCCTTTCACTGGCGCTTTGATCTCACCGTTTTCAACCAGGTAGGCCTCGGAGGTGGTAAATACGAATTTGCCTGAGGTGATATCAACCTGCCCGCCACCGAAGTTGACGGCATAGAGACCATTCTTCATGGAGGCGAGAATCTCTTTCGGATCATCCTTTCCAGCCAGCATGAAGGTGTTGGTCATGCGTGGCATCACTGGATGCGCATACGATTCACGCCTGCCGTTACCTGTTGGCTCAACTCCCATCAGCCGAGCATTCTGCCGATCCTGCATGTAGGCGGTCAGAATCCCATCCTCGATCAGAGTGGTGCAACGGGTCGGTGTCCCTTCATCGTCCATATTGAGTGATCCGCGTCGCTCGGTAATGGAGCCATCATCAACGACCGTTACCCCTTTGGCTGCGATACGTTCACCGATGCGTCCAGAGAAAGCAGAGCTACCTTTGCGGTTAAAGTCTCCTTCCAGTCCATGCCCGATGGCTTCATGCAGTAGTACACCGGGCCAGCCGGGGCCGAGCACCACCGGCATGGGGCCAGCAGGTGCCGCGATGGCATCAAGGTTCAATAGGGCAAGGCGCACCGCTTCACGGGTAAGGCGTTCAGCCTCATCGCCCTCAAGCATACGTGTCAGGTCAAAACGGCCACCACCACCGGCTGAACCGGTTTCACGTTTGCCGTTCTGCTCCACCACCACCGAGATGTTGAGACGTACCAGTGGCCGTGCATCACTGAGCAGTGATCCATCCATGCGCACCAGATGTACGGTGGAAAATGATGCGGAGACATTGGCAAACACCTGCTTCACGCGTGGGTCAAGGCTTCGAGCCAGACGATCCAGCCGCTCAAGCAGCGCCTTGCGTTCCGGCATGGTGACAGAAAGAGAAGGGCTAGTCGGCAGATAGAGTTGATGGTTGGGCTGTGCTGTGTGAATAGCGATAGATTGGTTTTTATTGCTCTCGGCAATGGTGCGGGCGGCGCGAGCACACTCCATCAGTGCCGGAGCCTCTAAGCGATCGGTATAGGCGTGGCCGGAGATCTCTCCTTTGATGACTCGGGCGCCAATCCCTTGATGGGTACTGGCCGAGACATGTTTGACGCGCCCCTCTTCGAGGGCGAGTGATTCGCTCGTTCCATGTTCGATGTAGAGGTCGGCATCATCGGCACCGGCAGGCACCATGGCGTTGAGCATCTGCTCAAGGGTTTCCTGTGCAATGGGGAGGTTTGATTCAGTCATGGGTGGCAACTGTTCATGCACACTCTTCCCTGTCAAGGATGACGACGTTGGCTTGTTAGGTTTCGGAATCATCAGGCCGTGCTATGCT
>Ga0316192_10002851_pt1 | contig 12627 bp, 3 predicted proteins | sample MerIslwburrow_MG_FD_204931 | JGI IMG/M metagenome (GOLD analysis project Ga0316192, IMG submission 204931) | Coastal sediment microbial communities from Maine, United States - Merrow Island worm burrow | ecosystem: Environmental > Aquatic > Marine > Coastal > Sediment | place: USA: Maine...
AAGTTTTGATCAGTTTAATCATTCTACTGACAAGCTTTATCACCCTGAAACGACTCAAGAATCAAGCGTTACTAACTGTTTTTTAACAAATACTTTCCGTCTAAAAAAATATTGTGACAATTTTTGACACCTAGTGACATTTTTTGTCACAAATAACCATAAACAAAACCCAAAACCACAATCATTTTCATATTATTCAATAAGTTAGAATATTAACCTTTTTTTACACAGATTATAATTCCCGCCACGGCTCTACTTTAAGAGCAATTCCAATAATAACCAATTGATTTTATTTGATTTATTAACATAAAAATAACACGGCATACTTTATGCATTTATTAGAAATGATACTTACACAATACGTAATAACAACTAGAAGAGCTAACGGCAGCACAACCAAAAAAACATGAAAAGGAAATCAAAATGAAACAAACAGTCACCACAACCATGATCGCAATGCTCTATCTGGCGCTGGGCTTCGGCCAGGCAAATGCGGACGAAGGTATGGAACTGCAGATGTTTGTCGAAGAGCAAATCGAGGTCATCGACGAACAAGGCAACCACAATCAGAAACGGATCGCCGCTGAAAGCGTTATTCCTGGCGACACCATAGCCTACAGCACCCGCTATAAAAACAACGGCAAAGCCCCTGCCGATAACGTCATCATCACCAACATCATCCCCAAAGAAGTGACCTACCTGCCCGGCAGTGCCAAGGGCAGCATGACCATCACCTATTCCGTCGATGGCGGCAAACATTTTGATCGACAAGAAAACCTCAGTATCACCATGGAGGACGGCAAAAGCCGCCCGGCCACAGTCAAGGACTACACCCACATTCGCTGGTTACTACCCCGCGTTAACAGCGACGAAACCGGCCACGTCAGTTTTTTAAGCAAAGTTAACGAGGATTAAAACCATGCGCTCAACGCAGACAAAAGTTATTAAGGGCGCCCACTGGGCGTTTTTTCACATCAAGGTACTGGCATTAATACAGGGGGCAGATCCATGAGAATAAGGCAGCAACAAGATACAGAAAATATTAACCAACAATTGAAATTGAAATAAAAAAATCCAGCCAGGGATTTGGCAAACAACAAGGAGAAATACAATGAAAACTCCAAAATCCATAATGAGGTTAGCCGGTGCTTATGCCGCAGCCTTGTTGATAACAGCAATACCGCAGCAGGCTTTTGCGGTTGCTTCAAACATCACCGTCAGTAACACGGCAACAGTGGACTACGAGATCAGCTCAGTCGCACAGACACAAATAACCTCAGGGGCAGCAACTTTTGTTGTAGATAAAAAAGTTGATGTGTTGGTGGAAAATCTGGATGGTGCGGCTGTATCAGTTGCACCAGCTCAGACAACCGTGGTCTTGAAATTTCGTATTACCAATCAAGGTAACGATGTACAAGACATGCGTCTGACCGCCACTGCCCTTTCGGGTGCAGCAGCCAAGTATGGCGGCACAGACAACTTTGATGTTACCGCCTTCAAAGTCTACGAGGATGATGTTAGCGACAACGAAGCTTGGGATGGCACCGGCACTGAAACAGATATAACCGCCGACCCATACATCGATGAACTGGCGGCAGCGGGTACCAAGGTTATATTCCTGGTCGGTACTGTCCCCGCCGGTCAGGCAGATGCCTCGATTGCCTCATACTTCCTGGAAGCACAGGTAGGCGTCGGTGGCAGCGCCGCAGCTAAAGGTGCTGCAGAAACCGCAACCGGTGATGGTGTTGCCGACACAGCAGGAAGCGTGGATATCGTCTTTGCTGATAGCACCGGTGACAACAGTGATGCCGCTCGTGATGGTGCACACACCCTGCAAGGTGAGTGGAAGGTTGCTAGTGCATCATTGACTGTTACCAAATCGTCTGTAGTCATTGATGATTATGTCAGTGCCAGCAACTACAAGCGCATTCCTGGCGCGTTGGTCGAATATCGTATCGATATCGATAATACAGGCGGCACAGATGCTACCAACGTAACGGTTGCCGATGACCTAACGGGTGAACTGGCTAATATCACCTTCGCGGTGGGTCAATACAATACCGGCGCCGATGAAATTGAGGTCACGGATGATCTCGATGGAACACCGGTTGTCACAACCCGCACCCAGGAGCTAGCTGGTGCCGATGGTGGTGATTACCACGAAACCACCGCAAATACCGTCACTGTCTCCGGCCTGACGGTCGCGGCGGGAACTAAAACACGCGTAGCGTTTCGGGTCACCATCGACTAATCCATGATGACCCGTTTGACATACGCATTGCACACCTTCAGCGCTGGCATCACTGCCAGCCTGAGGGCTGCTCTGCGTCTGCAAACGCAGTTTCTACTAGCATGCCTGGCCACAATGACTTTGTGGTCAGGCCTTTCTTTTGCAGTACCCGCTGGCACTGTCATCAGCAACACAGCTGAAGTCAGTTTCGATGTCAGCTCAACAACTTACACATTACTAACGAACACAGACGAATTCACTGTCGAGTCCATCCTGCCTGCAGATACTGGAAGTCTTGCAGTTACTGGGCTCGAAACCAGCAACCTCTATCCCGGTTCTGGTGGAACACTAAATATCAATCTCGAAAACAGCGGTAGCAATACGCTTGAAAATGGTTTCCTCACCATTACTACCACTGCTAATGTCCAGCTCGATCTAAGTGGCGCTGGCGCAACACTGGTCAGCGAATCAACAAGCAGCAACATGAATACACGCGCGTTTTCCACCAACAGCAACTCAACCACGCGCGAATACTCCATCAGCAATATTGCTGTTGCTGGTGCTGAAACATATCAGGCAGAACTGACCTTGCCACTGGATATAGCTGCTAGTAGCAACCTAGTCACCATCCAATACCGGGCCAACAACCAAGATATCAGTCAACAAGAGACTACGCTAAACATCAGTTCACGTAGCGAAGGAAATCTGCAACTGCTGCAATACTCGACTGATGCTGACGCCACACCATTGCAGATCAAACAACCGAGCTTCAAAAACAACGCCGGCATATTTGTGAGTTTGCCTGTACCCGAGATTGAAGGCGCACCAGGCGTTCGGATAATCGACGCCCCTATCACCCTGAAAGAAGCACGTAAATTTAATCACAACCAGATTATCTATATCCGTCTTGAGGACCACGATCAAAACATCAACCAAACCAGTCCGGAAACAATTGAAATTGAATTCTCAATTTCAGAAGACGGTGAATCAGAAACATTTCGCCTGACGGAAAATGGCAACAACAGCGGCATCTTCACCGGTTATGTCATGTTGGAAGTTGATTCTGTAACCAGCAACGACGGCATGCTGGAAGTTCGTCCTGATACCGAAGTCGACTTCAACTACACTGATCTGATTGATCATAGCGATGCCAGCCTGCAAGTAGTGCTGGTCGACCCCTTTGGTGTTCTGTTTGATAGCGCCACCGGCGCATATCTGAATGGTTATACCGTACAGATGATCAATACCGACACCGGCCAACCTGCAACCGTTTATGGTGATGACGGCATCAGCAGCTATCCCGCCACCGTTGTAACCGGTGGCAGCGTTACCGATAGCAGCGGTGCGATTTATCATTTTTCAGATGGCGCATACCGTTTTCCCTTTGCACCGCTTGGCAATTACAAACTGGTCGTCGTACCACCGGCAGCGGCCCTGTATCGTTGGCCTTCAAGCAAAGCGTCTAATTTAATCAACCAACTACCCAATGCGCCATATTCAATCACGCTTGGTTCACGTGGTGAAACCTTTCCACTGGTAGCAGGACCACCACTACACATTGATATTCCGGTCGACGCCCTCAACACACAGATGTATATCCAGCGCAGCGCCAGCAAAGACAAGGTTGCTCCCGGTGACTTTATCCAATACAACGTTAGCCTGGAAAACATCGCTACAGTTGCAATCAACGATGTAAATCTCACTGACACTCTGCCGCATGGTTTCCGGATTCAAACTGACTCACTGCTAATCAATGACGCTGTGCCTGCCAGCCCGACCGTTGCACAAGACGGTCAGCAAATCACTTTCAACCTCGGCAATATGAATAGTGGTGACATCAACACCATTGAGTATGTTGCTGCCGTCGGCGCAGTAAACAAACGCAACACCTCAAGCAGCAGCCACGCCATTGCCAATGCTGGTGCCGCCACTTCAAACACAGCTGAACACGATGTACAAATCCTCGATGAACTGATGCGCAGCCGTGCTTTATTGATGGGCCAGGTAATCATCAATCCACGCGATGATGAAACCCAGACCGAACCACGCCAGGGTCTGGCTGATGCACGCATCTACATGGAAGACGGTCGTTATGCAGTTACCGACAAACGCGGCATGTACCACTTTGAAAATGTAAGCCCAGGCAGTCATCTGCTTCAACTCGATCTCGACACAATCCCAGAACAATATGAAGTGTTGTTAAACGAAAACAACAGCCGTTTTGCCGGTCGCGCCTGGTCGCAGTTTGTCGACGTTCAAGGCGGCACACTGTGGCGCACAGATTTTCATATTGCCAACAAACCCGTCCCTGAAGGCAATGTGGCGATTCAAATCAGCAACAAAACACAACAGATTAATGGTGATATCCCCTACCTGATAGATATTCATAGCGAAACCGTTAGCATTGAAAATATGCGTCTCAATGTTTTGATCCCTGAAGGCAGCAGCTACAAATCTGGCAGCAGCAGTTTTGATGGCAAGAGCATCAATGATCCAGACGTCAGTGACAATATGCTCACTTACCGACTTGGCAATGCCGATGCAAAAAACTGGGATAAAACATTACGTTTCACTATCACCCCAGCGGCATCTGACAAAACCAACGAAATGATCAGCAAGGCCTTCATGCTTTTCAATACAGTATCTAAACAAAACCAACGTACCCCCGTGGCTGATCATGTCATCGTCAATGATCAAATAGAATTCGATCAACTGGTGGTTAAAAAAATAGTGCTCGATATCAGCTACAAAAAAGGTGAAGCTCAAATAACCGCTGAGGACAAACAAACAATCATCCGCTTTGCAGAAAAAGCCAAAGCTCTAAAAGATCTGCGAATTCACGCTGTTGGCCATTCAGACAACCTGCCGGTTAAATGGATCGGTTCGATGGAACGCTTTGGCGACAACTATAACCTTTCTGCCCATCGCGCCAGGGCGGTTGCCAATGAGTTACGCGACCTGCTAAACCTCCCCCCCAGCCAAATCACCATAGAAGGTCGCGGCCCTGACGAGCCTATCGCCGACAACGGCACTGCAGCTGGCCGTGCCGCCAATCGCCGGGTGGAGATCTATATATATAGAGTAGACAGCCAAATCGATAATAGCCTTCCGATCAAGGCTAGCGAAGGCAAACGTCTCGAAATCACAACCAGGGGCAAAGACCCTGCCGCTACTTCAACTACAACATCTAGTGCCAAACAAGTCGAAGACCTCAGCATCGTCTATGATGCCAACTGGCTAAAAGATAAAGATGCCGCTATCGAATGGTTGCAACCAGCAGCCAATAGCCTGCCTAAACAGACCAGCACAGAGATCAGCATCAAACATCACAAAGAGCAAAAAGTTGGCGTCATTCTGAATGGTAAACCGGTGCCAAATGTCAACTTTGAAGGCATGCTCAAAAACAATAATGATGCCGGCCTGAGCCAGTGGCAGGGTGTCGATTTACTGATTGGCAGTAACGTGCTTGAAGCTACCATTACAGACAATTCAGGCAACATTGTTAAACAGATCACACGTCAGGTTCATGTCTCTGGTGGTGCAGACACAGCACAACTGGTAAAAGACAAATCCACACTGATTGCCGATGGTCGCAACCAGCCTGTGATTGCATTAAAAGTGATTGATAAAGACGGCCAACCACTGCGCCCTGGCATGACTGGCCAGATCAGCATCAAACCACCCTATCAGATCGCCAGCAATAGCAATTTCAACATTGAGAACATGCCCGGCACTGCGACGCAAGACAAACACAGCTTCACTGTTGACGCCGATGGCATCGCCCTGATCAAACTTGAACCCAGCAATAAAACCGGCGAGGTTGAACTTGAGTTGATCACGCCAAATCAACGCCAACAAATCATCAAGGCAAAACTAAAAACAGAACAACGTGACTGGATTCTGGTTGGTCTGGCCGAAGGCACCACAGGCTATGACACCGTTGCCGGCAACAAAGAGGCGCTCGGTGCTACCACCAAACAGGATCACCTCTATCAGGATGGCCGCATCGCCTTTTTTGCCAAAGGCCAGGTGTTAGGTAAATGGTTGCTGACCATGGCCTATGATAGCGACAAACAACGTCTCAAGGGCGAAGACCCAAACATCAATCAAAGCATTGATCCAGGTAGTTACTACACCATCTACGGTGATAGCAGCAACAACGGCAATGATGCCTCCAGCAGTGAAAAACTCTTCCTGATGATAGAGCGTGATAATTTTTATCTGCTGTTTGGTGACTACGCCACCAGCTTCAACCAAACCCAACTGGCTAGTTATAGCCGCACCCTGACCGGCATCAAGACACGCTTTGAGGGTGACAATCTCGACGTCGCCATCTTTACCAGCCAGACCAACCAGTCATTTGTAAAAGAAGAGTTTAGAGGCGAATCGCGTTCAGGCCCCTACCCGCTGTCGCGTAGTAACATCGCCATGAATACCGAAAAAGTAATCATCGAAACACGCGACCGTTTCCGCAGTGAAGAAATTCTTGAAAGCGTCGAGCTGACACGCCACAGCGATTACGACATTGATTATCGCAACGGTACGATCACCTTCCGCAAGCCGGTCTTCAGCATTAATGAAAATATGGATCATGTATTTGTCGTCATCAAATACGAAGCCTTCGATGATGCTGATGAACGGGCCACCTACGGTGGTCGAGCCAAGCTTAAGATAAATGACAAACTCAGTGTCGGCATTACCCACGTCAATGAAGGTCGCACCGGTGGTGAAGCTAAACTGGGTGGTGTGGATGTAGAGTATCAAGCCACAAAAAATACTCAGATTCATCTTGAGGCCGCCAGAACAATTGATAACAACATCGTCGGCGCCAACGGCCAGGGCGATGCCTACATTGCCGAGTTAGAGCATCAAACCAATAACAGCAGCAGCAAGGCCTATGTACACGAAACCGACACAGGCTTCGGCCTTGGCCAGACTAATGGCTCAGAAGACAGCAGCCGCAAAGTCGGTGCCGAGACAACGGTTAAGATAAGCAACAAGGTCAACATCCATGCCCAGGCCTATCGTCAGGAACAAACAGCCACAAAAGCGACCCGTGACCTGGCAGAAGCCGAGGCAACACTTAACCTCGATATAGCCACACTACGCCTGGGTACTCGTACTGCCATAGATCAACGTGGCGATGGCAGCGAACAAAAATCAGAACAGATCACTGCCGGTGCAAGCAAAGGCTTTTTTGATAACAAACTGGTCGGCCGCATCGACCATGAAAAAAATATCAATGACGACAACAGCATCGACTACCCGGATCGCACCCGCCTCGGCGTCGATGTTCGTCTTAGTGAAAAGGCTACCCTGTTTGCCGAACAGGAGATCAGTAATGGAAAAATCCGTGATACACGCAACACCCTGTTAGGCATCAAATCCAACCCATGGGACGGCGGCACACTTTACACCGGCGTCACCAATTCACAATCAAATGAAACTGAATCCACCAGCGCCAATATCGCCGGCACCCAAACCTGGCAGCTGACAGATGCCTGGTCACTGGATATCGGCGCCGAGCAATCCAAACTGCTAAGCGTTTCAGCCGGCACACAACTCAATAACAACCTGCCCTTTGCCAGTGGCGCAGCTGATGATTTTACCGCCGCCTCTGTCGGCCTGACCTATATGGCCGGTGACTGGATGTGGGCGTCACGCATCGAGAATCGCAATGGTGATATGGAAGACCGTCGTTCACTTTCAACCTCAGTCCAGACCACACCTAACGCATCACTCTCCACCCTTGCCAGCCTGCAATACACTGAAAGCAATCAAGTGGCAGGTTCAAAACAGACCAGCACAAACATTGGCCTGGGCCTGGCCTATCACCCCAGTGCTTCAAAATGGATTTTTCTCGACAAACTAGAACTGCAAAGAGATGACACCACTGGCAGCAGTTTTGATAGTGAAACCAAGCGCATCATCAACATGTTTCACGCCAACTACAAAACTGGCCGCTGGCAGCTGTCGTTGCAATATGGCGCCAAGGTAATCCGTGAGATTATCAAGCTGCAAACATACCGCAGCTTTACCGACCTGGCCGGTTTTGAAACCCGTTATGATCTAACCAGCAAGTGGGACATCGGCCTGCACGGCAATGTACTGCGCAGCAAAAATCTGAATCAATATGATTACAACAGCGGCCTCTCGATTGGTCATTATCTGGCAAAAAACATCTGGATCAGCCTCGGTTACAACTTCACTGGTTTCCGCGATGAAGACTTCTCGCGCAGCAATTACACCAGTGAAGGCTGGTTTATGAAGTTCCGGATTAAATTTGACCAACAATCAGTAAAAGAAGGCCTGGAATGGCTAAAGAACTAAGCCACTTAGGCCAACATATAAATAGGTATATATAAAGAGTGTTATGAACCGAGCAATTTACAAAACAAAACCACAACGCCACAACTTGGCCGTGCTTCTGCTCGCCTTTGTGGTATTGGTTTTCGGTTCCGCCTTTCCGGGGATTAGCTCTGCCGCTACCTATAACGTAACCAAAACCGCCGATACCAACGACGGTACTTGCGACGCCGATTGTTCGTTACGTGAAGCTGTCGCGGCTGCCACAGTTAGTGCGGGTGAAGATACCGTTCAGGTTCCGGCTGGAACTTATGTCCTATCTCTTGGACAGATTACCAGCAACAATGGCCTTCTGAATGTTGTCGGTGCCGGCTCTGGCACAACCATCATTGACGGCAATAATGCCTCCCGTATTTTTGATACTGGTTGGACAACAGCGGGAATGGCTTTTACCGATATCACCCTCACACAAGGGGATGCGGGCACTAACTATGGTGGCTGTGTTTGGATGAAGAACCAAAACATCACCGTGACCGATAGTATCTTTTCAAGCTGTAAGGCTAAACGCGGTGGTGCGATTTATTCAGATCAAACTATCACCGTGACAGTCAGTGGCTCTACCTTTAGTAACAACTCAGCCGTATCCAATGACTCAGTGCATGGTGGTGGCGCTATCGAAGCCAAAGGGGTCACTATTACCAACTCTGCCTTTACAAGCAATACTGCCACCGGTGCAAGCGGCAGGGGGGGGGCAATCTACTCTCCTACTACGGTCTCAGTCACTGGCAGCACCTTTACCAGCAACCAACTCACCACAGGTGGAGAAGGTGGTGCAATATATGCGCTGAATACAACCACGATCGACACATCCACCTTCACCACCAACTCCTCCGCGTCGGGTAAAGGTGGTGCCATATATATTAATAATGCAGGAACCACTGCTAGCATTACAGATTCGACCTTCAGTAGTAATACAGCCACAAGTGATGGTGGTGCCGTATTCTCTTTGGAAGATATCACTGTTGATGGTTCAACCTTTGAAGGCAATAGTAGCTCGGCTGGACTTGGCGGTGCGTTTGCCCGTTATGGTAACGTCACCGTTACTAACTCTACCTTTAGTGGCAACAGTTCAAACTCTGGCGGTGGAGCTATACGTGGCGGTACAACCACCAGCATTAAATACAGCACTTTCTATAACAACAGCTCTAACAGTGGCAACTCTGGTGGTGCGGTACTTGCTGACACCCTCACCACTCTTGGCAGCATCTACACCGCCAACACCTCCAATTCCGTGGGGGATCACTGTGGTTGGTCAGCCAAGACATCCACTGGCTACAACATAGATCATGGCAGTTACTGTGGCTTTACACCCACCACGGGTGATGTAACAACAGACCCTCTTCTTGTTGCACTAGCAGACAATGGTGGCCCCACCGAAACACATGCAATCTCTTCAGGCCCCGCAGTCGATGGTGGCCCAGCATCCTGTACAACAGCAACAGGCGATGTAGACCAACGTAATGAAACTCGCCCCTATGGCAGTAACTGCGATATTGGTGCCTATGAATACACCGTCACCATCATCGCTGATGCAGTTTGTGCATCGGGTTGTGAGTTCACCACTATTCAAGATGCGATCGATGCCTCTACAAATGGTGACACTATTACCGTTTACGATGGTAGCTACGCTGAGAACATCAATTTTAATAGCAAAGTCATCACCGTGGTTTCTCAAAACGGTGCAGGTTCTACCTCAATTGTTGGAGATGGCGTATCTAACTCTCCCGTAGTGACTATTTCAGGTTCTGCTCACACTGCAAGTACCGTCCTGGATGGCTTTACTATCGATAACGCTGTTGATGGAGGATCGGCAACTCGTGGCATTTATATCAACTCCAGCGCTGAACCCACATTAAAAAACCTATTACTGAAAGGCAACCAAACTGATCAAACCACCGATGGTGGTGCAATCTACATCTCCGGCGGTAGCGCAACCATTGTAGATAGCACCTTTGGTGATGCCGTCGACGCCAATACCAACAAAGCGGACGATGGTGGTGCCATCTATGCAAATAGCATTTCAGATACGCTATCGATTACCGGCTCCACCTTCACCAACAACATCGTGGACAGAAACGGCGGAGCCCTTTATCTCTATAACGCCGATAACTACCCTATTACCATCACTAACTCTACCTTTACAGGTAACGACGCTGTCGATGGGGGGGCCATTGACTACTATTACAGCGCCTCATCCCTAACCATTACCAATAGTGACTTTACCTCCAATATTGCAACGGATGATGGTGGGGCCATATCCAGCTCCTCCGAAGGCACCATTACTATCAACGGTGGCACATGGTCCAGCAATCATGCAACCAGTGATGGGGGTGCCATTTACTCTACTAACCTCGATGATCTAGATGTCAGCAACGCCACCTTTACCTCGAACATCGCCGATACAGGTAGTGGTGGCGCGTTCTATTGGACAGGGCTAGATGGAACCCCAACTATCGACAACTGTGACTTCAATAGCAACAACGCAGAAGATTACGGGGGGGCAATTAGATTTTATGACAGCCGTCTATCGGGGGGTGACCTTACCATTAGCGGTGCAAGTACATTCGATGGCAACACCACCACCGCCGCTTCCACCACCACGTATGCCGGTGCAGTGAGTATCTATACCAAAGGAAACTTCACCATGACCGGAGGCTCAGTGACCAATAACGAAGCTGATTTCGGAGGTGGTTTTTATTTTCAGAATAACCCTACAGCTAGTTTTGACGGTGTGACATTCCAAGGAAATGATGCATTAGATGGTGGCGGTGGCGCACTTTATATCTCATCAGCAACCCTCACCATTGAGGAAAGCTACATTCAGGGTAATACCAGTGTGCGAGATGGTGGTGGCATTTGGAACGCCACTGCGGGTGACACCACCATTATCAACTCTATCATTAGCGGTAACGAGCAAACCTCCGGCAGCTATCACGGTGGTGGTATACATAACGACCACATACTTGCGCTCTACAACACCACCATTGCAGGGAACTACTCTGCCGGCTGGGGGGGCGGACTCTATGCAGGTTTTGGTGACACAGAGACGCTCCGTAATACCCTCATCTACGGCAATACGGCTTCCAACGCCAGTTACCATGAGGTATACGCTAGCGGTGGCCTTGAAACCGAAACCACCTCTTACACCGACGGCACAGATCCCCTATTCGTAAGCTTACAAAAGGCTACCAGTGGCAACCCAACCACCGCAGGTGATTACCGTCTCTGCTATGCCATCGGCAACCCCGCAGGTTGTGGCTCAGGCCCCAGTCTCGCCATGGACACCGGTGATATTACCAGTGCTCCCATTACCGATATTTTGGGAGAAGACCGTCCCGTCAACGTCAGTGGCATCGGTGATGGGAGCAACGATTTCGATATGGGGGCCTATGAATTTCAAGTTACCGCCAACGCCACTGATGCCCAAGCGGCAACAGCATCGGTAGCCAACAGCACCTCTATCTTGGTTTCCATGCCTTGGACTGAGGACGACAATAACAACAATACCTATACAGTGGACTATAAACTCTCCTCTGAACCCACCACCTGGACCAACTGGGTCACAGCAGCTAGCCATACTAGTAGCCCATACCAAACCACTATTACTGGGTTAACCACTGACAGTCCTTACGACATACGCGTGACATACAACGACACGGATAGCATCACCGGTACCAATCCGCAAACCATTACCAGTGTCACCCCCTACATTCCAATATATTATGTAGGCAGCACTGCCACCGGCACGGTTACCACAGGTTGTGAAACATCCGGCAATGCTACCTGCACCCTACTCGGCGCGCTCTCGCTACTTAGTACAGGTGAAGAGATTGTTCATGTCGAGTTGGCAGGCACTTACGCAATCGCTATCTCTATTGTTAATAAGACGTTCACCCTGATATCAGATGTTGGCACGTCAGCAATCTTAGCTAGCAGTAGTAGCAGTTTACCCGTAATCGATATTTCTGGTAGTGGTAGTAATGCAAACCTCATCATAGATGGCTTTACTATTCATCACGGAACATCTCTAA
>Ga0316192_10002854_pt1 | contig 12624 bp, 10 predicted proteins | sample MerIslwburrow_MG_FD_204931 | JGI IMG/M metagenome (GOLD analysis project Ga0316192, IMG submission 204931) | Coastal sediment microbial communities from Maine, United States - Merrow Island worm burrow | ecosystem: Environmental > Aquatic > Marine > Coastal > Sediment | place: USA: Maine...
CACCGCGCTCGATCGTTCAGGTTCCCCAACAGCCGGTGACGTTCGTCGACGCCGCTCCGGTGCTGGTCACCTGTAGCGCCTCACTCGGTGATCTGGTCGGTCGGGCCCGGGAGCCCTTCGGAATGGAGCGCTTCCGCCCCAATCTGGTGGTCGACACCAACGACCCGTGGGTGGAGGACACCTGGCGCGGGTTCTCGATCGGCTCGGCCGAGCTGACGGCCCTGTTTCCGTGGCCCCGGTGCGCGGTGCCCCAGGTCGATCAGCAGACCGGCCGGCGGACCAGAGAGCCCGCAGTGGCACTTCGGGCCCACCGGTGGTGCGTTGATGCGCTGGCCCCATTCCCCGAGATCCCGGCCGAGGCCCGATCGCTGTTCGGCATCGGTTGCGCCATTGGTCCCGCGGGAACCACGATCCGGCTCGGCGACCAGCTCGCGGTGTACACCACCGGGGAGCCCGCGATCCCGCCACCCTCGGGGCTCTGAGACAGACCGTACCGCGCCGCCAGGCGCAGGCGGGCGGTCCGGGCGCCGGGAAAAGTGTCGGCGGCCGTCGGTAGTGTCGTCCCGATGAGCAATCGAGGCGGAGGTGTACGCTCGTGTCCATGGCAAGGGTCGATCTCGACGTGGACGAGGGGTTCGTCCCCGATCCCGACGATCTGAAGATGCCCGAGAACCCCCGTCACCGGCGGGCCGTCGAGATGGTCGCGGCCGCGACCGAGCGGCGGCTGGGATCTGACCTCGTCGTGTATCGCGATATGAACTGGTATCCCACCGACAGGGCCAACGCGGTGGCGCCCGACATCATGGTGCTGCCAGCCGGCACCCTTCGTGGCCGAGCCAAGTCGTACCGCCCGACCGACGATGGCGATCCTCTGCCCTCGGTCGTGGTCGAGGTGGTGTCCGACACCGACTCCTACTCGTCGTTCATGGCCAAGCTGCGCCGGTATCGTCGGCTCGGGGTTCCCGCCCTGGTCATCGACCTCGAACCGGATTCGCTCGACGTCACCGCCCACCGTGCCGGGCGGATCGCCGAGACGGTCGTCGACATCCCGATCGCCGAGCTCGGCGGTATCGTCATCGGCTTCGAGGGCGATGACCTCGTGGTCCGCACCACCGACGGAGCCTTCGTCCGTTCGGTCGACGAACTCATCGAGTCGGTCGTGAGACGAGCCGAAGAACAGGCGGCCCGAGCCGATACGGAGGCGGCCCGAGCCGATACGGAGGCGGCCCGAGCCGACGCGGAGGCGGCCCGAGCCGACGCTCTGGCCGCGCGCCTGCGGGCGCTCGGCGAAGAACCCTGACCGGCCGGTGACGACCAGCATGGCTCGCGTGCCGGCGCACTGGACCCAGGTCCCGCATGGTCAGGGGCGAAGCGACTCGAGATAGTGGGTGGAGAAGACGCCGTCGGGGTCGAAGCGATCCCGTACCTGCCACCAGTCTCGGTAGCGGGGGTGGAGCTCGGCCAGCTCGGCACCGGTGCGGTAGTGGACCTTGCCCCAGTGGGGGCGGCCCTCGTAGCGGCGGAAGATCTCCTCACAGGCGCCGAACAGGTCGCGATCGTCGAGGCCGATGTCCTGGTGGGCAGAGATGGTGACCGTCTCGCGTCCCGATGCCGTACTGATCCAGAGGTCGTCGGCGGCCAGGGTTCGGTACTCGAGTGGCCATTGGAGCTCGGTGAAGTCCGAGAGGATCATCTGGCGCAGCTCGGCGAAGCAGGCGGGGCCGGCCTCGGCGGGTACCGAGTACTCCATCTCGGTGTGTCGGTCGTCGCGGATCGAGCTGATGATGTCGTGGCTCCATCCGATCCGCTCGTGCTCCCGGTCCTCGAGTGGGTCCGGGTCGGCGTCGGTCTCGGCCAGGATCTTGGCCGCGCACCAGTCGCCCTGGGGCATCCAGAAGAACTCGAAGTGACGGGTGGCGGACACCAGCTCGTCGATGCGGGCGAACACCGACCCGGGGTCCTCCTTCCACAGCTTCTCGTGCAGCCGGTAGGCCGGGCGCACCGCGACGGTCAGCTCCGAGATCAGCCCCACCCCGCCCAGACTGTGGCGGGCCACCGCGAACAGCTCGGGCTCCTCGTCAGCCGAACACGTCACCACCTCGCCCGACGCTAGGACCAGCCTCACCACCCGTACCCCAGCCGACAGGTTCTGTAGTGTCGGGCCCGTGCCGTGGGTGCCGGTCGAGGTGGCCCCGGCGATCGACTGCTTGTCGATGTCACCCTGGTTGCGCAGGGCCATGCCGTGGGCGTGCAGTGGCTCGCCCAGCGAGAAGATGCGGGCGCCGCCCCGGATCGTCGCCTCCATCGCGTCGGTGTCGATCGACACCACGCCGCCGAGGCCGTCAGTGTCGATCAGCACGCCGTCGGTCGCCGCCACCCGGGAGTGGCTGTGGGATGCCCCGACCGCCCTCACGTTCGCGCCCCGATCCCGGGCCCGGCGCACTGCCTCGACCAGGTCGGCCTCGGTGTTCGCCTCGACGATCTCGACCGGTTCCGCCGTCTGTCGTCCGGACCAGTTCGACCACTGTGCCATGAGCGGCGAGACTAGCCCCGACCCGAACGTCTGAAACCCCTCCCTGCGCCGCTCAACGGTTGGGCGCGGGTGATCGTGGCCGGTGGTGGGCTCCGCGCCCGTGTTCTGGTCGATCGACTCGGAGCGCTGTGGCCCGATCCCGACACGCCCCACCGTCGTCGTATACTGACCGTGTGGTGACCACCGGCAAAGTCCCGCTCTCGGTCCTCGACCTGGCCCTGGGCGCCGAGGTCATGATCTATCCGGTTGCCCACGGACTCGACGATCGGATCACCGGTCTGGAGCGGCTGGCCGCGATATGGGTGTGAACCCCACCTCGCAGCGCTCCGGTGGATCCCACCGTCGGGTCGATCCTGCGTCCATCGCTCGCATCGCCCTCATCGTCATCGCCCTGGTGGGGGCGGCGTGTTCGGGTACCACCCCGCCCGCCGAGGAGGGCTCGGACTCCGGCGTGGTCGACGAGACCGGCGACGGGGTCGACACCGACGACACGACCGAGGCCGACACCGATCCCGATCCCGATCCCGATCCTGACACCGACGACGAGTCCGAGCCGGATGTCCCCGAGCCAAGCCGACCCGTGCCGGACCTGCGGGTGGCGTTCGACGCCGTGCGAGCCGATACCGACGACCCCTACCTGAACGTGCGCCTCGATCCGGACCCCCGGGCGGACATCCTCGCCAAACTCCCGCCGATGTACGCCGGCCTGAGCGATCAGGATGAGACCGAGACCGTCGACGGTGAGACCTGGCGCCGGGTCGAGCTCCTCGATTCGGTCCCGCTCCTGGTGTCGGCCATCGACCGTCCCGGTGAGGGCACCGCGGGTCGCGTGCTCGGATGGGTCAACGAGCGATTCGTCCAGCCTGCACCGGACGGTCTCGCCGTCGGCACCGACGAGGTCCCGGCGTGTGCGGCATCCGAGAACACGACCTCAGGGCTCGGGGACCGGAGCGGCGACGCAGCCTCGGACCTCACGATCCACTCCTTCCGGTCGGCGCGGCTCTCCGAGGACTGTGTGCGCACCGTCATAGGATTCGGTGTGCGATCCGACGAGGGGACGTTCACCGACCTCGCGGTCGTCGAACCGCTGCCTGCGGTCCCGGACCACACCATCACGACCTTCCTCGGCACGCTGGATCTGGGCGACACCTCGACGGTGTGGCCCCGGGCGACCGACTCGTCCTATGGCTACGTCGCTCGAGACCGGGACGGTGGCCTGTCGGCCCAGCTCGGGTTCGAGCCGGCCGAGACGTGGGTGACTCCACTGCCCGGGCGTGGGCTGCTCATCCTGGACGCCGAGCCCCGGGCCGAGGTGACCGGACCATCCTCCTCCCAGACGCCTGTCATCCTTCGTCGAGACATGGGCGAGAACACCATCACGGTCTCCGGTCTGGCCCGCCCCTTCGAGGCGACCCTCGACGCCGCGATCACCGACGAGTCGGGACGACCGGTCGAGGCCCTCTGGTCGGGGGGCTACGCCGGGACGATCAGAGCCGACCGCTACGGCTTGATGACCACCGACTGGATCGAGGCCTGGGGCCGGTTCGACGTGCAGGCCGTGGTGCCCGAACCGGGGCCGTACGAGCTGGTCATCAGCGCCGAGGACCCTTCCGGTAGGACATCACCGTCGGTGTCGATCCCCTTCGAGCCGACGGGGGTGGACGCCGACTCGCCGGCGCCCCGAGCCGACACCGACGAGCCCACCGAGCGCGACAACGAGATCGCTCTGGCTCTGCTCCGCTTCGCCCGGACCGGTGAGGGATTCGACGATCTGGGCCTCGCTCCCGAGGTCGAGGTCGGCCTCGGGTTCGACACCGCGGTCCGGACCGTGCCCGCCTCGGGCCTCGAGTCCCCCTCGGCCTGGCGGCTCGATGTCGACCAGTTCAACGGCTGGTCTGGGCCCTTCGACATCCTGCCCGATCTCACCCGGCCCACCCAGATCAGCGCCGGTGAGATCACCCACTGCGCCGGGCCGCCGCTGACCGTGCCCAACCGTCTGGAGGGGTTGCGGCGGGTGAATCTCGAACCGTTCGCCATCACGTCGTGCCTCGAGTGGCGGGCGGTGACAGTGTTCCTCGACACAGAGGGTCGGATCGCAGCCGTGCACCTGGACCTGTGGGAACCGTGACCGCGCCGCACCCCTGGCACCAGGACTCCCCGGTGGGGCCACTCACCCTCACCACGGGCACCGCCGGCGTCCGCCCGGTCCGGTGGTTGGGCCCGCCCGACCCACGACCGAACCGGCCTGTTCAGGTCGACGGTCGAGGCTTCTGTCAGCCGGCATCAAGATGTCGCCGCAGCGCCTCACGGATGACCTCCGAGACCGCGACACCCTCATCCTCAGCGCGGCGCTTGAGACGTTCTTTGAGTTCCGGGCCCAGCCGCACAGCCCGCAGTGGCATGGCGTGGATGACCGAAGCATCGACTACGAACCCAACGTCACGGCTCAACTGCTGTCGGATCCAGCCGCTTGTTTCCGCTGGCGATGAAGATGCCCAGGTCCATGGGATCCCTCAGCAGCACAGATGAGCAGGGTCCGCTCCTGGGCGTTCCAACACGGCCATGGCCTCGGCCTCGGAGATGACGTCGGCGTACTTGGCGTCGAGATCGAAGAGGTTGGCCTCCTGGACCGCTCGGGTACGGTCCCCGACCGCCTCGCGCACGACGAAGGGAACGAATCCGTACGCCGACGCGTCGGTCGCCGTCGCCCGCACGCACCCGCTGGTGGAGACCCCGACCACCAGCACCGAATCGACGCCGAGGGTGCGGAGTCGGTCGGCCAGGTCGGTGGCGAAGAAGCCCGAGGCGTGTTGTTTGGTAACCACGATCTCGCCGTCGGCCGGGACCAGTTCGGGCAACCAGTCTCCGAGCGGGTTGCCTCGATCGAACGACGACAGCACCCCGATCTTGCGGTACCAGACCCCGCCATCGGTGCCGCCGGGTTCGTACTCGACCCGGGTCCAGGCCACCGGCACCTCGCCGGCGCGGGCGGCGTCGACCATCCGGCGGACCGCATCGGCGACCTCGGGACGCCCCAGATCGAGCGGCGAACCCTCGGCGAAATAGGCGTTGCACATGTCGACGACGACCAGAGCCGGTCGTTCGCCGGGCTCGGTCGCTGCGCCGAACCCCGCCGCCTCGTAGCTCGCTCGGGTCTCGGCGTCGACGGACGAATCCTCCACGGCTGCGACCCTACCGGCCTAACCACCGCTTGACCGAACGCGGCAATCATGTCTCGCGGTCGATACGCCTGGGACACCTAGCTCGCGGGCCGCACGCGCCCCGGTGGGCGGCGTACGCTCGGGTATGGCCCAGACATCAGGCAGCGGTAAGGCGACCATCGACCTTCAGGCGGCATCGGCCAAGGAAGCGGTGCAGAGCGAGGTCGACCGTGCCGGGGATGCGTTGGTCGACCTGTCGCACCGGATCTGGGATCACCCTGAGCTGGCGTTCGAGGAGGAGCGAACCTCGGTGGCCACCGCCGACCTGCTCGACGCCGCCGGGTTCGTCGTGTCCACCGGTGTGGCCGATCTGCCCACCGCGTTCTCGGCCACCTACGGGTCCGGCCCGTTGACCATCGGCATCTGTTCCGAGCTCGACGCCCTCCCGGGCATCGGCCACGCGTGCGGGCACAACATGATCGCCGCCGCGGGGGTGGGTGCGGGGCTCGCCCTGGCCCGGATCGCCGACGACATCGGTGTCACCGTTCGAGTGCTGGGCACCCCGGCCGAGGAGCTGGGCGGGGGCAAGATCCTCATGGCCGAGCGGGGCGCCTTCGACGGGGTCCACCTGGCGATGATGGTGCACCCCTCACCCACCGAGGGGGACTCGTTCGCCACGCTCGCCATCGGCCAGGGCGATTTCCACTACCACGGCCGCACGGCCCACGCTTCGGTGACGCCCCACCTGGGGGTCAACGCGGCCGACGCCATCACCGTCGCGCAGGTGGCGATCGGGCTCGTGCGCCAGCACCTCAACCGCGGCGACCAGATCCACGGCATCGTGACCCGAGGCGGGGAAGCGGCCAATATCGTGCCGGGTGACACCACCGCCCGGTACTTCTGGCGCGCCCCCGACCTCAAGCGCCTGAGCCGCCTCCAACCCCGACTCGAGCGATGCTTCGAGGCGGGCGCGCTGGCGACCGGCGCCACCCTCGAGATGGAGTCGCTCGGCGCTCCGTACTCGGAGATGGTCGACGACGGGGAGATCGCCGCCCTCTACCGGGCCAACGCCACCGCCATCGGCCGCCGCTTCAGCGACGAGCGCCGCGGCGCGGCCGGATCGACGGACATGGCCAACATCTCTCTGCTCATGCCCACGATCCATCCCATGATCGGCATCGACTGTGGATCGGCGGTGAACCACCAGCCCGAGTTCGCGGCCTACTGCCGTGAGCCCGACGCCGACCGTGCCCTGCTCGACGGGGCGGTGGCCATGGCTCAGACGGCGGTCGACGCCGCCACCACAGCCGGGGTCCGCGACCGGCTCCTCGACGCCGACACCGAGTACGGCGACCGCGACGCCTACCCGTGGCGGTTCTGAGCCGAGCGGGCTCCGCTGCCGGTCCGATCAGAGCACACAGCCGTGGTGGGCCGAGGAGACCAGGCGCACATACTTGTCGCGCACCGAGCCGGGTCGAACCCGGTCGCTGAGGTCGGGGGGCTCCCAGCCCTCCATCCGCCGGGCGATCTCCTCCTCGCTCAGATCGACGTTCAGGGTGCGCGCGCTCGGATCGATCACGATGCGATCACCTTCGGCCACCGCGGCCAGGGGCCCACCTCTCGCCGCCTCGGGTGAGATGTGGCCGATCAGGATTCCGTGGGAGACCCCCGAGAAGCGCCCATCGGTGATCAGGGCGACATCGCCCCCGAGTCCTCGTCCCTGGAGCTGGATGGTCAGCATGACCATCTCGGGCATCCCCGGGCCGCCGACAGGGCCTACGTTCCGCACCACGATCACGTCTCCGGCCACGATCGCTCCCCGCCGGATGGCGGCCATGGTGTCGGCCTCGGTCTCGAACACCCGGGCCGGCCCCTCGAAACGGCCCCGCTCGAGCGTCTTGCCCGACAGCTTCAGCAGGCAGCTTTCGGGGGCGAGGTTCCCGGTCAACACCGAGATGTGGCTGTTCGCCGGCGCGATGGGTGCGTCGACCGGGAACACCACCGGTTGTGCGCCGAGCTCATCGAGGGACGCCACGTCGGCCAGGTTCTCGGATACGGTCCGGCCCGTCACCGTCATGGCGTCGCCGTGGAGTAGACCGTGGCGTTCGAGCTCCTTCATCACCACCGGCACCCCACCGACGGTGTGGAGGGCGGCCATGGCGTAGGGGCCGTGAGGCTGGAGGTTGGCGATCAGCGGTACTCGCTCGCCGATCTGTTGGATGCGCTCGATGGTGATGGGCACCTGGGCTTCGCGGGCCAGCGCCAGCAGGTGGAGGTAGAGGTTGGTGGAGCCGCCCATGGCGTAGACGGTCGTGATCGCGTTCTCGAAAGCCTGCTCGGTGAGGATGTCGAGCGGCCGGATGCCGGCCTCGATCAGCCCGAAGAGGGCCTCCACCGAGGCGGTCGCCTGGTCCCGCACGTCCTCGTGCATGTCGCTCTGGGCGTCGTGGTCGGCGGGGTGGGACGCCCCGCGGGGCAACATCATGCCGATCGCCTCGGTGATCGTGCTCATGGTGTTGGCGGTGAACATCGCCCCACAGGTGCCGCTGCCCGGCATCACGCACGCCTCCAGCTCGCCGAGCTGTTCGGCGCTGATCCGCCCGGCCTCCTGAGCGGCCCGGCCCTCGGCGTAGTCGAGGATGGTGAGGTTCTGGCCCTTGCTCGCCCAGGGCTCGAACGACACCCGGCCCGGCGAGGACGTGCCGGGGTAGAGGACGAGACCGAAGGCGTTGGTGCGAGCGAGGGGCATCATGGCCGCGGCCCCGGTCTTGTCGCAGCCCGAGATCACGACCATGGCGTCGCCGTGATGGGCGTGATGGCCGATCTCGAAGCAGTCCGCCACCACGTCGCGCGACACCAGGCTGTAGCCGGCCGTGGGCGTGCCCTGGGTCAGGGCATCGGACACGGCCGGAGCGCCGACGACCAATCCCTGACCACCCGCCCGGCCCACCAGATCGACCAGCAGGTCGCTGATGTCGCCGACCCGGTTGTTGCAGCGGTGGGCGTTGGTGTGGGCGGCGGCGATGGTGACCACGGCCGAGACCTGAGCGGCCCGGTCGGGGTCGAACCCCGCCGCTCTCAGCTCGACTCGCGATTTTCTCCAGTAACGGCTGCTGTCCTCGACCATGACCGATCCCCTCATCTGCGCTCGACGGACTCGATCCGGCCTGGTCCGCCGCTCGGGGCGGAGCGGATCGCTCCGGAGCCGAAGACTACGGCCCCTCGCGGTGCTGGGACAGGCGGCAGTGCGCATCGGCGCCCAGCGCCCGACGACGTCGACAGGGAGCTCGGCGATGAGTTCCTGGTCGGCGTAGGGCTGGAAGGAATGGAACCCGCCGAAGAAAGGGTCGCGGCCGACGACCTCGCCGAAACACACCAGCCCGCCTTCAGGGTCCTCGTCGGGTGTCTACGAGGATCAGCCCTCGAGGCTGTCGTACGCGGCGTCGACGAGCGCGTAGCTGCGGGGCCCACCGACCGTTCCGAGCTCCATCTTGTTCATTACATAGGCGATCGTAAGACGCCGGTCGAGATCGTTGACGATCAGCGAGCCCCCGTAGCCGCCCCAGAACGCGACCGCGTCGCCTCGACCGATCGGTAGCTCGGGCGAGTGCAAGGCGTAGCCGATACCGAAGCGCAGGTGGTCACCGATGACCATGTCGGGGCCGTGTGCCTGCTCCTCGAGCACTCGTCGGCCGGTCGCTTCCGAGAACAGGCGCACGCCTCGGGCTTCGCCACCACCGGACACGACCGACTGCACTGCGGCCACGGAGCGGGCGTTGCCGTGACCCCCCGCCGCGGGGATCTCGGCCCGCCGCCACTCCGGCTCCCACGACTGCGTGGCGTTGAGCATCGGATTCGTCATCGTCGCCAGCATCATGGGAGGGAATACCTCCGGGCGTTCGGGCCTCGGTGGCGTGATGACCCGAGCGACCCGATCGTCGAGCTCGGGTCCGAATCCAACATGGAAGTCGGCACCGAGCGGCCCGGCGATCTCATCTCGGAAGAACGTCCCGAAACTCTGGCCCGTCACGCGGCGCACGATCTCGCCGATGAGGTAGCCCTGGGTGAGGGCGTGGTACCCCGATCCCTCGCCTGGCTCCCACCAGGGCTTCTGGGCGGCGAGCAGCGAGGTCGCCTTCTCCCAGTCGTAGAGATCCTCAGGAGCCATCTTCTCCTGCCATCCCGACAGGCCCGCGGTGTGGGCCATGATGTGACGGACCAGCACCGCCTCCTTGCCGTTGGCCGCGAACTCGGGCCAATAGCGAGCGACGGGCTGATCGAGGTCGATCGCACCCTGGTCGGCCAGCATCAGCGCCCCAACGAAGGTCATCGTCTTGGTCGTCGACCACACATTGATGATCGTGTCGCTCTGCCAGGGCACCGTCTGGTCCCGATCGGCGAAGCCACCCCAGAGGTCGACCACCGGCTCGCCGTCGAGATACACACAGACCGACGCGCCAACCTCGACTCCGGTCTCGAAGTTCCCGGCGAACGCGTCGCGCACCGCAACAAATCGATCGTCGCAGGTCCCGTGGATCTCATTCATGCCGGTGAGCATAGAGGCGACGTAGCCACCCGTATGTTCCCGCCTGATCCACCCAAGCGGGCAGCCGGCCATGTTGATGAAGTTCTTGCCGCTCGGGGTCAGATCCCGTAGAGCGCGGCGGCGTTGCCCTCGGTCATGGCGTGGCGCTCGGTGTCGGGCACACCGGCCATGAGCGATTCGACGACGCCCCGAGAGCAGGGCCACGTCGAGTCCCGGTGGGGGTAGTCGTTGGCCCACAGGATGGTGTCTACGCCGATCAGCTCGCGGCACAGGACCGCCGAACGGTCGTCCTCGATCGTGATGTGGAAGTTCGTCGACCAGTAGGTGCTGGGTGGGCGGTCGAGGGCGGGGTCGGCGGCGCTGCGATCACGCAGCCATCCCTGGTCGAGGCGCTCGAGCCAGTTCGGGAGCCAGCCCGCATTGAACTCCGACACGACGAACATCAGGTCGGGGTGACGTGCGCTGACGCCCTGGCAGATCAGCTCGGCGACCGTCGTCTGGATGGTCGACGCCGCGGCGGCGTAGGCCCCGATCGGGTTGGATGCTCGGACGACCCCTTCGGGGCGAGGTGCCCGCGGGGCGAACGACGAGGTGCCGACATGCATGGCCAGGGCCACCCGGGCCTCCTCGGCGAGCGCCCATATCGGTTCGTACCCCCGATCGCGGTAGGGCCGGTCGGCCGGTGCGCGGCACGGGATGCACGCCGTCCGCACGCCGCGCTCGACCGCCGAGCCGAGGGCGCGCAACGCCTCCTCCGGATCCCCCATGGGGAGCAGGGGTGCCTGCACGAGTCGGGCCGGGTCGACCGAGCAGTACTCGGCCAGCCATGCGTTGTAGTTGGCGAAAGCGGCGCTGACGACGTCGACGTCCGGCAGGCCGAACACGGTGAAGAACATCGACGGGTACAGGACCTCGGCCCGAACGCCGTCGACATCCTGGTCGGCGAGACGGTGAACGGGATCGGCGATGCCTGCGGGCACCACGTCGTAACCACGGGTGGCCAGCTCGGCGACCGCGGGGTCGGTCGGATCCTCGGGGTCGGGTTTGGCGGACCGGGTCGGGTCGATGGCGAGCGGCCCGTCGAGCCGATAGCCGGCGATACCGAGGCGAGCCGGCGGTAGCCCACGGGCGCCGGTGGCCGGCACGAAAAGGACGTCGCGCTGGCCGCTGTGGTCGACGATGCGGGGAGCGCGGTCTCCGAAACGGTCGGCCAGGCCCGTGAGCACCTCGGCGGGTTCGACGACGTGGGAGTCGGCGGAGATCATGGCCGGACATTAGTGGTGCGGCGCTCAATCAGTGGGGTGTTATGGGCGATCCAGATCCTCCGATCATTTGGGCGCCATACCACTCGCGCGAGCGCCGGTGGTGACGAGGGGAGGATCGGTCACACGACGCGTCCCCAGCTCCTCGAGCTGATGACGTTGGCTCACGCCGGTGCGGGCCCGCCGGTGCCGATGAGGCGAGCGACCGCTTCGATGTAGCGAACCGGATCGACCAGAAGCAGATCGTTGTGACCGGCACCCTCGATGAGCTCGGTCGTGACCTCGCTCGACGTCAGCAGGACTTCGGTCGCGATCGCGTTCTCGAGCGGCACGAGGTCGTCGTCGACCCCGTGGATGATCAAGGTTGGCGCGGTGATCGACGCGAGCTTCGCCTCATGCGCGTCGATCAGTTGCTCGATCGCCGGGTCCCGGGTGAGGCCGAGCCGGGCGATGAACCGGCTCACGTTGCCGGCCCCGCTCTCGAGGATCAACCCTTCGTAGCCGTCGACCCGCGCGGCGACCTCGAGGGCGGGATTCGCCCCGAGGCTGCGACCCATCACGAACCGGGGCCCGACGAAACCGTCGTCGTCGAGCAGGGCGAGGGCGGCCTCTCCGCCGCGACGTCCATCACCGATGAGGTGCTCCATGGTCGGATTGCCTGTGCTCCGTCCGTAGCCACGGAACTCGATGACGAAGAGGTTCGCTCCGATCGAGTGGTAGAGGGGGGCGATACCATCATGATCGCCAACGACCTCACCGTTCCCGTGGAAGTAGACGATCGTCGGGCCACCCGGATCGGTTTCATACCGTCTGGAAGCGACCGAGACACCGTCACCGACGGGTATCTGATGGTCCGTCGCGTTGGGTGGAGTCGGCGAGGGATCGGGCCGCGGAAAGAAGATCCCGGCACTGACACCTCCCCGGTCGAGCAAGGAATAGTCCGGATCGTCCACCGCGGCAGCGTAGGCCAAGAACCCGACGAGCCGCAGCGTCACCCGAGGCTGGGGGCGCCGACACCGCCGACACCGCCGGCACCCGGCTCACCGGCCGGTACCGACTCCGAGGACGGTGACCAGCTCGGCGGTGACCGCGGGGGATCCACGTCGACGGCGGTGCGGATCG
>Ga0316192_10002855_pt1 | contig 12620 bp, 14 predicted proteins | sample MerIslwburrow_MG_FD_204931 | JGI IMG/M metagenome (GOLD analysis project Ga0316192, IMG submission 204931) | Coastal sediment microbial communities from Maine, United States - Merrow Island worm burrow | ecosystem: Environmental > Aquatic > Marine > Coastal > Sediment | place: USA: Maine...
CGTCGCTATGCCGGCGCAGTTGACGGCCATCGTGATGCCGCCCATGAATTCTGCCGCAGCGGCTATCGATACTTTGACGTTGTCTTCGTTGCTGACGTCGGTCATCACAAACGCAGCCCGCTCGCCGAGCTTTTCAGCGGCGGCGGCGCCCTGTTCCTCATTGATGTCCAGCAGCACAACATGACCGCCGGCTGCGATAACGCGCTCAGCGGTGGCAAACCCGAGTCCGGATGCGCCGCCCGTGATGACGGCCCTGGCTTTGGCAAGTTCCATATCTGATTCCTGTCTAGATGACTTCGATAGCGATTGCGACAGCTTCACCGCCGCCAATACAGAGAGACGCGATACCGCGCGTCAGGTTACGGGCACGCAGAGCGTGCAGTAACGTTACTGAGATTCGTGTGCCGGAGGCGCCAATCGGGTGGCCGAGTGCGCAGGCACCACCGTTGACATTGACCTTTGCGTGATCAAGGCCGACGTCAGTCATAGCGGCCATCGTAACGACGGCAAACGCCTCGTTGATTTCATACAGATCGACGTCGTCGGGCGTCCAGCCGAGCTTTTCGTGCAGCGTTTTCACGGCAAATATCGGCGCCGTTGTAAACCATGCGGGTTCCTGGGCGAAGCTTGAATGCGCCACGATTCTCGCGAGTGGTTTGAGGCCGCGCTGTTGCGCCGCACCTTCGCTCATCAGGAGCACGGCTGCAGCACCATCCGATATCGACGAGGAACTGGCGGCCGTTACTGTGCCGTCCTTGCGAAAAGCAGGGCGCAAGGTCGGGATCTTGTCCAGATTGACAGTTCCCGGAGTTTCGTCTTCCGCGACGACGACGTCGCCTTTGCGGCCGGAAATCGTGACCGGTGCAACCTCGGCCTTGAAGTCGCCAGCCGCGAGGGCACGCTGGGCACGGGTGCCGGATTCAATCGCGAACGCGTCTTGCGCGTCTCGCGTGAACTCATATTTGTCGGCCGTGTTCTGTGCAAAGTGCCCCATCATTTCGCCTTCGTACGGATCCTGCAGGCCGTCGTAGAACATATGGTCAAGCGCCTGCTGATGGCCCATGCGATAGCCGCTGCGCGCTTTTGGCAGCAGATACGGTGCGTTTGACATCGACTCCAGTCCGCCTGCCAGCACGATCTCGGCACTTCCGGCCTTGATCATGTCGTAGCCCAGCATGATGGTCTTCATGCCCGAGCCACACATCTTGTTAATCGTGGTGCAGGGCACGCCCATGGGCACGCCGGCCGCAAGCGCAGCCTGCCGCGCAGGCGCTTGCCCGAGGCCGGCCGGCAAAACGCATCCCATCAGGACCTGGTCGATATCTGCGGCATCAATTCCGGCGTCGGCAACTGTGGCGGCAATAGCGGCGGCGCCGAGCTGAGGTGCAGTTGCACCGCTGAGAGCGCCCTGGAAGGCACCGATAGGTGTGCGCCTGGCGGCGACGATAACGACAGAATCTGAACTCATTTGGGGCTCCGGTCTGGTTCGGTCCTACAAGACTCGCGGGCTACTTTCGTGCAATTCTCGGGTCAGCGCAATATTGACATTGCGGTAGCCGAATCAGGCGAGCAGGTCCGGCTCGTCCAGCGCCGCCAGCACTCGCTGCCGGCTTGCCTCGGCGAGCGTCTTGCTGTCCGTATAGCTGTCATCGCCCGGATAAATGGCGGGCAATATTTCAATGTGCACGGGACCACGGCGTGGCAGCCAGCGCTTTGCCGGCAATATATGACGTGTGCCGGTTATTGCGACCGGCACCACCGGTACCTCGCTGCGGATGGCTGCAACAAAGGCGCCCGGGCGGAATCGGTCGACGCCGGGTTCCTCGCGGAAGGTGCCCTCAGCGAAAAACGCGAGTGACTGGCCATCTTTTGCCGCCTTGACGATTGCCCGTGCATCCCTCGCGCTGCCGCCGCTGTGATGGCGTTCCACGAAGCGCGCGCCGGCGCGGCGCAGCAGAAAATGGGCCACAGGAATGTCCCGCATTTCGCCTTTGATCACAAAACTGAAGCCCGGAGGCAGGTATCCTTTCAACAACGGACCATCGACATAACTGGCGTGATTGGCGACAACAACACTGTATCCGTCAGGCAGGTTGTGCAGTCCGCTTACGGTGGTCTTGATGCCCGTAAGAATGAACAAGGAGCGCGATGTTGCGGTTGAAATACGGTCGCGACGGGCCCGGCCAGGCACCACGGCCACGAGTACCAGCGTCACCAGAACGACGGCTGCAAAGGCGATCCAGGCATAGATTCCCCAGATTGCGCGGATTGTGACACGAATCACTTTATGTAAACGTCGCTGCCAGCATACTCTGATGCTACTCGGCAATGGACTGCTGAACAAACCAGATGGATGTTATGGGAAGTACGAATCACAACAAGCCGGAATCCAAGGCCGTCGCCCGCTCTGAAGAGCTGGTCGATCGGTTTCTTGATGCAATCTGGATCGAACGCGGGCTGTCACCGAACACGCTCGGTGCTTACCGTGCGGATCTGATGACTCTGGGTCGTGGACTGTCAGAAACTGACAAGTCTATCGAAATGGCCAATAAGGCAGACCTGCTGGCGTTTATCGCGAAGCGCGTTGAAAGTGGCGCTAAACCGCGTTCAACAGCGCGTCAGCTGTCCAGTTTTCGCCGCTTTTTCCGCTACATCATGCGCGAAGGCATGCGCGATAGTGATCCTACAGCGGACATTGAAATGCCGCGTATCGGCCGCTCGTTACCCAAGTCGCTGACTGAAGACGAAGTCGACGCACTGCTGAATGCCCCCAATACTGATGAGCCGCTCGGTCACCGTGACCGTGCAATGCTCGAGCTACTGTATGCAACCGGCCTCAGGGTCTCCGAACTGATCAACCTGAAGCAGTCGCAGGTCAACTTTAACCAGGGCGTGCTGCGCATCGTGGGCAAAGGGGACCGGGAACGGCTGATTCCGCTGGGCGAGGAATCGCAGCGCTGGTTGCAGGAATTTATTAACAGTTCGCGCATGGAAATCCTGCTCGAGCGCCAGACCGACTACCTCTTTCCGACGCGCCGTGGCGATCGTATGACACGCCAGGCGTTCTGGCACATCATCAAGCGTTACGCCGAGAAGGCGGGAATACGCCAGAAAATGTCTCCGCATAGCCTGCGACATGCGTTTGCGACGCACCTGCTCAATCGCGGTGCCGACCTGCGCGTGGTGCAAATGTTGCTGGGCCACAGCGATCTCTCGACAACCCAGATCTACACCCATGTCGCCCGCGAGCGACTCAAGGACCTGCACGGCGAGCATCATCCACGCGGCTAGGCTACACTTGGCGCGCTTTTGTGGAACCGCGACGTATCGGACGTGTCCACAGACGCAGACTTGCTGAATTTAGAGAGTTCCTGATGAGCCGTGTTTTGACCCGAATCCTGATCCTGGCTGCGGCCTTGCTGCCATTTACCGTGAGCGCGGCGGATGCCGATGAGCTCGCCAACGTGCGAACCACTGTGACGACGATGTTCGACGCAATCAAGCCGGAGGATATCAATCCGAGCCCGGTTCCCGGCTGGTATACCATTCATACGGGACCCATCGTTGCGTATGTATCGGCCGATGGCCGCTACCTGCTGCAGGGCGACATGATAGACCTGACTACCCAGGTTAACCTGTCTGAGAAGACACGCACGGACGCACGCAAACAGCTGCTTGCCGGTGTCAGCGACGAGGACTTCATCTCGTTCTCGCCGGACGAGAAAAAATACTCGGTCACGATTTTTACCGACGTGGACTGCACCTATTGCCGCAAACTTCACAACGAGATCGATCAGTACATGGCGAAGGGTATCGAGGTGCGCTACATGCTGTATCCGCGCAGTGGCCCCGCGACCCGCTCCTGGAGCACGGCCGAAAACGTCTGGTGTGCTCAGGATCGAAACCATGCCCTGACGATGGCGAAGCGTGACGAGGGCTTTGCATCGAGCCAGTGCGACGCATCAATGATCAGCAGACATTACAAGCTCGGCCGCGATGTCGGGTTGAGCGGCACACCAGCGATCGTTCTCGATGACGGAACCCTGATCGGCGGCTATCTTCCGCCTGCGGCGCTGCTGCAGAGGATACAGGCCAGCGACGCAGCCACCCCCTGATACGCTGGTAAAACGACCTTAGTTGTTCGATTCTTTCGCGCGCCGCAGCTCGTGAAAGTGAACACCCTTGTCGAGACCCTTGTCGTCGATATATTTCTGCAGAGCAAATCTGCCACTCTGGAAGGCGAGCTCGTCCCACGGAATGTCCTCAGGGGCAAATAGCTCGGTTTCCAGGCTTTCTTCACCGACACCGTAACCGCCCTTGACCTTGCCCGTGAAAAACACGTGCACCTGGCCCGCGTCGATCACATCAACAGATGCAAACATGTGGCCGATGTCGATCTCCGCGCAGGCCTCTTCCAGGGTCTCGCGGGCGGCTCCCTTTGCGAGCGACTCGCCGAGCTCCATGAATCCGGCTGGCACCGTCCAGTAGCCGTAACGGGGCTCAATCGCGCGTTTGCACAGCAGGATCTTGCCGTCCTGCTCAGCAACGCAGCCGACCACAAGTAGCGGGTTCTGGTAGTGCACGGTATCGCAGGATTCACATACCCAGCGTTCTCGATTGTCGCCGCGCGGTATTTTCCGCGAAACACCCGCACCGCAATGTGAGCAAAAGTTCATCGTTGTCGCACTTGATTGGTACCGGGAGGGGGACTTGAACCCCCAAGGTGTTGCCACCGGCGGATTTTGAGTCCGCTGCGTCTACCAATTCCGCCATCCCGGCATATTGAAGAGGGCGCACAGTATAAAAAAAGCTGGCCGAAATGCGACTCTTTTTTAAGCAAGAGCATCTAACATGCCAGATATGAGCAAGTTTGCAGACATCAAGATAGACCAGGCGATCGTGAAGCGGGCGGCCAGAGGCGATGCCAAGGCGCACGAGATCATCTACCGCGCTTTCGCGACGCCGGTGTACTCGATATGCCTCAGGTTCACGCGGGTTCCGGCGCAGGCCGAGGACCTGGTGCAGGAGACCTTCATCGAGATCATGCGCTCCATCGCCAAGTTTCGCGGCGAAGCAGCGCTGGGCAGCTGGATCCGCAGGATCGCCGTGACCAAGTCGCTGATGTACCTGCGGTCGGCGTGGACGGCACGCGGCCAGTCACTGGCCGACGACTGGGACGAGTTCACGGCCGGTGATGCCGCGACGCTTGGCGTGTCCGCGCATCCTGATGATGCGCTGGATCTCGACTCGGCGCTTGCAAACCTGCCGTCGGTTAGCCGCACCGTTGTCTGGCTACACGATGTTGAAGGGTTCACTCACAAGGAGATAGCGAAATTCATGGGTAAGTCAGAGAGTTTCTCCAAGTCCCAGCTATCCCGTGCTTACCAGCGGTTGCGACCGATGTTGCAACAGGCGAATGAACATACCGCGGCTGACGCAGAATTTATAAGGAGTTGCTGAGCATGACCAGCGACAAAAAGGAAGACGAGATGATTTACGGACTGACAATGGACGAGCGCGAGGCGTTGCAGCAGGGTCTGCAGCAGTTGCCCGAGACATCGCCGCCGCGTGTCGTCTGGGATCGTATACGCGCACAGGCGGAAGCCGAAGGGCTGATCAAGCGATCGCTGACACGACGACCATCAACCTGGTACACGGTGGGTCTGGCTGCTGCAGTTGCCCTGGCCGTATTCGTAGCGCCGGGACTGATGAATCCGTCCGAGCAGGTGTTCCCGACGGTACCGCCCGTGGCCGCAGTCGCCGAAAAAACGCCGCAGGAGAAGTTGCGGGCGCTGCAGGTGGAGTCGCGCCAGATCGAAAGCGATTTGCGTTCTCTGCCCGATGACCCACGAGTTATGCGTGCCAGCACGGCGGCGACAATCCATGAACTCGAGGAGCGCATCGCTGCCATCGATTACCAGTTGAATGACCCGGGTGCACAGCTGTCCCCGGATAACGAAGAGATCTTCTGGCGCGAACGCGTCCGGTTGATGAAAACGCTGTTCCGTTTGCGCTACGCGCAGGCGCAACGGACAGCATTCTAAGTACACAGGAGATGTGTGAAATGAAGACCTACAAATTTTTGATTCCTGCTATTGCTGCGCTGCTATTTGCCGGGCAGGCCATTGCGCAGGGTGCTGAAGAAGAGCGTCTGCGAGCAGCAGAGGCGCGAGAGCTCGAAGTCGACCAGAGACTTCGCGAGGCCGAAGAAAAAATGGCGGAGGCAGCTCGTACGATTGCCGAGCTGACCGAGGAACGACTGCCCAGGACGATGAAGATCGAACGCGAGTTCTTCACCGTGGATCAAAAGCCGCGGCTTGGCGTGACCATTGGTTCTGAGAACGAGAAAGGACCGGTCGAGGGCGTGAGCATCATGGGCGTGACCCCGGGCGCTGCAGCAGACGAGGCAGGTCTGCGCACAGGTGACATCATTACGTCGATTAACGACGAATCGCTGAGTGCAGATAATCCTGAAACAGCAATGAAAAGGCTGCTGGACTTCATGAAGGGAGTCGAAGAAGGTGACACGCTATCGGTCGAATACCTGCGCGGTGGCAATGTCGGCAAGGTTGATGTCGAACCGAAAGCTGTCGCAGGCAACAGCTTTGTCTGGAAGGGCAGGGGTTTTGATATGCCGTCCATGCCTGATGTTCGCGTGGCGCCGAATATCATCAGGGAGTTCAAACACAATTTTGCATTCGGCTTCGGCGGCAACAGCTGGGGTGACATGGAACTGGTTGAGTTGAGCGAAGGGCTCGGCAGTTACTTCGGTACCAATGAGGGCTTGCTGGTTGTCAGCGCTCCGGAGTCCAACACGCTGCAACTGAAAGACGGTGACGTTATTCAGAGCATCGACGGACGCAAGCCGGATGGCGTGGGTCACGCAATGCGGATCCTGGGGTCGTATGAGTCAGGTGAGAAACTCGAGCTGCAGATCATGCGCAACAAGAAGCGCGAGAAGTTGCAGATCGAAATTCCGGAAGAACCGCAAACCGGCATGCTGCTGGAATTCCTCGGTGACGAGCCGGTGGTAAGACCCGTGATCGCTGTAGCGCCTCGGGCGCCGCTCGAAATCATCACGGAAGACGAGAGGACCTGACAGGCGTCTGCTATATTGCGCGCCCATGCGCATTAGCGACTTTGACTACGAGCTGCCCGACGAACTGATTGCCCGCTTTCCGGCGGCAGATCGTCGTGGCAGCCGCCTTCTCGAGGTCTCGGCCGAGCTCAGCGATCGCAGCTTCGCAGAGCTTCCGCACATTCTGCGCCGCGGCGATTTGCTGGTGTTCAACGATACGAGAGTAATCCCGGCGCGACTTCCGGCACACAAGGAAACGGGTGGCAAGGCCGAGGTGCTGATTGAACGCATCGAAAGTGAGCGCTCTGCGGTTGCGCACGTTCGCGCCAGTAAGACGCCCAAGGCCGGCAGTCGCCTGCTGTTCGGCGACGGCAGCGAGGCTCTGGTTGAGGGACGTCAAGGCGAGTTTTTCGTGCTGCAATTCTCGATACCTGTGATGCAGCTGCTCGACCAAATAGGCGAGGTGCCGTTGCCGCCGTACCTGGAGCGTGACGCGACAGCCGAGGATATCGAGCGCTACCAGACGGTTTACGCCAAAGATCCGGGCGCCGTAGCTGCGCCAACGGCGGGTCTGCATTTTGATGAAGCGATGCTGCAGGAAACGTTGTCGCTCGGGGTCGAGCACGCGTGGGTAACGCTGCACGTAGGCGCCGGGACGTTTCAGAATCTCCGCGAAGAAAACATCCGCGACAATCGCCTGCACAGCGAGCGTGTGGAGCTTACGCAAGCGTGCTGTGATGCGGTGCGCCGGACGCGAGATGCCGGAGGTCGCGTCATCGCTGTCGGTACAACATCTGTGCGGGCGCTGGAGTCCGCTTCTCGCAGTGGCGAAATTCAGCCCTTTAACGGCGACACCGATCTCTTTATCCTGCCGGGCTACAAGTTTCAATCCGTGGACGCCATGATCACTAACTTTCACCTGCCGCAATCCAGCCTGCTTATGCTGGTATCGGCATTCGCGGGACAGCAGCGCATGCTTGACGCATACCAACACGCAGTGCGCGAGAAATATCGCTTCTTCAGCTACGGTGATTCCATGTTTCTGCATCCGGACGAGTCATGAAATTCGACATCCAGAGTACTGACGGAGCAGCCCGTCACGGCAAGCTGAGCTTCAGGCGCGGCGACATCAAAACGCCGGTGTTCATGCCGGTCGGAACCTATGGCACCGTGAAGAGCGTGACGCCGGAGGAGGTCGCGGCTGATGGCGCCGAGATCATTCTCGGCAATACGTTCCACCTGATGCTCAGACCGGGAACAGAGGTCATCCGCAAGCATGGTGGGCTGCACGAATTCATGAACTGGCACGGCCCGATCCTGACGGACTCCGGTGGCTTCCAGGTGTTCTCGCTGGCGGACATGCGCAAGCTCTCGGAAGAGGGCGTTCGCTTCCAGTCGCCCGTCAATGGCGATGAGGTGTTCCTTAGTCCCGAGCGCTCCATCGAGGTGCAGCACGATCTCAACGCTGACATCACGATGATCTTTGACGAATGCACGCCGTACCCGGCCAGCGAGTCGGAGGCGCGCGAGTCGATGCAATTATCGCTGCGCTGGGCGGCGCGCAGTCGCACGGCATTCGACGAGCTCAAGCAAAAGGAGCCGGAGCGCGGCGAGGCCCTGTTTGGCATCGTGCAGGGCGGCATGTATGAGTCGCTGCGCGAAAAGTCGCTGCATGGACTGACCAACATCGGTTTCGATGGCTACGCCGTTGGCGGTCTTGCTGTTGGCGAGCCCTAGGAAGAACGTCTGCAGGTGCTGGATGACCTCATGCCGAAAATGCCGACGGACAAGCCGCGCTACCTCATGGGCGTAGGTACGCCGGTGGATATCGCGGAAGCAGTGTTGCGCGGCATCGACATGTTTGACTGCGTCATTCCCACGCGGCACGCCCGCAATGGGCAGCTGTATACGTCCAAAGGAGTGGTCAAGTTCCGCCACGCTGGCTACCGCGATGATACGGGTCCCGCTGACCCGGACTGCGAGTGCTACACTTGCCAGCATTACAGCATGGCCTACCTTCGGCACCTGGTGAAATGTGGCGAGATCCTCGGACCGCGCCTGGCAACAATCCATAATCTTCATTATTATCAGAAACTTATGGCGAGTCTGAGAGAGGCAATCGATGCCGGCCATCTCGCTGAGACCGTCGCTGAACTGCGCGGAGTATTTGAAAAATAAAATCTAACCCCAACGTCGAATGCTCTGTGCCATAATACCGCGCTCTTTTTCGGGCGACCTCGCCACCCCTCTAATATAAGAACCTGACCATCATGGATTTTTTCATTCAGAACGCATATGCACAGGGTGCAGCGGAACCGAGCCCTTTCGGATTCCTGTTCCCGATGCTCATAATTTTCGGCGCTTTCTACTTCCTGCTTATCCGCCCGCAGCAGAAAAAGCAGAAGCAACACGCAGAACTCATATCCGCGCTGCAGGTTGGCGACGAAGTCCTGACCGCCGGCGGTGTCCTCGGCAAAGTGACGGGTGTCAGCGATCACTACGCTGTGGTGAAAGTGAATGACAGCACCGAAATCAAAGTGCAGAAAGCCAGTGTTTCCGCAGTTGTTCCCAAAGGAACTTACGACGAGGCCTGACAGGTCAGTCGCTAACTCATAATGAACAAGTATCCTGCCTGGCTTAACGCCCTCGTAATTGTCTTCCTGCTCGCGGGCATCCTGTTTGCATTGCCCAACATGTATGGCAGTGTGCCGGCAGTGCAACTTGCCGACAGCGACGGTGATGGTTTCTCGTCGGAGCAACTCGAGACGTTCGTTCGCACCGTTGAGAATGGCGGTGTAACTCCTGAAGCTGCTTACCTCGTTGACGGTCGCGTTGTATTGCGTTTCCACTCTGTTGAAGAGCAGGCGACAGCGGGCGATCGTCTGCGCGAGCGCCATGCGCGCCAGGCCGGTGTTGCATTAACGCTGGCGCCGAAGCTGCCGGCATGGGTGCGCGGACTTGGCCTGAGCACGATGAGCCTGGGTCTTGACCTTCGTGGTGGCGTTTACGTGCTGCTCGAAGTTGACATGGAGTCTGCTGTCGAGAGTCGCATGAAGGCGTATGAGCAGGACTTCAGCGAGCGGCTGCGCGATGCGCGCGTTCGAAATCGTGTCACGCTTGAAAACAACGTTGTCAACGTGCGCCTGACGGGCCCGGAAGACCTGCAAAAGGCGCGCGACATCATTGCCGATGCAGATCCGGACGTACTGATCACCGAAAGTGCCGACGGCAACTCGCTTGGCGTGCGCATGACCGAAGCGCAGATCAAGGCGCGTCAGGACTTCGCTATCGAGCAGAACATTACGACGCTCAGGAATCGCGTCAACCAGCTTGGCGTTGCCGAGCCGCTGGTGCAGCGTCAGGGCGTCGATCGTATCGTCGTGCAGCTGCCAGGCGTGCAGGACCCGAATCGGCTTGACGAGATTCTGACGGCCACTGCAACGCTTGAATTTCGCCTGGTCGACACGTCCGGTGATGAGCCGGGATCACGTCGTTACCCGGGCCGTGGCGACGAGCAATCCGCTGTTCTGAAGCGCAGTGTCGTAGCCTCGGGTGACCAGATCACAGATGCCGAAGCAGGCTTCAGTGAAGGCTCGCCCGCAGTGTTCATCAAGCTGGATGCCGCTGGCGGCGCCAACATGCTGAAGACGACGCAGAACAACCTCAACAAGCCGATGTCGACGGTGTTCATTGAGTCGCGTCGCGAGACATTCCTGCGTGGCGGCGTTCCTGAAACGCGCAACATTAAAACAGAAGAAATTATCAACACCGCGACGATTCGTGGCGTGTTCAAGAACAGCTTCCAGATTACCGGACTGACACCTGTCGAGGCTCGCGACCTTGCATTGTTGTTGCGCGCTGGTGCTTTGGCCGCACCGGTCTACAAGATCGACGAGCGTACCGTTGGACCCAGCCTGGGCAGGGACAACATTGATCGTGGTTTCAATGCGATCAAGATCGGTTTTATCGCCGTGATTCTTTTCATGGCGATTTACTATCGCGGCTTTGGTTTGATTGCCAACGTGGCGCTGCTGTCGAATCTCGTCTTTATCGTCGCGGTACTGTCCGCCCTTGGCGCGTCGCTGACCCTGCCAGGCATTGCCGGTATCGTGCTTACGGTTGGTATGGCGGTGGATGCCAACGTGCTCATATTTGAGCGAATACGAGAGGAGCTTGCCGACGGCGTCTCGCCGCAGGCTGCGATCAACGCCGGCTATGAAAAAGCATTTTCCTCGATTGCGGATGCCAACGTGACCACGTTGATTGCCTCCATGATCCTGTTTGGTCTGGGTACTGGACCAATCAAGGGGTTTGCGATCACATTGTCCATCGGCATTATGACGTCGATGTTCACAGCGATCATTGGCACACGTTCTATCGTAAATCTCGTCTTCGGCGGCCGCCGAGTCGAGTCACTGCCGATTTAGGAAGACCCTGATGCGAATTATCAAGAGAACAACGAAAATCGACTTCCTCAGCAAGGGCCGTCGTCGCATCGCACTGGCAATATCATTAATTGTCGTTGTGGCGTCCATCGTGTCGCTGTCGACTCGCGGGTTGAATTTCGGTATCGACTTTACGGGTGGCGTGTTGCTTGAAATAGGATATCCAGAGGCGGCCGACCTCGACAATATTCGCCAGACCCTGGCAAACGCAGGCTTCGAAGAGGCGCTGGTGCAGAGCTTTGGTGCCGAAACCGATGTGCTCGTGCGTCTGCCGCCGCAGCCCGACATGGACACCAACGTCATGCGGGACCAGTTGAAGACGACGCTTGATGCGACCGGCGACAACATAGAGCTACGCCGCGTCGAGACAGTAACGCCGCAGGTTGGCGAAGAGCTGACAGAGCAGGGTGGCCTGGCGATGATCATCGCGCTGTTGCTGATCTTCGCTTACATCATGTTCCGCTTTCAGTGGAAGTTCGCAACTGGCGCCGTTGCGGCGCTGGCGCACGATGCGATCGTGACAGTTGGGTTCTTCTCCTTCTTCCACTTTCCGTTCGACCTCACGGTTGTAGCAGCGCTGCTGGCGGTTGTGGGCTACTCGCTCAACGATACCGTTGTCGCGTTCGATCGAATTCGTGAGAACTTCTTCAAGTTGCGCGGCATCAGCGCCGAAGAGTCGATGAATACGTCGATCAACGAAATGCTGGCACGAACGATAATCACAGGTCTGACGACCTTGCTGGTGCTGGTTGCCTTGCTGGTATTTGGTGGTGAGTCGATTGCACCGTTCTCGATTGCCCTGATTGTCGGCATCATCGTCGGTACCTATTCGTCCATCTACACGGCTGGCGCGACTGCGCTCGAGCTGGACGTTAATGCACAGGACCTGCTGGAACCGATCAAAGACCCGAGCCTGATCGACGACCTGCCGTAACGGCGTTACGCAAGCAGTGCCTTAATCTCTGCGGAGCACAGTTTCGCGAGGTCGGCATAGATCTTCGGTGAGCCGGCCAGCACGTGCCCGTTATCGAGGTACTTCTCACTGCCGTCCAGGCCGCTGACGATGCCGCCGGCCTCACGGATGATGAGGCTGCCTG
>Ga0316192_10002856_pt1 | contig 12616 bp, 12 predicted proteins | sample MerIslwburrow_MG_FD_204931 | JGI IMG/M metagenome (GOLD analysis project Ga0316192, IMG submission 204931) | Coastal sediment microbial communities from Maine, United States - Merrow Island worm burrow | ecosystem: Environmental > Aquatic > Marine > Coastal > Sediment | place: USA: Maine...
AAGAAGCGGAACGCCTCTTAGCGAGGTTGATGGAGGAAATTCGGCAAGCAGTAGTCTACGGAGTACGGCCCCAACGAACATTTGAACAAGCGGCTGCAAAGTTCGTGTTGGAAAATCAGCACAAACGTAGTCTTATCGATGATATTGATCGGCTTAATCACTTGATTAAACACATTGGCAACAAGCCGCTCGATAATGTTCATATGGGTACGCTGCAACCGTGGATTGAACACCGCCAGAAGGAAGGAGTAACCGTGGGTACTATTAACCATGGTTTGAAGGTCGTGAGAAGGGTTCTCAATCTGGCTGCATCGGAATGGCTTGATGAACATGGACTGACCTGGCTAAAAGCAGCTCCCAAGATCAGACTGTTACCTGACACCAATAAGCGGCAACCTTACCCGCTCAATTGGGACGAACAGGCCAGACTGTTTCAAAAGTTGCCAAAGCATCTGGCTCAAATGGCGCTGTTTGCGGTCAATACCGGTTGTCGTGATGGTGAGATCTGCAACCTGCAATGGGAATGGGAACAACAGGTGCCAGAACTCGATACATCTGTGTTCATGGTTCCTGGCAATGCGGTTAAGAACGGTGATGATCGATTAGTTGTGCTGAATAATGTTGCGCTTTCAGTCGTAAATGATCTGCGGGGAAAACATGACACACACGTTTTCACTTTTCGCAAGAAGCCGATTGGCCATATGTCAAACAGTGGCTGGCGGCGAGCACGTGAAAAGGCCGGCTTAACACAGGTCCGGGTGCACGACTTGAAGCATACCTTTGGTCGCCGGTTACGGGCGGCAGGCGTAAGCTTCGAAGACAGACAGGATCTGCTGGGGCACCGGTCAGGAAGAATGACCACGCACTACTCGGCGGCCGAATTGACCCGACTGATTGATGCTGCTAACACAGTGTGCAGTCGTGGGGACAAGAAGCCGGAACTGGTGGTTTTACGGAGGCTCAGCGTTAGCTAGCTCCCGCAAAACTCCCGCAAAATTTTAGAACTGGAAAATGCAGTCTGTAAGTTGTTGAATTTGGTGGGTCGTGAAGGATTCGAACCTTCGACCATCGGATTAAAAGTCCGAGATTCACGACCTACCTAATTGATTTTCATAACGTAATATCGGGGCATCCGTTACCTGGAATGCAGTACCGTGCATAACGGTGCTGCACTCAATCCCGCAAAACTCCCGCAGCCTTTTTCAGCATCCCGCTTGTCGTTGAACCAGTAATCCACGCTTCCTCTCGCAAGATAAATAAACTCACACCAATGGTGCCAGCAGACCCACTGTCTGCTCTTTTTTGATTCCACAGTGAGTACACTAATATAGCTTCGGATCAGGTTATTTTCTTATGAGACTAAACCAAGTCATCCAAATCGACGCTCAACACCCTGGCCAGTCCTCTTAATACATCAACCGTTCCCTGTCGTTTGCCACCCTCAATCAAGGCTACTTGCCCTTGTGAAACACCCGCCTGGTCAGCAAGCCCTGCCTGGGTCATACCACGAAACTCGCGCCACACCTTGAGCGGATGCTCATCGCCTGCTACGAGGCGTGCAACAATTTCAGCAGGGATAGCTTCACCCTCACCGGACTCGAGCTCTGCTATTGCCTTGTCGTAGGCCACCAAATCATCAAAATCCTCTGCCATCACAAGCAGACGGTTGTATTCCTCAATGGGGACCACGGCAAATTCTGCCTTGCCATCTTTCTGAATAATTTGCGCGCTCATTTATAAATATCTCCGCGTGGGCCGGCATCCAACACAAGAATAACCAGCCTGCCGCCATCAATTCGGTAAATCGCGCGCCATTCCCTGACACGCATCCTGAAACCATCCCGGCCTTGCAGGGCCTTTATATTCAAACCCTCCTCATTGCCTTCGGCCAGTTGCTCAAAATTCCTGACAAATCTGTCTGACACATCACTTGGCATTTTCCTTAGCCCTTTCAATGCCTTCCTTGTGTATTGAATCTCGTGCACAGCACAATTATTACATTGTGTAATATATTGTCAAGTATTAGTATTACATAATCATCGTTCATTAAAAGGTCAAGAATATCAGGTAGTACGAATTATCGGGAAGGACAGGGGGTGTTGCGGGGGGCCTCTCCGCAGGGGGGTGCACTGATAACGACGCACTGCTGGTGAATCCAGGGGGGAAAAGCCCTCCACCATAAAACCCAGTAAAAACGGGCCAAAAGACCTAAAAGACTATATATACGCCCTTAAGAGCAACTTAAGTCACTTAAAATGCCCTTAAGAGCATATTACTCTTGGTGATACCACAAAACCTTGATATGCTCTTAAGAGCTTATTAACCTAGATAAGAGGCCCTTAAGAGCTAATGACGGCAAAAAACACCTTGGTACAGGCACCGCCCTACCCGGTCGAACAGGCGATCAAGCGTCTCGGTGCAAACCTGCGTACCGCAAGGCTGCGCCGCAACCTGACGATTGAGGCGGTCGGCGAGAAAATCGGGACCGGTCCACGCGCGGTAACGGATGCAGAAAAAGGCAAGGTTTCAACCGGCATTGCAGTCTACACCGCTCTGCTATGGGTGTATGACCTGCTTGGACCCATGAACGAGCTCGCCGACCCGGCACTGGACGAGGAAGGCCTGTCGCTATCCCTGTCAAAGGATCGTGCCCGTGCCCGCGCAAAAGAGGGGCTCGATAATGATTTCTAGGACCACCGCGAGTGAATGCTACGTCTATATCACCCTGCCAGAGGAAACGGAATTTGTCACTGCCGGAAAATTCGAGCTAACGACCGACCTGCGGGGTAACCCTACCGGAAAGTTTGTTTATGGTCGCAGTTATCTTGCTCGCGATAACGCCGTGCCAATCGACCCAATTGAACTTAAGCTCAGCACCAAAACCTATGAGACAAATTTACTCAAAGGCGTCTTCGGCGCCTTGCGCGATGCCAGTCCTGATTCCTGGGGCCGCAGGGTCATTGAAAAATACACCGGACAGACGCAGCTTGGTGAAATTGACTACCTGCTGCATTCACCGGACGACCGCGCAGGCGCACTGGGATTTGGACTCAATAAAGAACCCCCTGCCCCACGCCGTAAATTCAACCAGACGATAGACCTGGAGCGGCTGCAAGAACTTGCAGATTTGATCATTGCCGATGAGGACCTTCCTGACGGTGCTGAAGCCGAACAGGCCCAGAAGTTGATGGGTGGTAATGGCACATCAATGGGCGGTGCCAGACCGAAGGCAGTCGTCGAGGATAAAGACGGCCTCTGGATCGCAAAATTGCGTCACGCGAAGGATAAATGGAACGATGCGCGTGTTGAACACGCCATGCTCATGCTTGCCCGCGAATGCGGCTTGCACGTTGCAGAAAACAAGGTCGTCACAATTGGTGAGCATGACGCAGTGCTTATAAAACGTTTTGACCGGGAAATAAAGACGGCAGGCTATCGCAGAGGCCGCATGCTCAGCGCTCTAACGCTGCTGCGCTCAGACGAAAGTTATCAGGACAGAGAGAAATGGTCCTATGTCCTGCTTGTTGAGGAGCTGCGACGTATCTCTTCGCAGCCGCGCACTGATGCGCCTGAGCTATTCCGGCGCATGTGCTTTAACGCTCTAATCTCTAATATTGACGATCACCCGCGCAACCATGCCGTCGTCGCTATGAATACGGATTGGAAGCTCTCACCAGCCTATGACCTGACACCATCCACGCCGGTCAGTACCGAGCGCCGTGACCTGGCACTTGATTGCGGTGATATGGGACGCTATGCCCATGCTGAGAACCTGCTGTCGCAAAGCGCACGCTTTCTCCTTGAACCGGACGAGGCCAGAAAAACGATCGATGAGATGGAACAAATTGTTAAAAACAATTGGTACGACATCGCCCGCAGAGAGGGGGTGACAGAAAAAGACTGCGAGAGAATCGCCAGCGCCTTTGCCTATCCGGGATTCAGACTAGAAATCCCCACACGATAATCTCGCACATACTGAGTCACTCACGCCAGCAATAGAACGCAAATATCATCTTTCGGCGTCATGATTGTCGTTCGAATTTTTGCCCGCGTTACACTTACACGGAAATTCTGTCTTGCGTGAACAAGGTCTTTATCGTTTCTGCGCACAATTCTGTCTGGGTTAGATTTTATTTCACCTCTTACTGTATGTGGCCACCCCTCAAATAGGCACGAGCTTCATCAATGTCTCGTTCCATACGAATTGCCCAGACTTTGGCGTCTTTCTTGAGTTTGAAGGTTTTGGAGAAGGGTTTTACACCGCGCAAGCGGATAACTGCCTTGTAGGCATCATGTGACTTGCGGCCAACCTTGGAAATGGTTGCCATATTGCACCTCGAAAGCTAAGAAGGTTTCAGAAGTGTTCCGGATTTGTGTACTTTTTTAGAAAAAGCACGTTTCCGAAACGCCTTTGCAACACGAAAACCTCTTTGTTTCTAGTACTTAAATGGTGGGTCGTATAGGATTTGAACCTACTGAAAAACCCCTGTAGCCACGTGAATAGGAATTCGCCATGCACACCAGACTCACGTCACCCCTGAAAAAGGTCAAGAATATCAGGCAGTACGTATTTTCGGGAAGGACAGGTCTAGTACGCCTTCAAGGAGTACTAGCCGCCCGCCACACGCAGGACATGGAAGCTGACCGGCTCGGTCTTGATCAAGACCTTACCGTCTTCATCGACGACCGTGGCCATAACGGTATGCTGGCCGCGTGACAGGTTATTCAACTCGATCATCAGGCCACTGCTGCTATTGGTCGACTCACCGTCCTCACCATCGACGTTCAAAATAATCATGTGGCCGGACTGGAGCGCAGGCTGCAGTGACAGGTGTATCGTGACGTTGCCGTCGTTGGCCCGGACACCCTGGTCGCTTATTGGGCTGGTGATGGAAAATTCGGTGTATGCGACTGTAGCATCGCCCTGCGTCACTGCAGCCACGGTTTCCGTTTGTTCAATTACAGGTGGAAGGCTGATGGTCTGGACGGGGGTAACGTCGACCCGCTCGGCATCTGGACCTGGCTGGTCAGAAAAATAAACATGTCCGTCGGGACCGATCCGCTTGAACACCTCTGCACTGGCCGTTGCACAGGCTAACACCAACAATATCAGTAATATCTGCTGCATAGTTACAGGCTAGCGCAGTCCAGGGCTGTTGACAAGGAAACTCCCCAGCAGATCATGAGGATCAGACACGGACCACTCGAGTCGTCCCCCTTTGAACCGTTCTTTAATCCGTTGCTGCAGACTAGCTTGTCGAATCCCCGGCATCGCTGGATTCACCCTCATCGTCACCGTGCAGCAGTTCCTCTTCGATAGCGGCATCGCTCGACTTTTCCGCCATTGCCGGTATCGGTCGCGTAGTGGTACTGGCCGGTGATGATTCGGCCGTGGTCGTTGCCCGTGGGGGTGACGACGGCGGGCCCGGATTGATTGGCCGTTTGCTGTCACCGGCCAGGTACAGGGTTTGCGACGGGAAGGCAAAGTCGATGCCCTCAGCGTTGAAACGCTCCATGAGCTGTATGTTGAACCGGTTGGCAAACTCCAGATTCAACCATGCATCAGGCGGGTGAAACCAGTATATAACCAGCAGGTTCAGTGAGTCAGCGTTGAGGTCGTTGAAGTAGACGCGGGGCGGGTAATCCGGCTGGTTGACAGCCTCATTGGGGTGCGGCTCATGATTCCCGTCAGCCGATGCAGCGGCCGCGTCTGGTGAGACCTCCGGCACGGCAAGTATCTCCTGCAGAATCTCCACGGCACGGGCAATCTTTCCCGGCGGGGTGTCATACGTAATCGTGACATTCAGGTCACGCCTGATATAGGGACGGCGACCGATATTTTCGACCTCCATCCTGGCGGCCTCGTCATTAGGAATAATGATCTGGTGGCCTTTCAGGGTGCTGACCTTGGTTGAACGCAGGCCGACTTCCTGAATAAAGCCCTCGTAGCCTTTCATCTTCACGCGCTGGCCCACCTCGAAAGGCCGATCCATTGCCAGCAGCAGGCCTCCGAAGACGTTCTTCAGGGTATCCTGCGCCGCCAGAGCAATGGCCAGTCCGGTGACACCTGCGCCTGCCACCAGGGTGGCCAGTGAGAAACCGATTTGCTGCATGCCCTCAATGACGATAATGACTGCAATCAGGATGGTGAACATGCGGATACCCAAGCGGATGAGTTGCTGCTCGATTTTCCGCGTATCGAAGTGCCGGGATGTCAGGACGGCCTCCGTCACGACACTGCCGAGTCGCATAATGAGGGAGATGGCAGCGGCCAGCATAATGAGCTTGGCAACAAACATGACGTCCTGCAGGACCTCGCCTGAGAGGATGACCTGCCTTTCGAGAAAGGAGCGGGCACCCAGCGTGAGGTAGATCACACCGATCGGCATTAGCACGAGCACCAGTTTTTGATGCAGTTGGTTCAGCTCCCCGGCCAGACGATTGACGAGTGCACGCCATAGCAGAACGAAACCGGCCAGCACCATGGCGGTCATGATCAGCAGCAGCCATTGCCAAACGGTCTGGTCCAGGTACTGGCTTTGCATCCAGTCAGGCAGCGCACGAATCAGCTCGACAGGGATCAGCGGACCCGGTGTCAGGAAGTAATCGTCATACAGGCCGGAGATGAAATCCTGCCCTTCCAGGTAAGGGTACGCAACGACCACCTCGTACCAGTTCTTCGCCTCGGCAACGGTGGCCGACGAGAACTGATAACGTCCCTCGTAGACACCGACATCGGTCTTCCTGATGACCAACGGTGTATCCGGTAGCCGGTAGAGCGCCGCCCTGCCATCCCTGGCCCATGCCAGCATCTGCTCCTCATCCGGCACTTCCTCCACAGGAGGCACAGGGAAACGTGCAAGCGCCTCACGCAAATATACCGCTGTCTCGGCTGCCACATGTTTCCGGTACTTCGGTGGAACCTCGCTCAGGTCGAAGAGCTTCTCGACCTGCTGGTAAATATTTCTCAGCCGCTCCTGATTCTCCCAGGTTACACCGTCCTCGCGGATCAGTTCATGAATCGCATCGGTGAGGCGTAACAGGCTCCCCAGCGTGGTTTGCGGGCTGCTGATAACGGCGTTGTCAACGGCGGTCTCCAGAACGTCAGGCCCGGGCCCGGGCGCTGCAGACACTGGCAGGGCAAACATGAATCCTGCGAACAGCATGATAAAGAGCAGGGACCAGCAAAGACCGATCGCAGGTCTCTCCCTGGCATCGGAAATAAAGGCACCACTCAGGGCCGTCTGTGGTTCATGCATCACTGACTCATCAGGATTGAAATAAAGCCAAAAACTCCGGTCCAGTTCTATTGACTGTAGCGAAGATGCTCTGCCCCCCTCTTCGGTCGCAGTTCGAACGCACGAATGCCTGACCCGTTATTGCCGTTTTACCGGGCCATTCTCATACAGTGTCTTGATCTCGTCGGCAAACGCATCCAGCACATGCGCACGCTTGACCTTGAGCGTCGGTGTCAGCATGCCATTATCCACCGTCCAGGGTTCCAGTGACAAAATGAGACGCCGTATCTTGGCATAACCGGGAAAATCTTTTAAACGGCCCTTGATTTCCTTGAGCAGAAACGACTGCAGCTTTTCATTGTTCAGGCTGTCTGCCGCCTCGGCATCGAGTTCAAAACGCGTCGCCAGTTGCCGCCATTCTTCCACATCCAATATCGCGATCGCGGCAAGAAATGATTCGCCCTCCCCGATCACCATGACCTGCTCAATGGCCGGGACCAGACTGATGGCAAGCTCCATGTCCATCGGTGGTACCTTCTCGCCATTGGACAGCACCAGGATGTCCTTGATACGGCCAGTAATATAGATATGACCCTTGTCGATACGTGCCTGGTCACCGGTGTGCAGCCAGCCATCAGAATCAATGATCTCCGCCGTGGCGGCGTGATTATTCCAGTAACCCAGCATCATGCCCGGTGTCTTGACCAGTAATTCATCATTATCGCCGATGCGTGCCACGACACCGTTCAGCGGAATACCTACACTGCCCGGTTCGTTATCGTCCGGCACATTGACACTGATGACCGGACTGGTCTCGGTCAGTCCATAACCCTGCAGGATCGGCACACCCAGACCAATAAAGATCTGTGCCACCTGTTTCGACAGCGCCGCACCACCACTCACCGAGAGGCGCAGGCGGCCACCGAGTTTTGCGGTGACCCTGGAGGCCACCAGCTTGTTCAGCAGCGGCCATAACAACAGCCGCGGACGCCAGCCAGCACGCCCTTGCTGGTATTCAAAGCGGTGCCAGCCAATCTCGGTCGTCATGTTAAAAAGTGCCCGCTTGAACCCGGACTGCTTCTCCATCTGTCCCTGGATCCGCGCAAACACCCGCTCGAATATACGCGGCACGGCGATCATGACGGTGGGCCTGATATGTTGCAGGTCATCCGCCAGTTGCAGTATGGAACGCGCATAGGCCACGGCTGAACCGGACATCACCGGCAGGTAATAACCGGCCGTACGTTCCAGTGTGTGTGACAGCGGCAGGAAGGACAGAAACAGATCCTCTTCGAAGACATCGATCATGGTCAGCGCAGCATGCGCAATCGACAGCATGTTGTAATGTGTCAGCATGACACCCTTGGGGCGACCGGTGGTCCCGGAGGTATAAACAATCGATGCCAGGGCATGCGGGTCACCGTTGCGCGGCTGTAACGGCTCTGCCGAAGCCGGCAACCAGTCTGACACCAGTTGCACACGCTCATCCTGCAACACCTCGGCCGTCACGGGTTTTGAGCCATCCAGTATCAGCACCCGCTGCAGGTCTTCCTGCCCGGCCAGGGCCGGACCCAACCGTTTCCAGATCGCGGCATCCTGCACCAGCAACACCTTCACGGTAGAGTCGCTCATGATATAGGCGATATTGTCAGGCCGGTCATCGGTATACAGCGGCACAATGGCCAGGCCACAGGCCAGCGCTGCCTGGTCAAAGAACACCCATTCCTTGCTGTTACGCAGGTGTACTGCCACCCGCTCTCCCGGCAACAGGCCTTCAGCCGCCAGGGCCGCCTGCCAGCGGGCGATTTGCTCACCGACCTCTTTCCAGGAGGTGTCGCACCAGGTTTTGCTTTCGGCATCAAAACTGCGATAGGCAATATTGTCGGGCGTGCGCCTGACGCGCTGCAGCATCAGGCCATCGAGTGTCCCGGCAATTTCGGTGGAAATAATATCTTCTGTTGGTTCTGTCATAACCTGTTTTTTCCCCTGAAAATAACCGCAGCCCCCCTGTTTACGGTAGAATAACCCGCCATTATGTTGCCCTGTAGTGAAATAACATGCACATCATCCTGAACGGTGACCGCCAGGACTTTCCCGACAGACTGAGTGCCAACGAACTGTTGCACACCCTTGGCCTGACGGGCAAACGACTGGCCCTGGAAGTGAACCGGGAAATCGTGCCACGCAGCATGTTTGACAGTCATATCATACAGCCTGGCGACCAGGTTGAAATTGTACACGCCATCGGCGGCGGATAGCGGCTAGTCGTCTGCCCCCTGGCTGAACCTTATTATATAGCGCATTCAAGAGCTTACCATTTATGTCTACTGTCATGCACGCACCCGCCCCTGTTACTGACGACCCGTTACTGATCGCCGGCGTTGAATACCACTCGCGCCTGCTGGTCGGCACCGGCAAGTATCGGGACATGGTCGAGACACTTGCCGCCACTGAAGCCAGCGGCGCCGAGATTGTCACCGTTGCCATTCGCCGCACCAACATCGGCCAGAATAAAGATGAACCGAACCTGCTGGAAGTGCTGCCACCCTCTGAATACACCTTACTGCCCAATACCGCCGGCTGTTACACCGCCGAGGATGCGATACGCACCTGCCGACTGGCACGCGAACTGCTGGATGGACACGAGCTGGTGAAACTCGAGGTGCTGGGTGATGAAAAGACGCTGTTCCCTGACATCATGCAAACCCTGGAGGCCACTGCGGTCCTGGTCAAGGACGGTTTCAAGGTCATGGTGTACACCAATGATGACCCTATCGTTGCCAAACGTTTCGAGGAAATGGGCTGTGTTGCAGTGATGCCACTGGCTGCCCCGATTGGCTCCGGTCTCGGTATCCGCAACCCGTACAACATCAGGACCATTGTCGAAAATGCCACCGTACCGATACTCGTCGATGCCGGCGTCGGCACGGCATCGGATGCGGCACTGGCCATGGAGCTGGGCTGTGACGGGGTATTGATGAATACCGCTATTGCCGGCGCCCGGGATCCTGTACTGATGGCCTCGGCCATGAAAAAGGGCATTGAAGCCGGTCGTGAAGCCTTCCTGGCCGGCCGTATCCCGCGCAAGCGCTTTGCCAGCGCCTCATCACCGATCGACGGAACGTTTTTCTAGACCGTCGCCGGGTGCAGGTGCACATCCCGTTGCGGGAACGGTATGGTAATCCCTGCTTCTTTGAAACCGCGCCAGATCGCCAGATTGATGTCCGAGCGGACATTACCAACGCCCTCCTGCGGATCAGTTAGCCAGACGCGTAATTCCAGTGCAATGCCACTGTCGGCAAATTCCATCAAGCGCACGACAGGCTGCGGATAATCAAGCACCCGACTACTGGCGCTGACAGCCTGTTCCATAATGGCCATTGCCTGCTCCGGGTCATCGGAGTAACTGATCTGTACCGGAATACGCACGCGCACATGCTTGTCACTGTAGCTCCAGTTGATCACATCCGTGGTCACCAGGTTCTCGTTTGGTATCAGGGTCTCGACACCGTCACGATTACGCACCACGATATAACGTGCCCGCAATTCCCTGACCCAGCCGTAGGTATTGCCGATACTGATGACATCCCCCGGCCGGATGGAACGGTCACCCAGCAGGATAAAACCACTGATGAAGTTGCTGACGATTTTCTGCAGCCCAAAACCAATACCGACACCCAGCGCGCCACCGAAGATGGTCAGGGATGCGAGGTTCAGGCCGGCCTCGGTCATCGCCAGTATAAATGCCACTGTCAGCAGGCTGACCTTGATGACCTTGGAGATACCGACCCTCAAGCTGACGCTGATGGTCTTTGCATTCTTCAGTTGCTGATCGATCACACCCGAAGCCCAGAGGGCCAACAGTACGTAGAGCGCAATCAGCACCACCAGCTTCAGTGCCATGAGCAGCGAAAAACGGCTCTCGCCCACGGTCAGGGCGATCTGCTCCAGGAAGGCTTCCACGGCTGGCAGCCAATCGAGTATAACCAGGGCGACCATAAACCAGATCGTGGTACTGATAACCTTCTCCCACGCTTGCAGCGCGGGACCCGGTGCAATACCGACACCCAGCGTATATACAATCAGGCGCACACCCGCCAGCGCCACCAGCAGTTTTGAGATGAGATTCAGCAACGGTGTCTGGTAACCGAATTCGTTCAACAGCAGGCTGCCGACCAGTACGGCAAACAAGGCACTCAATGGGAAGGCAAGGCGTTGCCCCACCTTCAGCAGGGTACTGCGCAGGCCTGACGGTTGTTCCTGTTGCAGCTGCCTGTTCAGCGCCTTGAGGCTGGCACGATGGATAAAAAAGGCCGCCACGCCGGCCACCAGCAGGACCAGCAGCTGGACCAGCAGCTGGACCAGGATCTCCATCATGCTGCGGTTATTGAACGCCTCCAGGATAGCCGCCACTGTTGTCCCGAATAGTTCCATTGCATAATCCGCCCTGATCCCGATTTAAACGATGGCCGCCATGATACCCAGAATGAACCCTGATCCACCAACATGCTACACGGACCGGTCCTGATGACAACACCTGCCGATGGTCATCCTGCCAGGAAAATCCGCTCCTTCGTGCGTCGCGAGGGCCGCATTACTGCAGGGCAGCAGCGCGCCCTGCAAGACCTGTGGCCACGTTACGGGCTGGCCGCTGATGCACCGCTGGATTTGGTAACAATTTTCGGTCGCAGTGCACCGTGCACACTCGAAATCGGCTTCGGTAATGGTGACGCACTGGCGACCATGGCCGAGCAGCAGCTGGATACTGATTTCATTGGCATTGAGGTACACCGCCCCGGGGTCGGCCGGCTGTTACAGCAACTGGCCGAACGTGAATTGAGCAATGTCCGCATCATGCGCGAGGATGCCGTGCAGATACTGAATAGCTGTTTCCCGGATAATAGCCTGGACCGCCTGCTGCTGTTTTTTCCTGACCCGTGGCATAAAAAACGCCATCACAAGCGCCGTATCGTACAGCCTGGCTTTGTCGAATTGCTGGCACGGAAAATAAAACCCGGTGGCTACCTGCACATGGCGACCGACTGGGAAGACTATGCCAGGCACATGCTGGAGGTGATGGGACAATCAGCGGCATTCAGCAACTGCGCCGGTACCGGTAACTACTCTCAGCGGCCCGATTACCGGCCGGTCACCAAATTTGAACAGCGCGGCCAGCGCCTTGGTCACGGGGTATGGGATTTATTGTATAAAAGGGCTTAAAAAATAATCGCGCATACGATGCGCGATTTTCTTTCTCAGGCCTCTGCCTCAATCGGATGGGGTACGCGCAGCGGACAGGTCTCGGCATGGTTGTCACCGAGTTTGTCCCAGGCATAGTTGAAGGCCTGGGTGCGTAGCGCAAACATGTGCTCACGCCC
>Ga0316192_10002857_pt1 | contig 12614 bp, 10 predicted proteins | sample MerIslwburrow_MG_FD_204931 | JGI IMG/M metagenome (GOLD analysis project Ga0316192, IMG submission 204931) | Coastal sediment microbial communities from Maine, United States - Merrow Island worm burrow | ecosystem: Environmental > Aquatic > Marine > Coastal > Sediment | place: USA: Maine...
GTACTTTATCTGACCTCTGTTCGTGAAGATCCTCCGCCCGGATCAAAAGGCTTTTGCCGCAGGCGGCGGCATCATCGACTTCTTTTTGGCAAGCGCTTCCCTGGCCGCGCAGCCCAATCTGGACCACCGAAGATACCCAAGGCATTTCGGAAGCTCTTCGCATAGGACTGCTGAAACCTTCAGTTTCTTACAACATGTTGTCAAAAAAACGCTCCTATGAGCCTAATGTAAACATTGACCTACAGTGTCCCACACAAGTATTTGCAATCCACCCCTGCCTGGATCAGGAAACATTGTGCGACTTGCCTGCCGTTTCCAGCAGGGCGTCCATCTCCTGCAATACATCCGGGGCCAACGGCTGGGGTTGGTGAGTTTCCATAATTTTTAAAAGCTTGGTTCGTGCTCGCTGCCTCAGAGTTAGTCCTCCTTCGGCCTCCCATGCATCATACCTTTTGCGACTGATCAATTCCGGCCTCCAGATCTGCTCACGATAATGGGCTTTGGTCTGGCGGTGGGTCAGGTAGTGATTGCCCGGACCGATGGCAGCGATGGTATCCATTGCCAGTGTTTCAGGCGTTACCGGTATTCCCTGCATAAAACGCCGAATCTGGCTGACCACCTCGTTGCAGATGACCAGCAATTCCAGCGAGGAGGTCATACCGCTGTCTATATACCCTAGATCGTGAATAATATTGTTTCCGGCCAAGGCCGACAGCATGAGTTTACGCCCGGCTTCGAGGGCAGCCTGCTGGTCGAGGGTGTTGGAATCACTGCAGCCGCCGTTGCCCCATGACGGCAGTTGAAGGTAGCGTGCTACTTCAGCCTGGGCCAGGTGGCCTAAATCCTGCTCGGGGGCGGCATATGGCCTCAACCCCGTGGCCATATCCAGAGCGCCGAAGGCGGAACCCACTATCACGGGGGTGCCTGGACGGGTCAACTGGGCCACCACCAGACCGGCTAGAAACTCAGCCAAAGCGACCACCAGTGAACCCGCCGGAAAAATAGGTGCTGTGGCTCCGGCAGTCGGACATCCCGAGGTCCAGATGCAGGGAATGCCGTTTTCAGCGCAAAACATCAGTTTCTGCAGGGATTCTTTGGGAAACCGCAGGGGACTAATGGCCATCAGAAACACCATTACAAAGGGTCGGTTACGCAGCGTCGCCTTATCGCCGGCCACCATTTCCATCATCCGGTGGATGTTCCGCAGGCCAACCAGATCCCATGCCGTCACAATGAGTGGTTTATGGGTGTTGCGGACCATGGCCGCAAAATGGTGCAGGTCCGATACCTGATCCGGCACGTCGCTGGCCAAAGCGAAGCACATACTGAAATCGAGTTCCGGTAAGGCATCCACCACCCGGGCAGCCCGGGCCACATCATTAAGTACCGCCGGGCGCCGCACGCCGCTGACGGGATCAAGTGTGTAAGGCGTATCAGAACCGGGACCAAAATAGGTGTTGCGATCCTCCAGGAACAATCTGGGTTGTCCGTTGCGATCATGTACAACGATTTGCCGGGGGGCTTTTTGCAGGGCATCGGCCACCAATGTGTCCGGGATTCGCACCCGCTTGTCAGCGTCCACGCGGGCACCGGCATCGGATAAAAGGGCCACCGCCGCCGGATCATGGAATTCACCCCCCACCCGCGCCAACACCTCCAAGGCCGACGCATAGAGGTGATCCAATTGTGCTTGGGAAAGCAGGTTAAAAGAAGGCCGCTGCCAGAAATGAAAATCGTTTTCGGAGGTGGACAAATGTCTTATCTTCCTTATTCATATAAAGTTAGGTCTGGGCCAGGGATTTCAGCAATTACAAATTTCAGATATGTCCGTATTGAGTTTAGTCTCTTCAGCATCTTTCAACCTTATAATCCATGATGTAGACCAGTCGCTCCCCTCCCGGGCCAGTTCTTTATAGCTGTCGAATCATCTCCTCCAGGGAAAGATCCGCCGTGGGCATTCCCATTGTCTCCTGGACCTTTAAGGCACTTTGCAGGCCGTCCATGTCCAGACGCGCATCGGTTTCCCAGCGGGGCAAATCTCGCTGCAGGGCACGTTCAAAAACCTCAGGGGCCACCCCGAACACTCGGCTGCCGAGGTCGGTGGTTTGGCGGGGCCGGTCTTTAATCGATCGGCAGGCCTGGCGGTACGCATGCATGAGCCGCCCTATAAGGTCTTCCTGGTGCTGCAACCACATCTCGCTGGCCAGGATAATACCCCACTGGTAATGGGGGAAATAATCGGCCACCCGATCGATGATTCGTAAAAGACCCTCGTGTTCACCACGGGCAAGCTGGGGTTCCACCACAAAGGCGGCGTCCACGCGGCCGTCGACAAACAGATCCAGCTTGCCGTAGTCTTCACCCAGCGGCATCAATTCAACATCGCCAGCGGGATCGATCTCGTGGGCGCTGAGCATTTTTCGGATAAAGTAATCGTCACAGCTACCGGCCGATAGGATACCGATGCGGCAGCCGGCCAAATCGACAGTGGAGGTGATATGGGGGCAGGCCGCCAGATGGTGGTCCAACTGCTGGATAACGCTGCTGCCGACTATTTTGGCCCGCAACCCTTCCCGGTAAGCGGTTATAAAGGGCGGCAGCCCCATCTCGCCGATGTGAATTCGGCCGTTGTTTACTGAGCGGGCCAACTCAGGCCCCCCGTAAGCGTACCAAATTTCGAGATCGATGCCCTGGTTTGCGAAAAAACCTTGATCAATCCCCCAGTAAAGCGGGAACCGCTCGATCCAAAAGGAAGGAGCACCCCAGACCACCTTTTGCATACCGCCCCTCTTTTATGAAACTCTTCAAGGAATGACAAATGATGATTGACGAATTACGGACTCATCTGTACCAAGACCTAAGACCTAAAGTGGTGGTCCTTCAGTTTAGTTTCGGCTTCCCTGCGAATCTCGGCGAGTGTGGCGGCGGCCGTGTCGCTCAAGGGTGCAGGTGCGTGGGTTTTCAATAATTCACGGGCCTTTGCCGTGGACAATTCGGCCCAGTCTTTGCGGCCCTTCATGAGCCAATTGTCCAGGTTGTCCCGGTTGCACTGATCCGGCAGCCAGTGTTCGGTTTTATACATCTCCATAGTCTGCCCGGTTGAGAGGAACTCCCCACCGGGACCCACTTCTCGGATCACGTCCAGACCGATATGGGCATCGTCCAGGTCAAACCCGCGAACAAACCGTTTCACGTAGCTAATGATCTCATCACACATGACCAATCCCCCCGCATGACCGATGAGTCCCTGGCCAAGATAGCCGATATCGTGGACCAGGTTGGCCCCGTGCATGGCATCCATCATGATTGAGACGGCCCATTCCATGCCGGCTTGTTGATCCAGGCAGTTGGCATCACTCGCACCGGCTGTGCCCCACATGGGCAAGCCGTAGTAATGGTAGAGATCGGCGCAGGCGGAAAGCGCCAGGCGGTATTCCGGGCACCCGTAAATACAAGTGGAAGTACGCATGTCCATAGTGGACATGCCGAATCCGGAGATGATGGGCGCGCCTTTGGCCCGAAGCTGATGCATCACCAGGCCGCTGAGAGCCTCGGTGTTGCCCACGGTGATGGCTCCGGCCAGGGTCACCGGCGCGCTGGCGCCGGACATCATTCCCGGCGTGTAGTTGACGGGAATGTTGTGATCGGCACAGAAAAAAAGCTTTTGTACGGCACCGAAACTGTGGATTAGCGGGCTCATCGGTTCGGCATAGTGGATATGAATCGGTTTCTCCTGCAACGCCGCTTCACCGCCAACGGCTGCGGCGGCCATGGCGTTGATATAGGTGATATCCTCTAACCCGGCGGCGGTGTAAAAAATTGGTTTGATGGAATTTTCAAGTTCAGTTTTGAAAGAATCCAAATACTTCAAGTTGGTGGGCGAATCAGCGGCAAGGGCATAGGACCCGATAAAATCAATATGTTGCAGGGCATCACCGATTCGAGCGGCGGCGGCCACGTCTTTGAGCCGGGATTGGCGCAATTCACCGGTGTCAAGGTCGTAGGTCTTGATCAGGTCCGTACCCAGACCGTAATGGACGCGTCGGCCTTCAAGGCGCATGGCTACATTACCCAGTCGGTCGTAGATGGTGATCCGGGATGGGGCGCTTTGGATGGCGGCTTCCACAAGCCAGTTGGGGATCCGGACCCGATAGTCCTCTTTGAGCCGACAGCCGGCGTCGGCCAGCATTTGGCGGGCCTCGTCATGGTGAACATCGACCCCCACCGTTTCCAGTAATTCAAGGGTGGCGGTGTGGAACGATTTGATCTGTTGCGGTGTCAGCAAGTGATAGGTTGGAACGCACTGAGATTTGTATCCGCTGAGCATGGCTTCTGCCCCTATATCCTTCACAGGAATTTTTCCTTAATCTGCGCCGCATATATATCGACGTGGTCCTCCATGGCGATACGGGCATTCTCCGGTTCTTTCTGCTCCAGTGCTGCGAGCACCTTGTAAAAGTTTTGGGCCTGATGGGCAAAGCCGATAGCGCCAAATCCCACATGAAACCAGATTCTGAGCATGACAATGTGCAGGTCCTGCAGGACCTTCACCAGTTTCTGGTTTCCGGTCGCCTGGTAGAGCAGACTGTGGAACCGCGTGTCGAAATATTCTGTGATGTTGGAAACGTCTTGCATCTCGACGGTTTCTGTTTCGGCCTCTCGGATGATGGTGCGCAGGTTTTCCAACTGTTCGGGGGTGATCCGCTGGGCCGCCAGGTACCCGGCAAAGCCCTCCAATTCCCGGCGCAACTCCACCAGTTCGCGCACATCGGAAATATCCAGCGTGGTCACCATGTAACCCAGCCGGGGCAAGGGTTTGATCAGGTTTTCCTCCTGCAACCGGAAAAGGATCTCCCGCAACGGAGAACGACCGATGGCAAGCTGAGCCATCAAATTCTTTTCTTTAAGGATCTCCCCGGGAGCGACGCCGTTGGTGACGATCCGCACCCGCAATTCTTCGTATGCTTCTTCTTTGTTCATAATCGTTTCCCAAATCAGCGACTGCCGGCAGAGTTGGGGGTATCAGGATTGCCCCTGGTAAATGGGCCGGGTTCTGCTGGTGCTCGTTGATTTTTAGAAGGACGACACCTTTTTTGTGGATGGTTCATATGATAACCGACTGATTTAGAATGTCAACTGTAAAATATCAATAATAGCTTGACATAAATATTAATAATATTTTATAAGCACAATCTGGATAAACTGCAATTGAAAATTGTAGATTGCAGATTGAATATTCAATCCTATGCTGTACCAGGGAGTGAAAAATGCACCAGGCAACTGCTTCCATGATCAATCCGGATGTGGCGGCCATTCCCATGAGCAAACGGGAGGCTATCTGGAAAGCGATGGAAGGGCGAAATAGTTTGGCCAATCTGGCGTCGGGAAATCCCGACATGGTCATGCCGGAACCGGTTCGCAAAGCCATGCGGGACCATGTGGATGAAGGGTATGCCCGCTATACCGACTATTACGGATTTAAGGCGTTACGGGAGGGTATCGGCTGCATGCTGGAGCAGGACTGGTCCCTTCAGGCCGATTCCGAGGATGCAATCATCGTCACTTGCGGCGTTCAACAGGGACTTTATGTCGTGATGCGGTCGATTTTCAAACCAGGCGATGAGGTGATTATCCCTAGTCCGCATTACGGCACCTATTACCAGAATACTCTGGCATGCGGAGCCAAACCCGTCCTGGTTCCTTTGAAGGAATCCGATAATTTTGTGCCCCATTTCGAGCGGCTGGCCGCCGCCGTGAGCTCCAAAAGCCGGGCCATCGTGTTTTGCAATCCCAACAATCCCCTGGGGGTGGTCTGGTCTCATCAGACCCTGAAATCCCTGGCCGATTTCGCCCAAGCCCACGACCTTTTGGTCTTGGTGGATGAAATCTACAGAGACTATACCTTTAACGGGGAACCGCTGAGCATCGGCTCGCTTCCAGGTATGGCGCAGCGCACCTTCACTTTCGGAGGGTTTTCCAAATCCCACCTGATGATGGGCCTCAGGATCGGATTTGTGGCCGGCCCGCCGGCCTTGATGCATACGGTCAAAAAGCTTCATTACTGCGTGGTCCTGTGCCCGTCCGTGATTAGTCAGACGGCCGCACTGGCGGCTCTGGAATGCACCGATGCAGACCTCGCCCCCATCCGTGACCATTTTGCCGCCAAACTGGACCATCTCTACCGGCGGATTAAGACGCTTCCCAGCGTCAGTTGTGTAGCTCCGGGGGGTAGTTTTTACGTGTTTCCCAACTTCAGCCGATACGGTTCCGACGCCATGACTTTCGCCATTCGCCTGATCGAGGAAGCAGGCGTCGTGACATTGCCGGGCACCGAATTCGGAGAGCTGGGTCAGGGCCATCTGCGCCTGTCGGTGTGCGCCACCGAAGCGGAAGTATCCGAAGGCATTCAGCGGCTGGAAACTTTTATCCTCAATCAACACGGATAGCCGGTGTAATAAAGATTCCTGGCCCAAAGGACTGGCCTTTGATTTCACCCCTGAGGGAGGGTGTTAGCAGTGAGATAACCAATACCCCATGGCTTACAATAACGGCAGAGCCATTTAACTCTGTCATTGGCTCTGAGAACCAGGTTTTCAAGCTTAGAATAAAGGAAGAACACCATGCCACCCATTATTGATCAAGACCTCTGTCATTGTTGCGGCACCTGTTACGATATGTGCCCTCAGGACATATTCGGGTTCCGGGAGGATGAGATTCCGACCGTCGATTATCCGGATGAATGCTGGTATTGCGGGGCCTGCGTTTTGGACTGCCCCGTGGACGCCGTTCGCTTGCGGCTGCCGCTTCAAATGCGCATCGTGCCCTCCTCCGCCAACTATGGAGAACCGGGAACCGACGAAGCCGACGCCCTGCGAAAAGCCGCCGCGTTTTCACGATCCGTCACCGAACCATAAAACAGGAGAAAAAATATGCCGGAATTTAACATCGTCGAACATACCTGTGACCTCTGTGTGGTGGGCGGCGGTTTGGCCGGATGCATGGCAGCGATTCGAGCTGGAGAACTCAATGAAAGTGTAATTCTGGTGGACAAATCTAACCCGGAGCGCTCCGGATGCACCGCCACCGGAACCGACCATATCTGGGCCTACTTTCCCGAAATCCAAAAGGCCGAAGGGGTCAGCCTGGACGATTTGGTTGAGGACCATATCCAAAGCTTGGCCAAAGGACTGATCAACAAGGAGATCATTCACTACATCGCCGCCACCGCTTACGACCGTATTCTGGATCTGGAGCGTTTCGGAATGAAGATGCGGTATGCCGATTCTACGCTCCCGGGAAACTTCCGTCTGCAATATCAACTCCACAGCTGCCGCAACACCCTCCATTTTGACGGCCGCGACGTCAAGCGGGTTCTCACCGAACAGGTTCGTAAACGCGGGGTTAAAGTTGCAGATCGCGTCATGATCAACGACCTGCTGGTCCATGACGGCCAGGTTGCCGGGGCGGTGGGTTATGGTACTAGGGACGGGAAGCTGCACGTTTTTCACGCCAAAGCTGTCATTATGGCTGCGGGTCGGCCCAACCGGCTTTATAAAACCTTTTCGGGATTGGTCTTCAACACGCGTATGCCCCCGGCTTTGACCGGAGACGGCAAAGCTGCCATGTTCAGGGCCGGCGTCGAATTGATCAACATGGAATTCGTTTCCATCCCCGGGCGCTGGTCTTCCAAAAATCTGGTGCGCGGCGGCGGCCTGCCCGGGGGCTCCTACCAGCCTTGCGGTATCGGTGTCAATGGTCTGGACGAGGTCATTCGGCCCCGCAACCATGAGATGGGCAGATGGCAGGGACCGGCCACGCCCTTCGGTACCGACAAGACCTTCATGGGTGAATTGAAAGCCGGCCGCGGACCGATTTACGCCGATATGTCATGGGGTAGCCAGCAGGATCAGACCTATATGCACTGGGCCATCGCCAACGAGGGCTCGGGCTCCTGCTTCCACCATTTAAACCAGCAATATGGTATCGATTTCCGCAAACACAAAATCGAACTGTGGCCTTTGGAACCCGAACATTCTGCGGCTGCAGCCGGCGGGCCTATCATCGACGGCAAATGCCAGACTTCCCTGCCGGGATTGTTCGCCGCCGGGGATGAAGCCGGTGGCGTTCCCCAGAGTGTGGTCCCGGGGGCCCTGACCATGGGCCATTTGGCAGGGGAATCGGCGGTCGCCTTTGCCAAGCAAATGACCCATGTGCCGCAGGACGGGAATTTCGATACCTTGTTGGATTTCAGCAGCCAAGTGAAGACCCGGGCCCATGGCGATGCCTGGCAGGAGGCCCAGAGCTTCATCCAGAACGTCATGAGCGACTACAACATCGCCTACCGTTCCGGAACCATGGCCCAGCGGGGCATCGATTCGTTGGCCTATTTGAAGCAGAACATGCGTTTAGGCGCTGCCAATCCCCACGAAATGACCCATTGTCTGGAGATGCGCAACCTGATCGAGTGCGGTGAGATCATCTTCCGCGGCACCATTGAGCGTCGTGAAAGCCGTTTTCGAATATTCACCCGCCTCGATTGCCCCGAACGCGACGATGCCAACTTTTTCTGCTTTCTGGGTCAGCGCCTTGAAGGTGAGCGGGTGGTGTTTCAAAAACACACGCCATGACAGAGATTGAAGATTGTCGATTGAAGATTGAATATTTAAGGTCCGCCTTTCTTTGAGCTGTAGACCCTACGAGCTGGAAGCCGGCGGGATCAATTTTATAAAAAAGAGATCATAAAAATGGCAGAGCGAAGCGACATCCACAAATCTTCAATTTTCAATCTTCAGTTTACAATCCCTGTAGGGTATTGCACATACAAGTATATTGATTAATAATTTGAGACCAGTTTAATGTATACCAGGAGGTAAATCATGTCATTGGACCAGTTGAGTAAATTTGTGGAAGACGGCGAAAAGGAGGAGAGCGAGGCCATGGCCCGCGAACTGTTGGCGGGCGGAACCGATCCGCTGGAAATCTTGGATAAATTGACCCAAACCATGCAGCGTGTCGGTGATCTGTTCGCGAATCTAGACATCTTCCTGCCCGAGGTAATGCTGGCCGGTGAAGCCTTGACCGCTGTGGTGGATATCGTCAAGCCTGAGCTGAATGCCCTTGATCGGGTGCTCGTCAAAGGCAAGGTGGTTATTGGTGTTGTCAAAGGTGATATTCATGAAATCGGGAAAACTATTGTCAAACTGATGCTGGAGACCAACGGTTTTGAAGTCAAGGATCTTGGCTATGATGTGGATTCGCTGGATTTTATCAAAGCCGCCGAAGAAATGGGGGCTGATTTCATCGGTGCATCCTCCCTGATGACTACCACCATACCGCGTCAGCAGGAGATCATCGAATTTTTAAAAGACAAAGGTTTGCGCGACAAATACAAGGTGGTGATCGGCGGCGCCCCCACGTCCCAGATGTGGGCGGATATGATCGGAGCCGATCTTTATTGTGAAGACGCTAATTGTGCATCCCAGAAGATGGCTGCCTTGAAAGATTAAGGCAATTCGACGCCTATGCCCGCAAATACTTTCGAACCGAAGGAATAAATCAAAGCCGATTCCGATGTGCCCGTTTGGGGACCGGCCTAACGACTGAACGTCTGTACGGGGAGATGCCAACTCCGGAAAGACGCCGCTGATGGGAGGAAAAAAATGACCACGGCCTATCGTATATGGGAAATGATGGAACGGTCTAAGACCGGGCCCCATATTGAAGAAGATGATTTTTTACCCAAACTATTTACCCCAACCCTGAAAAAGCTGATCAAAAAATACGAAATAAGGTATGATCCCGACACACCGGTGCCCGCCGACGACGATATGGCGGATCGGATCTGGCAGGCGGGCTGGGACCTTTTCAGGGAAGTCGGCGTCTACAACACCGATTCCCATCGCATCATCCAGGTCACCGACGAAGAAATCAAGGAAGCGTTGTACATGGCCAAGGACCAGTACTGGGTGGGCGAGGGAAAGGATGCCAAACTGTGGAAGCATCGCCAGGTGGAAGACACCGAACCGCCGTTTTGTATCTTCAGCCCGGATATCACGGTCGACGAACACCTGCATCATTCCATGTGCGCAGCCTATCTTAAAGAACCGCTGCTGGACGGTTTCTGCGCCCCGATCCTGGAAAATGCGATCGGCCAACTGATCGAATCCGGCGGCCCCACCGAAATTAACGGTTGTATTCAGCACATCTACAACATGCGACTGGCTGCCAAACAGGAAGGACGTCCCGGCACCTTTTTCGTGGCCGTGGGCACGGCAGAGCACGATGCCGGCCAGATTGCCGTCTCTGACAACGCTTGGGGGGTCCGGACCTCCGATGCCCGATTGGTGGGATCGTTAACCGAATTTAAAACCGCCGACACCCTGCTCAACCGCTCGGTGCATTACGCTCAGTATGGCTGCTACACCGGCAACCTGACCGGTCCTATTTACGGCGGCTGGTGTGGCGGGTCGGAAGGCGTGGCAGTTACACTTGTGGCGTACAGTCTCAATGGGCTCCTGATCCACGGGGCCATCTTCAACCAGCATTTCCCCTTCCACCTCAACTACGGTTCCAACACCACCCGGGAATTGTTGTGGCCCATCGCCATGTCTGGCCAGGCTCTGGCGCGCAACAGCAAATTGCTGCATACCTCCAACGGGTTCGCCAATGCCGGTCCCATGACCGAAATGCTCTTCAGAGAGACAGCCTGTCATGCCCTGGTTAGTACCGTTTGCGGCTGGCACCTGTGGGAGATGGCCTCCACCCGCAATAAATACCGTAATCGTGCCACTCCCCTTGAGGCACGTTTGGGCGTGGAAGTCGGCCATGCCGTGGCCAACATGGGCATGAAACGTGAGCAGGCCAACGAAATTACCTTGAAGCTGTTGGCTACCTATGAAGATGAGGCGGCTACCGCCTCCAAGGGCAAAGAATACCATGAGTGCTACGATGTTCATAAGGCCCTGCCTATCCAGGAACATTACGACATGTACCGCAAGGTGAAAGACGAAATTGCCGATATGGGCGTGGAATTTCCCTTTTAATCCAAACGAGGTATCAGAATGGCCAAAAAGATGTTAATCGATGCCACTCGGGGCAAACAGACCGAAATGCCGCCCTGGCTGCCATACGCCGGGGTGCATTGTGCCGCGCTGATCGATCAACCGGCCGACACATTTATCAAGGACGCCGAGCTGCTGGCCAAGGGCGTGGTAAACGCTGCGGAGCTTTATCACGCTGACGGGATTCCCCTTCTTTTTGACCTGTCGGTGGAAGCCGAAAGCATCGGTTGCGAGGCGGCATACTATGAAGACAATGTGCCATCGATCATCGGTCATCCCTGCGTCGAAAAGACCCCCGCCGAGGCGGATCTCAAGATTCCCTCAGCAGCTGATGGCCGCTGGCCCATCATCTTTGAAGCCGCCCAATTGGCCAAACCCCGGCTGGAGGCCTTGGACTGTGCCATGCTGGGGCTGCTGTGCGGCCCGTTGACCCTGGCTTCCCATCTGGCCGGCCCTCAGATATTTCCCGCCTTGCTGAGACGCAAAGAATTTGCCCACGACGTTTTGACGTTCGCCGGCAAGGTGGGTGCCCAGGCCGCTCGGTTTTATGCTGAAATGGGGTGTGATATCATCGCTATCGTAGATCCGGTGGCATCTCAAATTCGCCCTCAGATTTTCGCCGAATTCGTCACCCCCAATTGCCGGCCGGCAATCGATATCATCGACGGCGCCGGGTTGACATCCAGCTTTTTCATTTGCGGCAACTGCAGCAAAGTACTGGAGGAAGTCTGCAAGGTACCCACCCACGGATTTGCCATCGACGAGCAGATGAGCTTGAATTATGTGCGCGACATTGCTTATAAATACGGCAAGGGTTTCGGTGGTAATCTAAAATTGACCACCAGCCTGATGCTGGGGCTGATCTCTCCGCGCGAAGATGCATTGATCAGTCTGGCGATCGGCGGTAATAAAGGTTACATCTTTGCGCCCGGGTGAGATATTCCCTATGGTGTTCCGTCGGAACATCTGATGCAAGCCTACGAGGCACGGGCCTGGTTTATGGAAAACTATGCCCGTTATCCCCAGTGGGCCTGATCCGGCGTTGCCGGAACCCAGAATAACGCATTGTAGATTTTGGATTGGGGATTGCGGATTTATTGTATCGCTTCGCTCTGTCCATTGATAAAACAGGCAGAATACCTTAAATCCAAAATCCGCATTCCAAATTCTATAATTTACCCATAGTTCATCATCGATACGAAATCTTGTATCAAACATGATGTATCTATGACAATCGCTATAAACGATAACAACGGTCTCTGCCATGGACAGCACACGGATCGGCAGCAAGTTCAGACATCTTCTTTCAGGTAAAACAAAAAACCGCCCGCTGGTTTGGCTATGGGGGGCGACACCCTCATTTGCGGTTCAAAACGCCGGATATCCGGTGGCAGCTGCCTATAACGATCCGCAGAAAAGCTTTGATGCTCAGATCGAAACCATCGCCCAATTTGGCGAAGACGGCATTCCCCGCATGGCAGTGGGCGGCGCATCGGATGTAACCTGGGCTTTTGGCGGTACGCTCAAATGGCCTGCCGACGAATACTCGATGGC
>Ga0316192_10002859_pt1 | contig 12614 bp, 11 predicted proteins | sample MerIslwburrow_MG_FD_204931 | JGI IMG/M metagenome (GOLD analysis project Ga0316192, IMG submission 204931) | Coastal sediment microbial communities from Maine, United States - Merrow Island worm burrow | ecosystem: Environmental > Aquatic > Marine > Coastal > Sediment | place: USA: Maine...
CATACCAACGAGTCTTAAAAAAAAAAAAAATGAAAAATTAACGAATGTAGCGTTTCATGATTCAATTATTTTTATAATTGAAATTTTTCAACACACCTGCTGTTCGTATATTTTGTTTTGTTCCCGCAATTCTTCCACGCATTGGTTGAGATCATTTAATTTAGTAGACATTTTCTCCCTGTCTTTCCTCTCCATCATGAAGTCGTCTTCATATATAGTCAGCTGACTTTTCATCGCTTCTACGTGTTCACAGAGTTGATTAATTTCGTCGTCTACCTTTGGTGGAGAGTTCTTTTGAAGTTTTATATTCTCAACCGTTAACTCTTGTATTTGTTTTTTCAAATCTACCAGAGATCCTTCAAACTTCAATTTCATAGATGTGTAATGTTCATCCCACATAGAATTAGCCCGCGTGATCTATCGACAAAAATAATATTAATACATAAAAAAAAAATAATACAAATCAAATCATCAATGACGCTCAAAATAACGTCTTACCTCCATATTTGTATGTTTTAGCGACAACACGGTTCTTTTATACTTTTCGCAGTTTTTACATTCCTGGAATAAATAAATAAATATATATTTAAAAAACAAAAAAACAAACAAAAAAACACGTACGATAACGAAATGAACTGTAAACAGCATTACCATATCAGATGCGTAATGATCTTCGCCACCAAATCGAGTCACAACATTTTTATCACCTTCTTCTCTCTTCAATAGAACAAACAGAAACGGTGAAAATCCATTTATTTTGAAAAAAAAAAAGAATCAAGCAAAAAAAAATGGCGAGCGACTGGCTTACCTGTGCTGGGCGGTTTTCTATATCTCTTCTGTATTCCCTGTGAAAATAATAATAATAATAATAATAATAATAATCCGAACTAAAAAAAAAAAAAAAAAATTCGATATGTTTGAAATGTGTATTACCTCGTATATTGATCCATCACTAATGACACTGAATGTTTCAATAGGTTCCCCTTTTTATACATACGCACGCAACGCATCGAATACACAACGTAATGTTAAATGTATTTCGTTTATTTCATTATTATGCTATATTCCCCCGATGACAATTTTACATCGTTCGGTAGTAACGTCCCTGTATCGTTAACGGACCACTGAGACGATGTCATATTGAACATCAAGCCAGGAAATTTGGGGATGTATTTGATACAGACGGGTGGAAAATCTTCAATACAAGACCAAGTATATTTCTGGAGACCGGGTGCACAACCCAATAAACAACGCAAAGTTGTGTTTGAAGGTCTTTTTCCACGTATCGCTATTGTCTTTTTTGTAGCGGCAAATATAGTTCCCGTTACGTGAATCGCATCTACGGATCTAGGTAACACATTCGCGTATTCCGAAGCTAATATCACTTGCAGGGTCCCATTTAACACGGCGGTTGGCAATAATGTCGATGGAACTGCTTGAGATATGGCGAGTATTTCGTTAGACCCAGCACATCTCAAATCATTATAGTCTAAGTAAACTACACGATCGTCCGAGCAACTGTCTATGTCACATATGGCGTAACTACATCCAACAACTTTTGCGTTCCATCCCAAAAAACACTTACGAAGTCTATAACAATTTTCTCCCCCTGTTCGGCATGGGCGAAGTTTATTTATCTCGATACAATCGGGCGGTGTTATTAATTTTCTTTCCGTGCAAGCATTTGCATCGGCATCCCACAAATCGCAAGCTTTGTCCAGCGGATCATCTCTGCACGTTTTCAGCAAGGTATCGGTTGTACGGTCTCGACAACTGAGTAAGACAGACTGTTTTCCATCGCAATAACAATCACACACACTGCGTTCGATACAATCGAGTCCTGCGCATTTTTGTAGCAGTAGACATTGTTTATCATTTCCCACACAAGGGCAATCTCTACGATGCATTGCACATGGTTGAATGTGTGATGGCACATCGCGGGCAGATAGAAAGCAACGGCGACTCACGATCTTTTCCTCGCACCGAGGACCGTAATTAATAGGCGACTGCACACACACGCTTAACGTTTCCGTGGCGCTAAACGTATTTCTCATTGTTCCTGTCGTGGAATTTAACATCTGAAAAAACTGGCGGGGGGTTTTGAAATCCAACAGCGATTGAACCACACACATCTCATTCAATGGGACTGTAACACTCACGTTGTTTATGCTTTTGTTGTTGTGGAGACAAGTGTTCATATTACAACGTGTTGTCTGTGTGTTATCGAGCTCGCAGTAACGTACGTTCAGGCATTCGTAATTACCTGGACAAGGAACACTTCCTTCGTACAAGAATGACGGAAATGCTCGGCTGTATTGATGATGACATGAGCGTGGTGTATATTTTAACTTCGGACAGCGAAAGTCAATCAGCCGTTTGTGAGCGTTTACTCCGTCGAAATAATCCATATAGATGTGATTATTGTAACATAGTTCATCTGTTTGATATACCTGATAGTCTGCACTCGGGCAATTGAAATTGGAGTGATATTTTCCGTTATAATTACAAATCCTATTGCCCTTCAAAACAAGACCCATGCAATCTTGTGTGAGATACCTCGGACTCGTCATTGGGCCTATTATACACATGCATATATTGAGCGTATGATTTCCCGAGGTGACTAAAACGAACTTATGAATAATATGGGGACAAGCGTACATACAATAAGACAACACAATTATTAAAATCAGTCGCATTTTCTATCTCTTTACCAGTAACGTTTATACGCAAAAAAAAAAACACAATAAAGATTTTAATATATTTTATTTATTCAAGTCGACAGTGATGTGAGAATATATTACAGATCGACACATATGACAAGATTCTTTATTGAAATGAGGGTGCTTGTAACATTCTGAACAGACAAAATGACTGCAATTATTAAACACTTGCAATGTACGTTTATAAACGAGGCACAGTGAACAGAAACCGTATTCCAAAGCTACTGTTCTGCGTAGATCTTTTAAGTTGACCTGCCAAAAGTCAATCGCCTTTATCAGTGTGCAGTCGCCTTTGCAATTATCTCCATCACAACAATCGAAAAGACATCTAACGTCATTCTGCAACTGGAAGAGATGTTTGAGCGCTCTCGTCACCCGGCATTCTTTCGTATAATGACCACACGTTCCACTCTCGCATAGATCAGAGATATCCGTCTGTTGGTTTCTTAGACGACGGTAACTATTACAACGCCCTCGTTCACAGTCGCATTCACCCGTATAACAAGGCAGAACATCTAGTTTGCATATGTCGGTAACTATTCTATAGATTTCGCACTTGGCCCAATCGTGTTCACACACACCCAGTCTACAAACATTTTTGTAGATACCAGAGTCTTTCAACGCTTCGAGACACGTAACTATTTTTTTCGCATTTTTGGCGTGCGAATGCGTGAATTCGTTCATCTCATTCACTCGAGGGACCGTTTCTACTTCTCCCGTGCCTATCTTCCTTCTCCCGCGTTTACCCGCTTGCTGCGTTATGTAATACTGATTTCGCGTAGGGATTCTCAGATTAGTCAGACCGATTTTCGCTTGACATATTTTCTTTCGAAAACTACACTTCTTATCATTTCTTTCCGCTATTTCTACGTAATAAAACAATGTAGGTATTGTTCTAAAGTAATCGAGCAGTAATGGTTTCGCCAATATATATTCAGCTAGCATGCGCGTGAAGAATCTGTACTCCAAACTGTATGAACCATCATCGCTATTATACTCTGTGAATAATTTACGAATCTTCTTCCGAAATTGTTCAAACTTATCCCAGTTGTACACAATCGCTATATGTGTACTGGTGGCGTAATTATTAAATAAAGGCAGGTCGGATTCCAGGAAAAATAGGCCAGCGCATATATCGTCCAAGTTTTGATTTCTCAAGCAGTTGAAGTCAGTCGCGATAACTCTCACTAAATGTTCGCAGCTAGACATATTTTCGGTAATATACCCAGTAGGATCGCCTCGTTGCAATTTATACTCATATCCCAAGAAAGTATAGAGAACGTTCGATGGATCTTGCTCTATCGTATAGTTTTTCAGCCTCGGTCTTGACTCTAGGCAATGTACACGGTTCACGACAAGTCGGATAGATTGACTTTCCGACAAAGTTTAGAAAGCGTTCGATGACTATATCATCATCATCAAACATGCGGTTGCTGAGCTTTTCACTGACAGTAATGTTACTAGAATCTTCCAATAGTTTGTGATCTCTGATAATCATATGCTTTAAGGCATGTAATGCATCGCTCGTATCAAAATTCCACGGTTCGCAACAATCGATGGACATTCCCACGTCCAATATTTCCAGATGTGGCATGTGAGGGAATAAATTATTAAGTGAAGTATACGACGTGCATGGGATACGCAAAACAACCAAGTTTGACCATTTTTCAAGTTCCTGGAGGTCAATACTCATGTCACGGATAAACAGATTTGCTTCGATCAGTCTAGATAGTCGAGGCAAATGTTGTAAATGTATCGTCTGCGTAGAGGTCGTGAATGTGAACGTGACCAAATTCGGTACCTGTTTTAAATATTCAAAATTCAACTCTGTCTTTCTATTAAATTGGTAATCAACTTTTAATTCTAAATGCCTTAGGTTGGGTAAATATGGCAGCCCGATATAATCATCATAGTAACCATGGCAACACAAACATACTAATCTTTCGAGAGCGGGTAAATGTTGTAGGTTACGAATTCGCGGTAATTCGAGAGTGGTGAGATTTAGACATCGGTTTAGTGCATCGTCGATTTGAGTGTAAGGTAGGCGCAGGTAGGCGAGTTTCACCAGATATGGTAGATATGTCAGACCATCCAAACTGGACGTGTCGGAAAGATCTAAGGATGTCAGATTAGGTACACGTGCGAGGTACTTGAGCTGTTCGCCTGACCAAAAATAACCATCTCGTATCACTAGACTCGATAAATCGGGAAGGTTAGGCAAATGCTCGAGTTTGGAAGAAGGGCGAACGGATGATCGACGAAAGTTCAATGTCAGTCTGCGTAATTGTTTAAATCTGCCGATGTCGGATAGAGACTCGCCGTTTGCAGATACCACGCAATTCAGTACACAGAGTTTAGGTAATGTCGGGATATCTCCGAGACACACGCCCGTTTCGTTTAATTCCAAGTGCGTCAACTCATGGTGTCGCAGGATATTCAAATTGAAGCCTTTCAATCTCGTTTTGTAAATTGCGAGCGATGTGAGGCGTTGCTCCATGGACAGAGCGCGCTCCAACGTTTTTGTATCGATCATTGATTTTCTCAAATGCAGGCGAGTACCACCGTAATGCTCGATGATTTTCTCCAGGCAACCTTCTTCGTGGCAGTCCTCGTAGATAAAAACATCTTGATCTGTCACACATTGTAATTGGCAAACATCGTAGAACCGTTTACACACTAACTTTACAACTGTTATACGAAATTTGACTGGTAGGAAAGCCAAGATGTGGGCGAGTAGTTCATTAGGTAGTAGTTCAAAAATATTACCGGTCATGATTACAATCCGCCGAAGACCAGCTTGTTTTATAGCCTGTAGACGGAAAGTGTTAAATCAATATAGCTAACGCAATGAAAAGTGTTTTTTTTTGTTCTTCTTCTTTACCATGACCACTAGGTTGCGCTGATATTCTACCATATTTGGAAATGACGACCCTCAATCACCTGCACGTTTGGAAATAACTCTGGCAAAATCACGTTGTTATAAACAAAGTGTACACAAATCGTACCAATGTTGGGGGCGATTCTTTTACACAAGTCTTTAAATTCAAAATCCATACTGAAACATTTTCCCACTGAGAAAGCGATACTTTTCAACGTTTTTAAATCACTCGGCATGAATGACAGGGTGTTGAATCCGTGCTTAAATGATAATAAATCCAAATGTTTAAGATTCGGAAATTTTTTCAGAATGTCCAAGTTTGAATATCCCATTTTTAATACTTGTAGATTTTTCAATGATGGCATATAAGATATATCCGAAACGTCATACAGGTTTAATTTCGCGATGTTGGGTACGCTTTCACAAATGCGTCCAAGTCCGTTAGGCACCAGACAACAACTGCTTACGTCTAAAACCGCCAATTTCGGCATATATGCCATAAACCCGAGAGTTGATATTTCCGAACCACTCATATTTAACTTTATTAAATTCGGAAATTTGTACAGGTAACGAAGAGTAGAGTCTGTGGATGTTTGAAACGCAAAACTTTTCAGCCGTTTCATCACCGGGAAATCGTCCAATTCTAGACTCCCCTCATTAAAACTCAAGTCTAAGTGCGTAAGAACCGTCATATTTTTTAAACATGAACATATCTCCGACGCGATGAGAGAGGAAAAATTCAACATGTTATCGTATGCCATGTAATACATCGTGTTGAATGTAGGAAATGGTTCCTTTATTTCACGATCAAACATACACACCCCACGCAAACTCAGGCTGGTGAAGTCTCGACATTCACGCAACACATTAACCAATGCATTACGTGGAGCAATTACGGAACTGTGAATGTGTAACTGACGCGACCCATGGCTAACGATTTCAGCTAATCTAGTCTCGTTTAAAATCACATTCCGTATGAACGCTTTGTTCCACACTTCAGGCAACATACAAATGTGGTACAGACGTCGACAAACGTATCTAATGATGCTCATACGAAAGTTTATGGGTATATACGACACGATTACCGTCAATATTTCATTGGGAAGATCGAGCAGTGTGATCATTTTATAAAGTGTTCGTTCGATATCAGCCCTATATATAAACCGGTTAGAATACTCAACCACTCAAAGACCGAACATGCCCCATATCAATTGTCAAATATGCGGGACAGAAGAAGCCGTGGATCCGTCATTGTCAGAATGCTCACACGTTCGATGGAGTTGTTTCGAATGTATGGTATTTATTCCGCGGTGTCAAATATGCGATATTACCTTCGAAACCATAGCGCATAATTTCCAAGGATTATTTTTCGATGTATTTCACGTGGCCACAATTACAACCTTCAGAGTATTTTATCATCAGACTCGACGAGGCATTTATCGGATTGATATGCGAAGAATGTACAACGATATTGAATGTTCGTTGGGAGATCAATGGAATCATGTCAAATAAAAGGAATAAAAAGACATTAAATTATTATTTATTAACTAACATTTAGCCAATGGCTAAATCATCGTCTAATAATTCGTCCTCTGAATCAAAATCGTCCAAGTCAATGTCGTTCAGTATGGACTTTACATTATTGAAAATAGCCTGAATCCGTTCACGATATTTTTTTCGATAAGTAATCAACTTATCTTCCAGAAATTTGGCATACACCTTGTCATCATTTTCCTTTTTTCCCACAGTTCCGTACAATTCACGCGAACATTGACCACAAAATGGTCCATACAGACTTCTGAGATATACGCAACCCTCCGTCAAACACATTTTAGTAGCGTATAGATCGTCCACGTAACATCGCTTCACTGCCATTGTAACCTGGTTGTCACAATCTTTCTTCCGACATATGTTCTCGTCCATACTTCTGTATGAATTATGTTTATGCACACACATATATATATATATATATAGTCGTATTCACAAGAGTGATCATTTTGACAATGATGAAATCTCTCGACCATTCTTTGCCAGTTAGCGATTGGATGGGCTATAAAAACAGCTGCGTAGTTGGACCTCGATACGATCCAGTGAATAACCTAAAACATTTCTATAGAGTAAACTTCATCGAGACAGAAAAAATGGACATAACGGTGTACGAGCATTGTTACTGTTGGCACAGACGATCTAAAAAAGCAAACGTTGATTATTGGTGCGTATCATGTTTGTATGACCCGTTTAATTACCCTCCCTGCATCGCAGTGGAAGAGATATGTGAAAAGGACGAATACGGTAAACAAACGCTGATAGGTATTCCCGTGCAATTTGTCAGTTCAGTCACGCTACACGAATCTCTACCGATGACTCTGAACGACATAACAGTTTTTGTCAAAAGGGCCCAAAAACGTATAGATCGATTGAATGAAGCGATCAATTCAAACAAAGAGGAACTGAATTTTTGTCATCTACAATTTGGCGCCGCTATCAAGGCTTTGAGTGTCGAAAATTAATGGCGTGTTGGTTAATTTCACATTACGCAAACATTAAGCTGAGTATGGTTCGGCTGTTATTGTAAATCCGTATCATCAAATCGGAAATAGCGCCACCTATAGTATTTACTAACAAAACAGCCGAACCAAACTCAGATTATCGATATTTCATTCGGAACAATAAAAAGACGTTCGTTTGATATAAACAAAGAATTTATTGAACTTGTAACAGGTGGTATTTCAGAGTTCACATTTTTCTGATGGCTTCTGCAATAATGGCGTGTGTTGGCGAGGCAAATTTCTTACACTTCCTTATTTTCTTTATGTCGGCCACTCTAAAGTTCTCCTTTATAGCGCTAACGATACCCGAGACGTATAGTTGTCTTCTTGCACGCACCAAAACGTCGTAGAGGTCATCGGCAAGCGGATTGGTTTCGCGTGGGAAGTATTTCACGTATTCTTCTCCGATACCTTCCGCCGTATTGAAAGGAAGCGTTTTACCATGGTGAAATCTGTACATTCCCTCGTTGTATTCAGGACTCCCGTAGTCGACAGATGACGGTGGGATTTCTCGACGTTCACCCGACATCCCGTGGTTGACAATGAAGATGACATTTGAGACAAATGTTTCGGGTGTCATGTCTGCGGTGTATGTCACATAATCATCGTTGATCATTCTGAATGCACACAGAGCAAAGGCGTTTTTACTGTGAGCGTCGGAAGTGACATCGTATTCCTCTTCAGCTGGCGGCATGTCAACAAAATGACGTATAAATCTCATAGCGTGTGCGTAAGTTGGGCTTTTGAATAAGAGCTCCAGAAGGTTATAATTTCCGATTTTTATGCACGCTTCCAAGATGACTTGGCTGGCTGCCCTGGCATAAGCTTTGTGGCAGTACGCGTCATCTACAGGTTCGTAGTTACACTTAACCTTGGTGTAGTAATCCTTCACTATGTTGTCAAAGTCGCTGGCAGATATGTTCGTCCTATCCATGATGTACGATATGGTTTTGACCAGCACGATTTTGTTTACCGAGACGTCTTCGAGATCCACGATCAAATCGGCGTCAAAATCCGAAACGTGTCTCTTGCATTGGATACCGCCTTTGTAGAACTTTGATACATTACTTGCCATCGTGTAGAAATGCTCTAACAATGATCTTATTGGCCTTATGTAGATGTCGGGCGCCGTACGTCATTACATTCGTGACGTCACTGTATTCTTGCGCTATTTTTATCCTTGTGACGCTGACGTATATATTGGATAGTGACGCAAGCGGTTGGCAATAAAAATTGAGCGACTTTTTCGATCGCCATATTAAAATGTCTAATTTCACAAAACTGCTGATCGGCCTGTCTGACAATCTCACGCCAACGAACTACAGGCATCTTTGTTTCTTGCTGAGGAATGTCTTATCACACGCAACGTTGAAAAAATGTAGCTGTGCACGCGACCTGGTGGACATTCTGCGGGAGAAAAGGATGATAACTCCACCGGATATAACGTACTTGTGTACATTGATGCGAATCATCGGGCGACGCGATCAATTGCTGTACATCGCGGATAGCGCCTACGCTCAGTCAACGCATCTATATGATAAAGAAACACCAGACGATGCCAGTGTTGATGCATACACTCTCGCACTCTACCAATGCGGTACCAACCTATCTACGGATGAAGTTGATGTTTTGAGTGATCGTTTGGGCGATCACCTACCATCGTCCGTGAAGTCTTCCCGCAACATTTGGCAGTTTTTCGAAGGTCTAGAGATCAGGTGTATATTAAGCGATACGAAGGTGGATTTTTTGCGCCAACTGCTCTTATCCATCGAACGCAAGCCCTTATGGGAGTCCATGGTACGTACAATGAGTGGGTCGCCAAGAGTCGATGATGAACCACCTCCGACATCCTACCATCGCATATTAGCAGGAGCCATTCAAGAATTGCCATTTTCCATACGCCATCGTATCACTAATATTCTCGACGCCACGGACGAGGGAGGAAACACGTGGAAGGATTTTGGTCGCTGCGTCTTAGGACAAACGTTTACACACGTCGAGATGACTGCTATGCTAACTATATTTGAGAAGAAGACAAACTCGTCTCCCTCGGAAGAAGTGCTTAATCACTGGCAGGTCAAGAGGGGTGCGACGATTGGCAAAATGATCCATGTTCTGAAAATGCTTGACATGGTTGATACAGCTCGTGCTATTTTTGATATTTGCACCGATCATTCATAAATAAAACCTTTTCAAGTATAACGTTCGTGTGCTTATTTCCATCGGTTGTTGTTCTGTCGATAGAAAACTGCTACGATTGCAGAATGTGAACGTATGTTTATTTATAATAAATTTCACAGAGATTTAAGGCAGGGTAGTGTATTTTTTTTGAATTAGTCGGAGTAAAAAAAAAAAAAATGTGTCGTGCTGATGAATGCGTGATAATGGCAGATTTCGACAAGTCTGCATCTAAGACGTATGATGGCGCTGTTTCATTAAAACGATCTTTTTGAATTTCGAGTCCGTCCCCAAAATTATTTTACAGTGCAGTACTACTACCACATAATCCACATACAATAACCAGGCGCCTGATAATTGTGTGTTCATTACCAAATTTGTATGAAAGATAGCGATTGTGCCCCTTTAATTACAAAACATACAGCAGACGTAGTGAATGAATATGGTTGCCAAGTTTTTCCCGTTTAACGTAATTCCGTGGCCACCACAGTCGCATGACTTCACCCTCCCCCCGGGCCTGACCTGAATCCGTTGGAGAACATGTGGGACCACGTTGCGAGAGAAGTAACGTGCCCCGCCTATCATAACAGCAGTTAGAATAACATCTCAGTTGAGTTGTGTGTGAGCGATGCAGAGGAGAATTTATTCAAAACTCATTACTTTAACGTAGCTGTGGGAAACATAGACCTCCTGGATATATAGTCACACACATCGTCACACAATTCTGTATGATCTGCAAACAACAAACCAAACGGCTCTTTTCAGGGGCACATTGATTACCGTATTTTTTGCTAAATCACGTCACGCATACACGGGCAAACACATTATTACAGATAAAATTAATGAATAAACAAATATGCAATGACATTTATACATACATGGTTTTTATTGCTAAATAAACGGTGAATCAATGTAAGTCATTTAAAAAAGAAAACATTACAGAGCTGCTGTATGACATAACGAAAAACACTCAATGTGCAACTGGCCTTTTCAAATAAATATGAACTTATTAGAAAAATAAAATGAGAGTTTTATTGAGCAGCTTTATACGGCTGCCTGCACATTGGACAGGTCACTTGTCCGAGAGCGAATGATCTAAGACCTGTCATGCAATTATTACAAACCCCATGTCCACATTGTCCAATAAAGTCCAGCGCACCAACTAGGCACACGGGACATTCCGAGTTTATCGGTGTTATTGGTGTAATGTTGCATTCGCAGTGTATACAATGACTCTCCCCACGATGTACCTGCTGTTCGTGCGATCCCACAAAAGTTATCTTACATAACTCAGCTAGATATTCATCCTGTAGTTGACGGAATGGTAATTTAGTAACAACGTCATGCGCCAGTTCCTGTAGGTTTCGCGTATGGCTGAATTTACGATTAGCTTTCTCTAACACGACTCTCGATTCGTATTCATCCGCATCTTTGTCGAGTAGTATAAAGTACAAAACGTAAAACGTTGCTATCTCTATGCACTGGTGAAGCGATTGCCTGTTTTTTTTTCTACTACATGCTCGAACCAGATGTGGAAATTCCCGCTGTCGGCGGACGTCACACCGTGATACGCGCTTACTTAGGCAAGTACCGAACCTATTACATAGACCTGTGAAACAGTCTGGGTTCGCTCGAATATGTCCGACAGCCACATCTTTAAAATAGTTGTCATAATCGTACAACAGAGCGGGCCTCTTCAGGGTGAACTGGAAATCACACCTGTAATTAGAAAAAATAAATAAATAAAATACAAACCAATGAATAAAAGTAAAACAAACCAATGACACGGTAAACTCTAAAAATATGTACCTGTAACAGTAATTAATCCATAACCCATTCTGGCGAGGAGTGGCGTACAGGTTCATTTGAACCTGTTTGTCAATGTTGTCTCCGTCAATCTTCCTCGAACAATGCGTTACGATAGTATGGCGTCGCCAGTCCCTAGAGCATATATTACGTCCCTCTGTAGCCATGTTCGTGAATGACTGACACTTTCTTATGTGAATACCGAACGCCATTATATATATTCACTGTAAGTATCCTGACGTCATGATCTTATGTATTCTGACGTCAGTTCGTTTCGTTCAGCTGTCTACCTACGAAATACGCTGGTTCCCGGCGTCCTTTGCGTGAACGCCGGTAACTAGCATCACGTTCCACGACAGTGACGTAGAAATCGAACGTTCGGTCGCGTTTTATAATTATGGACTGACTATGATGTTATAGAATTGTAAAAACATATCCTACTTTATAAATACATGTATGACACGATAAACTCTGAAAATATGT
>Ga0316192_10002862_pt1 | contig 12610 bp, 13 predicted proteins | sample MerIslwburrow_MG_FD_204931 | JGI IMG/M metagenome (GOLD analysis project Ga0316192, IMG submission 204931) | Coastal sediment microbial communities from Maine, United States - Merrow Island worm burrow | ecosystem: Environmental > Aquatic > Marine > Coastal > Sediment | place: USA: Maine...
GCGACGCATTAGCAGAGAAGAAATGGAGCTTTTTAAAAAAGAGATTGGGATACTCCCCCGGATTCGTCCATAGTCGGGCGGTTCAGCAATGTGCGCCTGAACAATAATTTTAGCCGCAAAAGGACCAGGGATTGCCGCTTGAAGCCGGGTCATTCAAGATGGCCGTATCACTGACGGCTTCGCCACCAAGCATCCGCAGCTTCCACACAAAGGGGGACAGCCGCATGAATTCCACCGCAGAATGCAAGAGCCTTTTGGAATGTGCCATTTACTGGGAAAAGGCCGGAGCCGACCGCATGTGTTTTAGCCAGCCCATGGGCGGCGGTGACGCCAATATCAAAACCTGGACATGGGCGGAGGCCGTTGGCGACGCCAGGAAAATGGCCTCTTACCTGAAAAGCCTCGATCTGCCGGAACGTAGCTCCATTGCCCTTTTTTCAAAAAACTGCGCCCACTGGCTGATGGCCGATCTGGCCATCTGGATGGCCGGCCACGTCAGCGTACCAATCTATCCCATCCTTACGGCAGATATTGTAACGTACACCCTGGAGTATTCCGAATCTAAACTGCTCTTTGTGGGAAAACTCGATCCAGTGTGGGACGACATGAAACAGGGTGTGCCGGCCGGTTTAAAAACCGTGGCATTTCCGCTGGCACCGGAAAACGAATACGAACAGTGGGACGACATTATTACGAACCATTCTCCGCTGATGGAAATAGCAGCGTGTCCGGCTGATGAAACGGCCACCATTATCTATACGTCGGGAAGCACCGGCAAGCCCAAGGGTGCCATGATTTCATTTGAGGCCATGTACCGTAGCGGTAGAGGTCTCAGTGAATATTTGAAAACGAATCCTGGTGATCGCATCCTCTCCTATCTTCCTCTGGCCCATGTGTACGAACGTTTTGTGGGCCAGTCCCACTCCCTGTACGCAGGGTTGCCGCTTCCGGATCGGCACCTATCCCCAAAGAGGTTATCGGGTGGTACCGCCGTCTTGGCCTTGAACTGCTGGAGGGATACGGTATGACGGAAAACTTCGCATACTCCCATATCGGAAGACCCGGCGCGGTCCGTCCCGGTTATGTGGGCAACCCCTATCCCGATGTTGAGCATAATATCAGCGAGGAAGGTGAAATCCTGGTAAAAAGTCCCGGAACCATGAAAGGGTATTTCAAGATGTCTGAAGAGAACCAACGGGTTTTTACCGAGGACGGCTTTCTGCGCACCGGCGATCTCGGAGAAATCGACGAGATGGAGCGTCTGAAGATCACCGGCCGGGCCAAAGAACTGTTCAAAACATCAAAAGGCAAGTATGTGGCACCGGTGCCCATTGAAAATCTGCTGTCAAACCATCCCTTGGTGGAGGCCTGCTATGTTACCGGAAGCGGGTATCACCAGCCACATGGAGTGGTGATGCTCAGTGAAGAGGCTCTCAAAATGTTATCCGAAGGCGACAGGCAGTTGCTGGTGACCAAACTGTTGAAATTGCTCGAAGAGGTCAACAATGCTCTGGCGCCGTTTGAGCAACTGGCGTTTCTGGCGATAGCCAAGGATGTCTGGAGTGCGGAAAACGGATTCCTGACCCCAACCCTGAAGATCAAGCGAAAGGTCTTGGATGCCACATACGGCCCCCTGGCTGAAGAATGGTACGCAGTGAAACAACCCGTCGTCTGGCAGGCAACTGACTGAAATGTGCGATGGAGATCTGCCGTTTTTATCGATCCACTTTTAGTGAGATACACTCAATCTTCATGTACACGACGCTAAATTTGGTATGTTATAAATCAGGTAATTTCGAGGAGTAGCGCTTTTGCCTTTGGTTGCCAGAATCCCATATTTAATGAATCGTATAAGTTAATCGCTTCTAAAATGCAGCGTGTATAGTGAGTTTTTAGCGACCCTGGCTTTGCGAAATGCAGAGATGATTGTAGAGAGGAACCTAAAGACCATCCGCGAGAACCTTAAATCGTTTTTGTACCGATCTAATTGAGAAAGTGGGAGTTCTGTTGCTTCCAGGGACTCTTTACGGGAATCAATTTAACTCATTTCGTGTCGGTTTGCCAAACGGTATGGCGCAGTATTCCGGCAACCCGAACCGGAGGCACTGTAGGTACGATCTCCAAGGGGATCTGGGTTTTTTCAGTGTTCGGGGGGGCGGACAGTGAGAGGGGTTTGTACCAGATGTTCATGCTCTGCACCCGACCGGATATGTTGGTGTTGTTGACCAAGGTTCCACCGAAGGCGTAACCTGCCCGGGCGAACATGATGTTGATACCGTAGGAGACGGCGCGGGCAATGGTAAAGGCTGTTTTCACGCCGTCCTGCCGGGCGTCGGCCTCCATGGCGGCCAGCAGGTAGGCGGCAAGGCTGGCCCGCCGATGCTCGGGGTCCGTAGCAAAATCGGTCATTTCCACCCCGCGCTCGATTCGCTCGGCAGATGCCAACGCGATTAGCTTTGCATTGTGAAGGATGCCGAAATAGCGGAAATTCTCATCCATGGTGCAACGGATGTAGTCCGGATCGAGAATAGGAAACGGATAGCTTTCGAACACCCGGCTGTACAGGGCCGCCATCTTCGTTGCGCTATCCGTGTTCATGAAGGTCAGGGCGCAGTCGTCCGGTAGCGGGTGGCGAATACCAGCGCCGGCCCTTCGCATTGCCACCTCCAGTACCTTTCGGATGCGCTCGGCATCGCTGGGCCGGCGCCTCTTTTCGCATCTGAAGCGCGACACGAAAAAGGCAGCGTTGCCGTCGGCGTAAAAATCCGGAATCCGGGCCTCGATTTCGAATCCTGCATCCGTGAATACAGCGGCGCTTCTGGCCGGAACTTTGGCAAAGAGTTTGGTGTAACCTTCGGCCTGCGCCAGTTTATGCATCGCGGCGATGACCGCCTCGGCCTCTCCGGAGGCCAGTTGCATGAGGTAGACCCGTTCGGACAAAGGGCCGTACTGAATTCGGGACCGGCCGATGGTCTTGATTCTATCTTGGGTCACGGTACAACCATTTGAGGGACATTGCCTAATAAAACTGGGCGTTTCAATTTTTTTTAATACTATCGCTTTTTTTCCTGTCAGTGAAGGCGTATAGCCTCAACTTTCGGGATTGGCGTATCCGCGAACGCAATCATTTGATGACGCCTTGCGAACTTGCCTCTTTGGATGAATCCCGAAAATTTATGTATATTGATTTTCTCCTAAATTATCAACCACCCATCTCCCATCAAATGGTCAACATTGAAATAGCCATATAAAATCAAGACCACCGTCATATTGCATGTATCTGCTATTATGTAACACAAGTCCTTAAAATCGTCGATTTGCTTTGATGGCCATTCCGTATATTCTACGAGGAAGGTGCCAATTTTCAGTCGGCATTTACGACCCGAAGGTTGCCATGGTGTTTAATTCTCCGCATTAGTAGGATTAGGCCTTCCGTGATTTAACCACTGTATCAGCCAGAGGCGGTTTAGCCACAGCGAACCTGCTGGGATTCAACACTCTCGGAGCGTCTGATCCTCACCACTTGTCGTTTCTTTCAAAATAATGTAGGTGTCAAAGCGGCAAGTAACAGCCTTAGCTATATGCACCCAAAACCTCTCGAAAATAGAGGAGACGGATAGGAATGCTGGCCCGTGACATCATGGACACCCGCTTTCACACACTCAAGCCCCACGAAACGGTAGCCCAGGCAGTTAAAATGTTCCAAACCGCCAGCCGTGAGGAGGGCAAGAAGATTTTTGGCCTGATCGTGGTCGATGAAGCTGATCGACTGGTCGGCATGTTGTCGATGTACGACATTCTGCTGTTCATTCAACCCAAGCACATGAAGATCTGGGGAGAGATGGAGGACCTGGAACCGGATCGTCTCTTCGAAGACCTGCTTGGAAAGGTTAAAGGCATTCAGGTAGGTGACATCATGACCACGGAGGTCGTCACCATCGGTCCTGAAACGCACATCCTGAGCATATCAGACCTGATGATCGACAAACATATCCGCCGCCTGCCGGTTTCAGAAAACGGGCGAATCATCGGTATGGTTTACATGTCGGACGTGTTTTACCACATGCTCACACAGTTTTTAGACTGAAAGGCAAGACAGGGATGGTCTTCATCGAACGGCGAAGCGTATTGAGCGGGATGCTGGTTCAGGAAGCGATGCGGAAGCGCGTGATCCGGGTGTCGCGGGAAACCACGTTGTCCGATTGCACCAACCGGATGGTCAAGAACAAAGTCGCTGCGGTCCTTGTGACCGGAGAAGATGATCGGCCGGTCGGGGTCGTGTCCAAAACAGATCTAATCGGCGCGTTCTATGCCGACCTGCCGATTGAAGCGGCAGCGGCAGACATCATGGCCGCACCACCGCTGTTCTGTTTCCCCGACGACAGCCTCGAGTCGGCCATCGATCTGATGCACGCAAGAGGCGTGCACCGGCTGTATGTGAGCGGTGCTGAAACCGATCGGGTCATCGGCACGCTGGCCTATCCGGACATAGTCGGTTTGCTCTACCGTTATTGCAGGGCGTGCGGTAAAAGTGTTTCGAAGGTGCGTCGCGGCACCGAAGATGAAACGAATAGCTCGCGGTTGCGCGTCGGAGATGTGATGACGACTTCAGTGCGGGCCTGCAAAACGGATGAGACCCTGGCCGAGGTGATCGAGGAACTCACGAGCCACCGCTGTGGAGCGGTCCTCATTCGGAACCCTGCCGATCATGCCGCCGGCGTCATTTCGAAAACCGACCTGGTCATCGCATACAAACATGGAGAAAAAACCGGCACACCGGCTAAGGTCATCATGCGGCACCCGGTTCTGAGTTGTGACGCAAACGATTTCCTTTCCGTGGCACTGCAGCAGATGCTGCTAAAAGACGTCCAGCGGCTCTTCGTTTACAAAGACGCCCCCGCCCGCATCGTCGGCGTCCTGTCGCTCTCCGATTCGGCCCGCTTCCGTTCGGGTTCCTGTCGCGCCTGCACCTCCGGCCGCCTGATCGTCGGTGTATAGATGTTGCCGGTTAGCCGGTTTGGCCCGTTTAATCCGTTGAGCCGGTCGGCCTACCGGGCCATTAAATTTGGCAATCAATATTTCTATACCCGTTCCCGATACTCCCCTCATCATTATACTCCTTGCCAGGATAACGTTTAGTTCAGCGTGCCAGCTTCAGCTGGTCCGATGGAACGGTTATGCTATTTGTGATTTCTTTTTTTCCAATAGTCAGGACGCCGGTGGAGGTTTGCCACAGCGACAACCATAATTTCATCACCTCGAATTTGATAAATGATGCCGTAAGGGAAACGCCGAGTTTTGCATCGCCGGGTTCTTTGCGACAAACGATGCCAGGCTTCTGGATACTCTCCAATTCGGTCCAATGTCTTTAACACTTCGGCAAGGAAATCATCACCGAGTCCAGGCGACTCGTAATTGTAATAGTCGATCGCCTGATCCAATTCGATTTGGGCAATTTCGAGAAAGCGTATTTTCATTGGAGAAGCTACCGATACTTTGCAAGAACTTCCTTAATGGAAAGAGCCCGGAGCTTCTCTTTTTCATAGGCGTCAATACGATCTTCGGCCTCCTTCGCCCATAATTCATCAATGTCTCGATCCGGTTTATCCAGACTTGACAAAAGCTTGTCGATTAATTGTGCCTTCTCTGAGGGTGGCAATTCCAATGCTTTTTTCAGGATTTCTTTTGAACCAGGCATGATTATCTCCTCAGGTTGCATGAACCCATTTTATTGAGCGTAACGGCGTAAATCACCGGCAGGCAAAACGGGCCAACCGCTTACTTTCCTTGCAGATCAACGGCCAGTTGCACGAGTTTTTCCACCTGGTCATCCGGAACCCTGCCCCGGATGATTGCCCGGCAGACGTGCTTTTTATCCAGCAGAACGACGTTGGCCGAGTCTTTCTGAAGACCCCAGGCTTTACGCAGTGAAGCGTCGTAGTCAAACAGGATGGTGGTGTTGTACTTCTTGGCTTTTCCTCCCGCAATGGCTCGAATGGCAAAGTTGGGCTTCCAGGTGGCCTCACAGTCGGCAATACCGATACCTTTGTAATTTTCAGTCGTTAAACGGCCGTCGTCCTTGGCCTTTTTCATGGCATCCGTGAAGTGATCGTTCAGGTCCGACACGTCGGGATCGACGTAATTGACCAAAAGCACCCTCCCCTCCCAACTCGCCATATTATAGATCTTTCCTTCCGCGTCCTCAAAAGCCCAGTCGGACGCCTGCATTCCGACCTGCAGCTCCTCGGCAAACGCCGGGAAAGACCCAAACAATAAGGCGATGATGGCCACTGCAACGATTGCTTTCACGCTACCCTCCTTAGTCGGTTTGGCCCGTTGAGCCGGTTTTGCCCGTTAAGCCGGTTGCGCCGGTCTGCCCGTTTGCCGGTTTGACTTTTCATTCCATTCAGTTGAAATGGGTGCTTGTCAGCTCGGTTGTAATATGTTTTTGAACCATTATAATGACAAACTTTCGTGTGTAACCTATTAAACTTCAATTTAATTCAACCAGCTTAATGAACTTAACGGGCACAACCGGCCATCGGGCTCAACCGGCTCAACGGTCCAAACCGACCTCCAGACTACCAATCAGGTCGGTCAACCGAGTGATACCGTTTTCTTCAAGATAATCGGAAATGCCGGTCAGGATGTCCATTGTCACACCAGGGTTGACAAAATTGGCCGTTCCAACTTGGACTGCCGATGCGCCGGCTATAATGAACTCCAGCGCATCCCGCGCGGTGGTGATCCCGCCGATCCCGATAACGGGGACCTCGACCGCCCGACAAACCTGCCAGACCATGCGCAGGGCCACCGGTTTGATTGCCGGTCCGGAGAGCCCGCCGGTAATGTTGGCGAGCACAGGACGCCGCCTTACCACGTCGATGGCCATTCCGGTGATGGTGTTGATCAGCGAGAGGGTATCGGCGCCTTCCGCCTCCGCCCGGCGGGCAATGGCGGTAATGTCGGTGACGTTAGGCGAAAGCTTGACGATCAGGGGCTTGGATATCTTTTTTCTGACGGTGCCCACTACCCGGCCGGCCGCATCAGGGTCCACGCCGAAAGCCACCCCACCGGCCTTCACATTTGGACATGAAATATTGACCTCAATACCCGCAACCGCATCGATTGCCTCGACCCGCTCCGCCAGGGCGGCATATTCCTCGACGGTCTTGCCGTAGATATTGACAAAGATGGGCGTCGACAATTTCTGCAGAAATGGAAGTTTTTCGGCAATGAACGTCTCGATGCCGACGTTTTCGAGACCGATGGCATTGAGCATGCCGCAGGCGGTTTCGACGATGCGCGGCGGCCGGTTGCCCATGCTGGGCGCCAGGGAAAGCCCTTTGACGATGATCCCGCCGAGTCGATTCAAATTGACATAGGTTTCAAACTCCCTGGCATAACCGAAAGTACCGGAGGCGGTCATCACGGGATTACGAAGGCGGATACCGCCAATATCAACGGACAGATCAGGTTGGGAGTTCATATCTAAAGTTCTCTAATGTCAGATGTCCGGCAAACTTAACCGGTCGTCATCGAATCGGCTTTCAAAACCGCTTTAATCCGTGCTTCCAGATTGATGAGATAGGCCGGTTCCGGCTGCTTGGGCCCGGGGTTGACATCGTACTCGTGAGCCCTGATCCGCTTTTTAATGCGGTCCACATCCTCGTTTTCTTCTCTTGCGCAGGCCGACACCAGATTGAAAAAGTCGATACAGGCCGCCTGGGCTCTTTCCAGGTAGGCGGAGGCATCTTCAGCGCTGTAGACGAAGATGTGACCGGGGCACAGCACGTCCGGCGTTAAGGCTTTGAGCTGCTGCAACGACGCCAGATAGCAGTCGTAATCTGCCAGGCAGTCGGTTACGATGTATCCGGTTTGGTCCGGCTGACCGGCGGCTTCGGAAGAGAGCAGAATATTTTTATCCGAAATTCGGTAGCTCAGACAATCCCACGTATGCCCCGGGCTCGCTATCACTTCAACACAGCAGCCGGCAGCGATCTCGACTCGATCCCCTTCTTGAACGTATCGATCGATGTCGAACGGTTCAAAATGTGCGCCGGGTGTGCCGTTCACGCCGATTTGCGCCACCAGAACCTCGGCTGCGAGATTCAGGTAACGAATCCTTTCGACGGCGCTCGGCCGTTTCAAGATCTCGCCGGCCTTGCGAGAGGCCACCACCTCCATCCGGGGATAGCGTCTTTTAAAAGCGGCGACGGCACCACAGTGATCAAAATGGGCATGGGTGAGAAAACAGAAAGCCGGCGCTCGGCTCCCCAGAATTTTTTCGATCTCGGTTGTATAAAGCTCGCCCAGCAGGGTGAAACCGGCGTCGAAGATTACCGGTTGCGGGCCGTCCAGCAGGTAGACCGGCACGGCCGGGTGCCCCACAACGAAAAAATCATCATAAATTTTGCCGGTTTGAGAAAAAATCACGCGTCCCCCGCAGTTGTTCAAGCCCCCCGAACCATACACAAAATTGAGGCTGAAAACAACGAGGATCGATCGGATTTACGCTGCAGAAGAAGACTGTAGGTTAAGCGGTTTCCCGCCCAGGCGGGATTCAACGTTCCGGGTTGAAAAGCCCTTAAACAGATCATATTTAAATAATTCTGATTTCACGGGAATCGCACCGACTCCAGTCTATTGAATTGACCCGGGACCACCCTAACAGTCGGAGAACAGACAGCACCGGTTACGCCCATCCTCCTTGGCGCGGTACAGCGCCGTATCGGCTTTTTTAATCAGGTCCGCATTGGACGAATCGGTTTTGGGTGAATGCGCCGCAATGCCGATGCTCATAGTGACGTATATGGTATGTTCGCCATAATTGAAACACGTCGCGGCCAGCTTTTCGCGCAGGCGTTCGGCCAATATGAAGGCGCCCTCCTGTGGCGTTTCCGGCAGCAGGACGGCAAATTCCTCGCCCCCGTAGCGGGCGGCGACGTCGGATTTGCGCAACGACTTCTTCAGCAGTTCGGCCGTTTCCCTCAGGACGTAGTCGCCGGCGAGATGGCCCATGGTATCATTGACTTTCTTGAAATGATCCAGGTCCACCATGAGCAGTGTGAGCGGAAATTTATAGCGTTTAGACCGGTACATTTCTTCGTCCAGGACTTCCTGGAACCTCTGGTAATTGGTCAGTTTGGTCAATCCGTCGTGGGTGGCGCGCTCGTTCAGAATTTCGATGCGTTTGTTTTGCTCAATCAGACGGCTTAAAAAATCGGCTGACAGATGGATCAGTTCTTTTCGAGCGGTTTCGATCATTTCGATATAGCGGGTTTCCGAATCGATCTTGATTTCAAAAACCGGGAATACGGCCTCCGTGAGTTCACCCACTTCCTCCAGAAGCGGCTCCAACTGGAAGTGCTCCTCGAATCCGTATTCTTTGGCAAAATGCTCGATCAGGCCGAGTTGATAGGCCTTGTCAGGCAGGTTGACAAAATCGACCAGCAGGGAGGTGAGATGCAGGAGTCGCGCCATCTGCGTGATTTCCGGGCTGGCGCCCTTGAGTTCCGCCGGTAAATGGTGGTGGCGCATCGGCTTGTAAAAGGTGTCCGGCAGTCCCCACTTTTTCACCAGGAGACTGCCGATATCCATGTGTGTAAATCCCAGAACCTGTTGTTCGGCATCATGGTAAGAGGACTGGTTTTTTCGCTTTTCCGTTAAAACGAGGCTGAATTGATCAGGCATGCACTGGTTCAAGGTGAGAATGCCGATGTTGTGCAGCAGGCCCAGAAAAAAAGCGTCATCCACTGCTTGGCGGGAAACGTTTTTGGCCATCGACTTCATGGCCACGGCGCTGAAAAGTGAATCCTTCCAGAACTGGGTATAATCGAATCCATCACTGTTGTCGGTCTGAAAGCTCTTGACCACCGAAAAGCTCAACGCAAGGTTCTTGACGGTTGTAGCCCCCAGCAATTTGACCGCGTGCTGCACGGAGGTGATACGAGTGTTGAGACCGTAGTAAGGCGAGTTGATCATGCGCAGCACTTCGGCGCTCAAGGGCGGGTCGGTCGAGAGGATTTCCGCCAATTCCTTCAATCCGCTCTTCTGATCCTGAACCGTTTCCAGAATTTTGATGGCAACCCCCGGAAGGGTGGGCAGTTTCCCGATGCCGTTGATGATTTCGTCTATGATGTCATCTGATTTCATCGCCTGTTTCCTTTCCGGAAGGACGTAGGTCGGAAAAATTTTTCTGGGGGTTGCCGGCAGGCCACTCCCGGATGAGTTATCGGAAAAAATTTTTAAAACTTAAATGCCGGGCTTATTTTTCCGCTTTTTACCCCATCGGCAGCTTCTCGAAGCGCCCGCCGTTGTGACGGTACAACTTTTGCGTTATCATGATCTCTGACCTCCATTGCTTACTGTAGGGTCAACAACAGATCCCTTTCCTTGGGGGGTGGGAACGGGTGAAAAAGGTCCGGTTCGATTCCACCTTGAGGTTGCCGGATCCGGACGAGGATAGTGATGAAATTCCGTTGGAAGATAACGAAGAGAAAGTTCAGGGCGTCACCAGCATCGTGGTGCCCCTTCCCACGTTGCTGGAAGCAGCCATTCCGCGCTCGAATTTACCGGATAACACGCTCTCCTTCGTGAGTTCGTTATCCACCCATCCGTCAACCGACCAGGTAGGTGTGAAAAGTCTGGTCGAGGCCAGTCAAGCCGCCATCACGTGGGAAGACAATGGTTCCGAGGATGCATCCCGCTGGTTGACATCGACCGACACCGACCAGCTTCAGTCCGTGGTGGCGGACATGGCGGCCCGTATTTCCGGCACGAGGCAGATGACCTATGCGGGGCGCGACAGCATTTGGTGCTGCGGCCCCATGCCGCATCAGGGAACTTCTTTCGTCTTCATCGTGCCGGTGGACAGCATCTTTCAGTCGTCCCAGGAAATCCGTCACACCATTGAAAACCGTGTGCGCACAGTCGAGCAGGTTACGGCCGGTTTCCTGGTCCTACTTATCGCCCTTAACGCCGGCTTGGCGCTGAAGTTTTCGCGTTCGATCACGCGACCACCGGAGCTGCTCACCGCTGCGTCCAGCAAGCTGGCCAACGGAAATTTCAAGGCCCGGGTCGATATCCGCAGCCGGGACGAGTTCGGTGACCTTGGCCGGGTGTTTAACCAGGTCGGTCCCCAACTGGACACTCACTTCAGGTTGCAGCAGGCCATGGACGTGGCCATGCAAATTCAATACAACCTCCTTCCGCAGGCCGCGCCGAACCTCTCGGGTCTTGATGTCCGCGGGATGGCCTTTTACTGCGATGAGACCGGCGGGGATTATTTTGATTACCTGTGCGTGGACGAGCAAGACCGCCAGTGTCTGTGCATAGCGGTGGGAGATGTTTCCGGCCACGGCCTTCCGTCCGCCCTTTTGATGGCCACCGCCCGCGGCCTCCTTCGACAAAGGGTGTCCATGCGCGGCAGCCTGGGGGAAATCGTCACCGATGTCAACCAAAGATTTGCCGAAGACGTGGAGCGCTCCGGGCGTTTCATGACCCTGTTTCTGGCCCGTATCGATCGGGTGCGAAAAAAAATCGAGTGGGTGCGGGCCGGTCACGACCCGGCCCTGCTGTATGATCCCGCAACGGAGGCTTTTATCAGTCTGAAGGGCAAAGGCCTGCCTTTGGGGATCGATGCCGCAATACCGTACCGCGAATCGTCGACCGCCATCGATAACGGTCAAGTCCTTTTCATCGGCACGGACGGCATCTGGGAAACCAGTAACGAAAAGGGCGAGCTGTTCGGAAAGGATCGCCTGAAAGAAGTGATTCGACGATACGCCGGCCAATCCGCACGCGATATCTTGCTGGCTGTTCATGCTGCCGCCGAAGAATTCCGCGGTGAACTGAAGCAGGAGGACGACCTGACCATTGTCATCGTGAAGCTTCAAGCTGAGTAATCTGCAGCAAACGATCTGATATTGACTTGATAGTATCAAATGATATTATATCACAATGGTATATGATATCACTCCGTGTCAAATGACATCGGAAATCGTGAATACGCTTGCAGCGATCGCTGAATGCATCGGTCAATTGGAAGGCGTGAACCTGATCCAACCAGGCCCACAACTGAGACGTAAAAACCGCATCCGCACGATCCGAGCGTCTTTGGCCATCGAGGGTAATTCTCTGACCCGCGACCAGATAACCGCATTGTTGGACAAAAAGCGCGTTTTTGGCCCGCCGCATGATATCTTAGAAGTTCAAAATGCAATAACCGGTGTTTGAGTTTCTGCCGGTGGAGCATCTTATCCGTGAGCAGAAGCAAGTGTATTACGATGCGCTCGCAACGGGCGATGATACCGGTGACTGCAGCGTTTTTGTCGCGTTTATCCTTACCCAGATAGCAAAAGCACCAAAACAACTGATTGAAGAAACTCGCGGTGTGACACTTACCGCTGAGAATCGACTTGGGATCGCCCGGATTGCATTTGGGGATAAACCGTTTTCGCGCAAGGAATATCAAAACCTTCTGAAGACCATTTCCCCGGCTACTGCCAGCCGGGACCTGCATAGAGGCGTCAAGATGGGGTTGCTGAGACGCTCCGGAGACAAGCGCACATCGATGTATCAGTTCAAACCGATAAATAATTGATTCTTT
>Ga0316192_10002864_pt1 | contig 12607 bp, 12 predicted proteins | sample MerIslwburrow_MG_FD_204931 | JGI IMG/M metagenome (GOLD analysis project Ga0316192, IMG submission 204931) | Coastal sediment microbial communities from Maine, United States - Merrow Island worm burrow | ecosystem: Environmental > Aquatic > Marine > Coastal > Sediment | place: USA: Maine...
AGCATTTGGGCATTGCCTGTGCTGTTTGCCATTGTCCTGCACGAGGTGGCGCATGGTTGGGTGGCTGATAAGCTGGGCGATGATACGGCCCGCTGGATGGGGCGCCTGACGCTGAACCCCATCAAACATATTGATCCAATTGGCACCATTTTGATTCCGATTGCGCTGCTGGTAGTAGGATCTCCATTCCTGTTTGGTTATGCCAAGCCTGTACCGATCAATTTCCGTAAACTGAGAAGGCCGAAGCAGGATATGATCTGGGTGGCTTTGGCCGGGCCTGCAACCAATTTATTGCTTGCTTTGGCTTCAGCACTGTTATTGATGCTGGCGACAGGGTTGCCGGCTTCGGCAAGCTGGATAGCTCAACCCTTGGCCATGATGTGCCAGGCATCTATTATCATTAATATGGTGCTGTGTATTTTTAATTTATTGCCATTGCCGCCACTGGATGGAGGCAGGGTAGCCGTGGGACTGTTGCCGGGCCCGGCTGCTTACCAGCTCTCCCGTCTGGAGCCGTTTGGGTTCATGATTGTGATTGCTCTGCTTATTTCAGGGGTATTACAGAATGTGATTGGTCCATTGATAATGGGTAGTGCAATGTTTCTGATTGGCCTGTCCATCCCGCATTGATTCAGATTGCTACTATTGATGACAATCTTCAGATAAATGCTAATAATCATTGCATGAGTCCTGTGAACCACATATTGACGGGCTGGGTGCTTGCAAATGCAAACAAAGGTTTTACCAGCCGAGAGCGTTTGGCAATCACGCTGGCCTGTATTGTCCCTGATCTGGATGGCCTCGGTATTGTTGCTGAATACCTGACCCGGGGTTCAGCATCTCCTTTTACATGGTGGAGTGATTTTCACCATGTGCTTGCACACAATCTTCTGTTTGGGTTAATTCTGACAATTGCTGTATACCTGCTTTTCCAGCGCAACTGGATCATTGCCGCCCTGGTCTTTCTGTCCTTCCATCTACATTTGCTCGAAGACCTGGTGAGCGGCAGACAGGCCGATGGTCATATATGGTCTATTCAATATTTTTATCCGTTTTCCAATACTGAATGGGTTTGGAGCGGACAATGGGAGTTAAATGCATGGCCAAACTTTGCAGTGGCTGTATTTCTACTTTTGTTCACTTTTTATCTGGCCTGGAGACGCGGTTATTCTCCCCTGGAAATGATTTCCAGGCACGCAGATGGGCTATTTATTTCCAGCCTGAGAGAAAGGTTTGGTCATCCAAATACTGATTAGGCATTAGCCTGAAAGTGGCGGAAGCTTGTGAGCTATTATTATGGAAGAGAGAATCAACTCGAAAGTGTAAATTATTTCCGGGTATCTCTTGCTATTTGGCATTGTTTTCGTTAGAAAGCGCGCCCGCTCGAAAGGGCGAAATTCGCACACGGACTGATCCATTGTGCCCGTTAAGGGTGACAGACCGTGGAAGAAAAAACAATCGGAGGACTTAAATGTCTCAATTTACTATGAAGCAGCTGCTCGAAGCAGGTGTTCACTTTGGTCACCAGACCCGTCGATGGAACCCTAAAATGGCTCCATATATTTTCGGCCAGCGTAATGGCATTCACATTATCGATCTGCAAAAAACACTACGTATGGCCAATGAGGCTTACTCATTCATGCGTGAACTGGCCACGGCCGGAGGACGCGTTTTGTTTGTCGGCACCAAGCGTCAGGCCCGGGATGCTATCAAAGAAGAATCAGCTCGCATCGGCCAGTTTTATGTTAATCACCGCTGGCTGGGCGGCACCCTGACTAACTTTGCCACTGTGCAGCAGTCGGTACGTAAAATGAAGGACTTGCAGCGCCAGAAAGAAGAGGGTGTGTTTGAGCTGTTGACCAAGAAAGAGGCCCTGCACTTGCAGCGTCAGCTGGATAAACTTGAGCGTTCGCTCGGCGGCATCAAGGAAATGAACGAATTGCCTGACTGCCTGTTTGTGATTGATGTGCGTAAAGAAGAACTGGCTGTCAAGGAAGCTCAGAAGCTGGGTATTCCCGTGGTTGCGTTGGTGGATTCCAACTGTAATCCAACCGGTATTGATTATATTGTGCCTGGCAATGATGATGCGATTCGTGCAGTACGTCTGTTTTGCAGCAAGGTGGCTGATGCCCTGATGGAGGGTGCTGAAACATGGCAGCTTGAGAATGCAGAAGATGGTGATGATGTAGTCGAAGCTATGGCTGTTGCAGAGGAAGAATCTGAAGCAGAAGTAAAGGCAGAAGTGAAAGCAGAACCTGAAGCAAAGGTGGAAGTGAAGGCAGAACCTGAAGCCAAAGCAGAAGTGAAAGCGGAACCTGAAGCCAAAGCAGAAGCGAAAGCGGAACCTGAAGCTAAATAAAACAGAAAAGACAAAACGTCGAATAAATGGAGTAGTGGAATGAGCCAGATTACGGCTGCAGAGGTAAAAAAACTGCGTGAGATGAGTGGCGCAGGTATGATGGATTGTAAAAAAGCTTTGGCTGAAACCGGTGGCGATATTGAAGTTGCTATGGATTTCCTGCGCAAGAAGGGTTTGTCTGCGGCTTCAAAGAAGGCTGGCCGGATAGCCGCTGAAGGTATCGTTGTTTCAGTGTCACAGGGCAATGTGGGCGTTGTGCTTGAAGTCAATGCTGAAACAGATTTTGTCAGCAAAAATGATCAGTTTGTAGGTTTTGTTAATGCTGTTGCCCAATTGATCATCAGCCAGAATCCCGCTGATAATGAAGCATTGAAGGCGCTGGACTATGATGCTGAATTTACAGTAGAGCAGGCATTGTCCCAGTTGATTTCGACCATAGGCGAAAACATGAGTATTCGTCGATTTGAACGTGTCGAGGTGGATGGTGTGGTTGCCGTGTATGTCCACGGCGTTGGAAAAATCGGTGTGCTTGTCGGTATCGAAGGTGATGCTGGTGCAGACCTTGCACGCGGAGCTGCCATGCATGTGGCTGCTGCCAATCCGAAGTTTATCAGTCGCGATGAAGTGGATGCTGAATTGATTGAACGGGAACGTACAGTGTTGTCTGAACGCGCTATTGCCAGTGGTAAGCCGGAAGCTATCGTGGATAAGATTGTGACAGGTCAGCTGAATAAGTTCTATTCTGATATTTGTCTGCTGGAGCAGGATTTCGTCATGGATACGGATCAGACAGTCGGCAAGGCATTGGGTGCTGCAAAAGTTGTTGCCATGCATCGATTCCAGCTTGGTGAAGGTATAGAAAAAAGAGAAGATGACTTCGCTGCTGAAGTTGCGGCGCAGGCTAAAGGCGCCTAATAGGTATGGATCAAACCTCGCCCGGAAGTTCGCAGCGCTCATTGTATAAAAGAGTGCTGCTCAAGCTTTCCGGCGAAGTGTTGATGGGTGACACTGCTTTTGGCATTGACCCTGATACGATTAACCGTCTGGCTAAAGAGCTTATTGAAGTACAACAGGTCGGTGTTGAACTGGCCATTGTGATTGGCGGTGGCAATATATTCCGCGGCAATATGGGTACTGCATCGGGCATGGATCGGGCCAGTGCTGATTACATGGGCATGCTGGCGACCATGATGAATGGTGTTGCCTTGCAGGATGCTATTGAAAGACATGGTGCCAATGTTCGCATGATTTCAGCCTTGCAGGTCAAGGAAGTGGCTGAGCCCTATATCCGCCGTCGTGCAGTTCGCCATCTGGAAAAAGGGCGCATTCTCATTTTCGCTGCCGGAACCGGCAATCCATATTTCACCACTGATACTGCCGCCAGTTTGCGGGCCATGGAAATCCAGGCCGATGCTGTACTGAAGGGCACCAAGGTTGACGGCGTTTATACCGCAGATCCGGCCAAACATGCTGATGCAAAACGCTACGATACGCTGACATTCACTGAGGCATTAACCCAGCGTCTGGGTGTCATGGACGCGACGGCAATGTCACTTTGTCGCGACAATCAAATGCCGATCGTTGTTTTTGACGTGACAACTCCGGGTCAGATGCTGAAGGTTGTGTGTGGCCATGGGGGCGGAACAATGGTTCGGGAGGACTGATATGTCTGATGCTATAGAATCCAGAATGCAAAAGTCGATAACGGCACTGAAATCAGAGTTGGCGACGATTCGTACAGGTCGTGCTAATTCAGCTCTGCTCGATCATGTGCGAGTCTCCTACTATGGCTCTGAAGTACCCATGTCACAGATTGGCAATATCTCGGTGCCGGAGCCACGTATGCTGGTGATTGCGCCCTGGGAGAAAACGATTCTGGGTGATGTCGAAAAAGCGATTCTGAAGTCTGATCTGGGTCTGACACCCAGCAATGATGGTGAAGTCGTGCGTATTGTATTACCGGAATTAACCGAAGAACGGCGTAAGGAACTGGTTAAACAGGTGAAATCTGCCGGCGAAATGGCCAAGGTTGCAGTTCGTAATATTCGGCGCGATGCCAATGAAGATATTAAAAAGCAGCTGAAAGATGATCATCTTTCAGAGGATGACAGTAAACGTGAGCATGATCGTGTTCAGAAAATTACAGATCAGTTTGTCGCCGAAATAGACCAGGTTATTGAGCATAAAGAAAGCGATATCCTGACGGTCTGATGCCTGCCCCTATACCGGCTTCTCAGCCGGGTTTTCCATGCCATATTGGCATCATTATGGATGGTAATGGCCGTTGGGCCAAATCCCGGGGTAAAGCCCGGCTTGAAGGCCACCGCCAGGGAGCAGCGCGAGTACGCGATGTGGTGGAATGGGCTGAAGAGATGGGCATACGCCAGCTTTCACTGTATGCATTTTCAACTGAAAACTGGGATCGCCCCAAGCTTGAAGTGCGTGGGTTAATGGCATTGCTGGCCTATCTGCTGCCCAAAAACCTGCCCATGATGCAGGAGAAGGGCGTATGTTTCAGAGTGCTTGGTGATATTTCAGTGTTACCAGGCAGTGTGCGCAAGGCAGTAAAGAAAGCATGTGAAGAAACCAGAAATAATACCGTGATTGATCTTGTTTTATGTTTGAACTATGGCGGCCAGCAGGAAATTCTTGCTGGTGTCAAAGAGGCTCTGGCCTGGGTTCAGTCACAGGCAAATCAGGATGAGGCGATCAATGAGCTTAACCTGGAAAAATTTCGTTCGATGATGTGGAGCCATGATATTAAACCGCTGGATTTGCTGATTCGTACCGGCGGTGAAAAGCGCATATCGAACTTTTATCTCTGGGATGCGGCCTATGCTGAATTATATTTTACAGATGTTTTTTGGCCGGATTTTTGCAGGGCGGACCTTCAGGCAGCGCTGGATGATTTTTCAAGCCGCGAGCGCCGCTTTGGCTTGACCAGTGAGCAAATTGTTGAATGAATGAACTCACTAAGCGGATTCTGACAGCACTGGTATTATTGTTATTGGTCTGGGCCTGGTATTTTCATGCCCCAACACTGTGGTTTGACCGTATTCTGGCTTTGCTGGTCTGGGGCGCAACCTGCGAACTGGTGCTGCTGGTCAGGTTGAGACGGCCTGTTATATATATGCTTGCCGCCTTGCCTGCGTGGCTACTATTTTCCATATCACCGGATATTTTACAGCTGCTATTGCTTGCCTTTGCCTGGTTTGCCCTGTTTGTTGCATTTTCTCGGCATCAACAGCATAGCTTTGCTGATTTGCTTGCTGCCATCTGGTTGTTGTGCTGGCTGTTTGCTTTTGCTTTTGCCATATCACAGACACATGGCTCTGAAAGTGGACAGGCGCTGGTCATAGGCGCATGTCTGGCTGTGTGGACTGCGGATATAGCAGCCTATTTTGTTGGCAGGGCATGGGGGAAACGAAAACTCTGCCCCGCTATCAGTCCGGGCAAATCGATTGAGGGGGTGCTGGGCGGCTTACTGTTTGCCGTACCTGTTGCGGTGTTGTGCTGGCTGCAGTGGGGTGTCCTGTCAATGCCTGCAGCGCTGGGACTGGCTGTCGTGTGTGTTCTTGCCGGTGTTCTGGGAGATTTGTCGGAGTCAGCCGTTAAGCGCATGGTGGGAGCCAAGGATAGCGGACGCTGGTTGCCGGGGCATGGCGGCATACTGGATCGCATTGATGCCATCATCATGGCTGTGCCTGTGATCTGGGCTGTATGGAGTATGCTGTGAAACGTGTGACTGTGCTCGGTGCAACCGGTTCGATCGGTTGTAGTACTGCCGACATTATGTTGCGGCATCCGGATAAGTTTTCGGCCTATGCGCTTGTGGGTTACCGAAACAGCGAAAAAATGCTCCAGCTTGCAGAACAATTGAATCCTGACTGGGTGGTGATGATCGATCCTGATGCGGTTGCAATATTGGAAGGTAAATTGCCGACCGGGACACGGCTGGCATCAGGCATGGATACTGCGATTGATCTTTGCACTGCACCTGAAACGGATATGGTAATGGCGGCCATGGTTGGTTCAGCAGGTGTGCCGGCTACATTGGCTGCAGTCAAAGCCGGAAAACATGTCTGTCTGGCCAATAAGGAATGCCTGGTGACCGCAGGCCGGATTATTATGGCGGAAGCAAAGCGATCAGGGGCTCTGTTGCTGCCTGTTGATTCAGAGCATGCTGCTGTACACCAGTGTTTGAGTGGGCAGCATGGCGGTTCGGTTTCTAGAGTGATTCTGACTGCATCCGGTGGCCCGTTCTGGCAGCGTGATTCCGCAACACTTCATTCAGTCACGCCACAAGAGGCTATTGCCCACCCCAATTGGGACATGGGAGCCAAGATCAGTGTGGATTCGGCTACTATGATGAATAAAGCCCTTGAATTGATCGAAGCGCGCTGGCTATTTGATTTAGCACCGGAAAAATTGTCTGCCATTATTCATCCGGAAAGTATTATCCATGCCATGGTTGAATATGCCGATGGCTCAGTGCTGGCACAATTGGCTATGCCGGATATGCGTATGCCTGTTGCTTATGCCATGCAGCTAGAGCCCAGGCTTGATACTGGGATTGCATGGCTGGATATGACGCAACAGGCGTCACTGCGTTTTCAGGCCGTAGACACTGAACGTTTTCCGGCTATGCGATTGGCGCAGGATGTGATGAATGGTGATGATTCACTGGCTATTGCATTCAATGCTGCCAATGAGGTGGCCAATGCAGCTTTTCTGCAGTGTCGTATCGGTTTTATGGATATCGTGGCTACTACTGAGGAAGTGTTGAGCAGGGTGGAGAATATCCCCGTAGGCAGTCTCGATGATGTGTGGTTGCATGACGAGCAAGCGAGAATGTTGGCGAATGAGGTAATGACTGCATGATTGAAATATTACATACGACTTTGGCTTTTATTCTGGCGATTGCCTTGCTCATTGCTGTGCATGAATATGGTCATTTTATTGTGGCGCGCAAACTTGGCATTAAAGTTGAGAAGTTTTCTATCGGCTTTGGTCCGGCACTGTTTTCATGGCGAAGCCGTGATGGAGAGGTATTGTATATTATTGCTGCAATTCCGTTGGGCGGCTATGTCAAAATGCTGGGGGAGAACCCTGATGAACAGGGAGAAGCTGCCCATACAGGCCTGAGTGCGGAAGAGAAGGCAAGAGCTTTTGATGTTCAGCCTGTCTGGAAGCGTGCTTGTGTCGCAGTTGCCGGCCCCGGATTCAATTTCATATTTGCAGTGTTCGCATACATGCTGGTCGGCTGGTTTGGTCAGTCTATATTACCAGCGATTGTCGGTTATGTCGCTCCGGCATCTGTAGCCGAACAGGTTGGCATGCAAGTCGGAGACCGGGTGCTTGCAGTACAGAAGCATAATGTTCACTCCTGGCAGCAGATGGAAGAGTTGCTGAAAAACAGAGCAGGGCACACTGCCCAGATAACAGTAAAGCGTGATGAGCAGGATGTTGTTTTGCGCTTGGATGTGCCTCAGCCGGAAAAAGATCCCTTGCTGCTTGATGTTGCGAATGAGGTGCTTGGCTTTAATCCCGGCCTGGTGGTCAAGGTAGATGACGTGGTTGCATCTTCACCTGCAGATAAGGCAGGACTGCGAAGCGGTGATGTGATCAGGAAAGTTAATGGCGAGTCTGTTTCAAATGTTCGCCAGTTTATTGAACAGGTGAAGGCGAATGCGGGCCAAACGGTTGCTGTTGTGGTTAAGCGGGGACAGACATTACTGGAATTAAATGTTGTTCCCAGGGTTGATAAAAATAAGCAAGTTCGTATTGGCGTGCGTCTGGCATCACAGACAGTGCATGGCACTGAACTTTATCGCATGGGCTTATGGGATGGCATGGTCTATGGCTTTACCCGCACATGGGAAATGACCGGGCTAACTTTGCAGGTATTCGGGAAGATGGTGACAGCGGCAATTTCCCCAGATAACCTCGGCGGGCCGATTGCGATTGCGCAATTGGCTGGAAAGACGGCAGAATTGGGTCTGGTATACTTTTTGAGTTTTCTGGCTCTGATTTCCGTAAATTTGGGCGTGCTTAATTTATTGCCAATACCCATATTAGATGGTGGACTTCTGGTTTATTTGGGCTTGGAAAAATTGAGGGGTAAACCATTGTCATCCAAAATGTTGGAAATTTCACAAATGGCGGGGTTGTCGCTAATCATCGCATTAATGGTGTTTGCTTTTTATAATGATCTTTCACGTTTATTCAGGGGTTAAGATGGTAGGCATCTCCAGATTGTTGGTATTTTCTTTCGGGCTGTTGCTTGGCATATATGCCGGTGCTTATGAAGCTGTGGCAGAACAAAAAGAGCAGCTTGCCGCTCCTGTTATTCTTTCTATTGATGTTAATGGCAATCGCTATGTGGAAAAGGAAACGATACTGGCCAAGCTGCATAGTACTGTCGGCCAGCGATTGGATAGGCGTATGCTTAGTCGGGATGTGCGCCGTTTGTATAAACTCGGATTTTTCTCTGATGTTCAGATAACAGGCACCCGGGAAGCAGAGGGCGTTCATCTGGTCTGCCAGGTAAAGGAATATCCGCTGATTGCAAAGCTGGAACTGGAAGGTAACAATGAAGTTACAAGTAAAGATTTAAAGTCACGCATTAAATTGAGACCGGGACGAATTTTCAGTCCGGTCAATCAGGTGGCAGATCGTAATACTATCCGAAAGCAGTATCTGAAGGAGGGTTATTATCAGATTGAGGTCGAGTTTAAAGCAATGCCCAAAAATGATGGCAGGGTCGATCTCGTTATCAATATTGATGAGGGCGAAGTTACGCGCATTAAACGCATTAAATTTATAGGCAATGAGCAATTTTCCGATACAGACTTGCGCAATGAAATTGCTTCAAGGCAAACAAACACGCTTACTCTGATCACTGATCGCGATGTGTTTGACAGAAAACGCATGGGTGCAGATGGGCAGCTGCTGCAGCAATTTTATCTAAATAAGGGTTATCTGGATATGAATATCGAATCCTCACGTCTGGCCATGTCTTCAGATAAAAAGAGTTTCGATTTAACTATCAGTATCCATGAAGGTATACAATACAGCGTTCAGAGTGTTGATTTGCAGGGAGATATGGTGCCCGATCGGGATACTCTGATGAAATTGATTGAGCTGAAAGAGGGTGAGATCTATTCATTGGCGGCTCTGCGTAATACGATTGATGCTATCACCGACAGGGTAGGTGACGAAGGACATGCTTTTGCTACAGTCACGCCGCTACTGAACCGCGATGTTAATGCACGTACTGTTGCTATTTCTTTTGATGTGGAAAAAGGAAGGGAAGTTTATATCGAACGACTGGAGATTAGTGGCAATATAAAGACTGAAGATCATACGATTCGCAGGCTTGCCAAGCAGGCTGAAGGGGAGCGCTATTCAGGTACTCAGGTAAGGATGAGCAAGGAGTCTATGAAGCGAACTGAATATATAGAAGATGTTCGGGTTTCCTTTCCGAAAGGCACTGCCAGTGACAAGGTTGATATGAAGGTTGATATTACTGAGCAGAAATCGGGCTCATTTTCTGCCGGGGTGGGTTTTTCACAGACAGAAAAGTTCATGCTTACAGGCAATGTTTCGGAGAATAATGTGTTCGGTAAAGGTTATCGGGCCAGCCTGGATGGCAGCATTGGTTTCAAAACTCAGAATTTCAATGCCAGCTTGTCGGATCCGTTTTTTCTCGGAAAAAATATCAGTGCAACAGTTGGCCTGTTCAAGACACAGACTGACCAGTTTTCGACAATAAACTACGATATGTCCTCCTTCGGAGGCAACGTTAGTTTTGGTATTCCTATAAGGGAGCATGTTGGCTACGGGATTAGCTATGAATATGCTGAATCTGAGTTGAGTGGCATCCCTGTTAATGCATCTCTGTTACTGCAGGCTCAAGAAGGAACCCGAACGTCGGGTGAGTTGATTCAGAACCTCACCTGGGATAGCCGCGATCGCATGACGGGCACGAAAGAAGGACATGTGGAAACATTGCGTTTTGGTATCGCAGGACTTGGTGGGGCAAACCGCTTCTGGGAGACTTCATTATCAAGTAAAGTATATATACCTCTTGGTGAAGAAAAGAATTTTGTTCTAAATCCTTCTTTTTCTTCAAATTATATTCGTGGATATGGTGGTAGGGATTTGCCACTGTACCGTCGTTATTCACTTGGTGGCATAGGCAGTATGCGAGGCTTTGATTCCGTAGGAATTACATTGCGAGATCCGACAACCGGGGAAGCTATCGGTGGTGACAAACGGTTTAGTGGGTCAATGAATCTATTTTTTCCTATACCCTATATGGAAACATCGGGCTTTCGTGGCGTAGCGTTTACCGATGCGGGCCTGGTATGGGGTTCGATTCCAAGCCTCAATGTTAATGAGTCATTTTCATTCTCTCGCATGCGTTATTCAGCAGGGCTAGGGTTTGAGTGGTTTTCTCCGGTTGGTCCCGTGGGACTTGTCTGGTCTTTCCCGATTCGTTCCTTCACTGGAGATGTGGAGAAAAATGTTGAATTCATGCTAGGCGGATCATTCTGATCAAATCACGATATAAAGGAGTACGCAATGTATAAAAAAATGAATATTCGAATCACACTGGCATCAATTGCAGTGGTGCTTACTTTCGGTCTGGCATCAGCCCATGCCGAAGGCCTTAAAATTGGCTATGTGGATATGAAGAGCGCACTGGAAAATACCTCTGATCACCAGAAAGGCATGGACCAGCTTAAGGCTATGTCGGCAAAAAAAATCAAAGAGCTGACATCTCTTGGAGAACAGATAAGGCAGGATGAAAAGGATTTATTGAGCCAGTCGATGGCCATGTCACCGGATCGCCTAGCTATGAAGCAGCAGGAGCTGAAGCAAAAGCGCAAGGTGTTCCAGCGTAAGCAGCAGGATGCACAGGAAGAAATCGCAGTCGAGAAAAATCGGCTTGAGATGAGCATTGGTAAAAAGTTCCAGGAAGCGCTGAATGAATATGGAAAACAGGGTAGCTATGATATGCTTTTAGCCAAGCCCATGTTCCTTTATGTGGATCCCAAACATGATGTGACTGCTGAAATCACCAAGATGCTGGATGCAAAATAAGTAGCTAATATTGTGATTTCGCTATCTCTCGTAGATGCGGCTGATCTGGTTGGTGGCTCCGTCGAAGGGGAGTTTTTTCCAGCTATTACAGGTATCAATACATTGGTGAAAGCAGGGGAGAATGAAATCTCTTTTCTTGCTAACCAACGTTATAAAGATGATCTGTCGACATGCCAAGCTGCTGCTGTTTTGCTGTCAGAGCATGAGGAGAATACATCCGGGTGCTGTGTGATCCGTGTTGCGGATCCGTATCTCGCCTTTGCCCGTCTACAACGATATTTTCACCCTGAGCTAAAGGCATCAGGGCTGCGCCACAGCTCAGCTGTCATAGATCCATCTGCTAATCTGGCGGATGATGTGGATGTTGGGGCTCATGCTGTGATTGGCGCACAGGTTTGTGTGGATGCCGGCTCAAGAATTGGTTCAGGTTGTGTGCTTGGTGATCATGTGTCGATTGGTAAACACTGCTTGTTGCATGTGAATGTGGTTGTTGGACGATCCTGTATATTAAAAGACGGAGTTATTGTACAGCCGGGTGCGGTTATTGGTTCGGATGGTTTTGGCTATGCATGGGACGGTCAACAGCATTTAAAAATACCTCAGGTTGGCCGGGTTGTGCTGGAAGAGGGTGTCGAGATCGGTGCCAATACCTGTATCGACTGTGGTGCGATTGGTGATACTGTCATTGAGCGTGGTGTAAAGCTGGATAATCAGATTCAGATTGCCCATAACGTTCGCGTCGGTGCATTTACTGTGATGGCCAGTCAGGTTGGAGTCTCTGGCTCAACGGATATTGGTTCGGGTTGTCAGTTTGGTGGTCAGGCAGGTATTGCAGGACACCTGAAAATTGGTGATGGATGCAAGCTGGCAGGTCAGACTGGCGTGTTGGGCGATTTGGAGGCCGGAGGGGTGTATGGTGGCAGTCCAGCGTTGCCATACCAGTTGTGGCTGAAGGTTTCAGCACTTACAAAAAAATTGCCCGAGTTGTGGAAATCCAGAAACAGGTAAATAAAAACTTTTTCAGGATGGATAGTGGGGCAACATATTATTAAAGAAGTCTGGAATTCCGAATATCGGTGACTCCAGCAAGGTTCAGGGGGGTATGAAATGCCGGAATTAACTGTTGAAAAGATCATGGAG
>Ga0316192_10002868_pt1 | contig 12599 bp, 8 predicted proteins | sample MerIslwburrow_MG_FD_204931 | JGI IMG/M metagenome (GOLD analysis project Ga0316192, IMG submission 204931) | Coastal sediment microbial communities from Maine, United States - Merrow Island worm burrow | ecosystem: Environmental > Aquatic > Marine > Coastal > Sediment | place: USA: Maine...
TCCCCGAAAACAAGATAATCCGTTTTCTTTGAAACGCTACCGGTCACCTTGCCGCCATGACTTTGGATCAACTGCTTGGCTTCATCTCGCGTCATGCTGTTGAGTGTCCCGGTCAAGACGAACACCTTGCCAGCCAGTGGTCCGTCCTTGGCCAGAGCTTGTGGCTCAGATTCCGGCCACGAAACGCCCGCCTCTATCAGCCGTGAAATGACATCATTATTGTGCGGCTCTTCGAAAAACGCTCGTATTCGTGAAGCGACAATAGGGCCAACATCAGCCACCGCCAGCAGATCCTCTTCACTCGCCGCAATGATGTTCTCGAGCTTCCCGAAATGCGTCGCCAGACTAAGCGCTGTGGCCTCGCCAACTTCGCGAATTCCCAATGCGTAAAGAAAACGAGCCAGCGATGTGGCTTTGCTCGACTCGATCGACTGCACAACATTTTCAGCTGACTTATCACCCATTCGATCCAACTCAGCCAGCTCAATACTGGACAAAGTGAATAAGTCCGCCGCCGTGTTAACCCTGTCAATGGCAACCAGTTGTTCGATTAGTTTCGCTCCAAGGCCTTCAACATCTAGCGCTTTGCGTGACACAAAGTGTTTTAACGCTTCTGTCATTTGAGCCGCACAAAACAAGCCGCCGCTACAACGAGCAACCGCTTCGCCCTCCTCCCGAACAACCGCGGATCCGCACACAGGACAGACCTGCGGCAATTGAACAATGCTAGTGCCTTTCGGCCTGCGGCTTGCGATGACACCGACAACCTCGGGAATAACATCTCCTGCACGACGAATCGTAACCGTATCGCCGATGCGTACATCCTTGCGATGCAACTCATCGATGTTGTGCAGCGTCGCGTTGCTAACCGTTACGCCCCCCACGAATACAGGTTCCAGACGAGCAACAGGGGTTACGGCGCCGGTTCGACCAACCTGGAATTCGATATCCTCTACAACCGTCAACTCTTCCTGCGCCGGAAACTTGTGCGCAATCGCCCAGCGAGGCGCACGCGACACAAATCCTAATTCCCGTTGCTGCCGCAGGTTATCGACTTTGTATACGACACCGTCAATTTCATATTTCAGCGCATCGCGACGCGCGCCAATGTCTTCGTAAAATGCCAGGCAGCCCTCAACTCCGTCGACAACCTTGCGCTCCGGACATGCCTTTAGCCCCCAGCCCTGCAAGCGATCGAGTATCTCGCTGTGGTTATCAGGAAGACTTCCTCCATCAATACGGCCCACGGCGTAAACGTAAATGTCTAGTGGCCGTTCGGCAGTTAACCTCGGGTCCAGCTGACGAAGGCTGCCTGCTGCTGCGTTACGTGGATTAACAAACGTCTTCTCTCCAGCAGCACGTGCCTTGCTGTTGTACGCCTCGAAGCCCGCCTTCGGCATGAAGACTTCACCGCGAACCTCAAGCACCCCGGGATAGCCCTCGCCGATAAGACTCAACGGCACCGCTTCAATCGTACGAACATTATGGGTGATGTCCTCGCCCGTCGTGCCGTCGCCGCGCGTTGCCGCGCGAATCAGCTTGCCGTTCTCATAAAGGAGACTCACCGCTGCACCGTCTAGCTTCGGCTCCGCTGTGTAACGAAGCAAACTGCTTCTTTCTTCAAGCTCCAGGCGCTCTGTCACACGACGATGGAACTCAAGCACTTCTTCGCTCGTGAATGCGTTATCCAACGACAGCATCGGCACTTGATGCTTCACCGTGCCAAACGCTGATATCGGTGCATCCCCGACCCGTTGTGTTGGCGAATCGGCTGTAATTAGTTGCGGGTATTGTTGCTCCAACGCCTGAAGCTGACGCATCAACCGATCGTACTCGGCGTCCGGTATCTCCGGATCATCAAGCACGTGATAACGATAGTTATGGTGGCGAATCTGGTCTTTGAGGGAGTCCAGCTTTTGTGTGATAGCGGCCGGGGCAGTCATCGGAGTTGGCGTCGTAACCGAATCACGCGACCAGATTGCTGTGTTGGTACTGGATAATCTCTTCTCGCATGTACCTTTCGCGCTGGATGCTCAACGTACTTCCGGATTCATCAAGTAACTCTGCGTCGAGCGTTTGCGCCAGTGCTCGCGCCGCCGCCATCATCATGTCAAATGCATCGATACCATCGATTGGACCCGGCAAGACACAAAACAGGCTGATGCCCGGAATTTCCTGATCCTTGATATTCGCCAGGTCAAAACTACCGGGCTCAACCAGGCTTGCTGCGCTGAAAACAGTTTTTTCCTCGTCGTTGCCATCATACCGATGAAAAATGCCGAACTTGCCGTGTCGCAAACCAATGCCACGCATACTCAGAATCAGCTCATCTCCGCGAAAAGCACCGCCATTGCGTGCAATTAGTCGCAATGTCACGATTTTCTGGGGGGTATCGACGGGCAGATCGTCACTCGGCTCCTGGTCTTCGCTGTCGGGTAGATCGGAATCATCTACGTCCGACTCGATCACTGCTTCATCTATCGTGGGAATGACACGTGGGGCGTCGGTGCGATCTTGCTTTGGTTTGGCTCGCTCTCTACGGGTGTAAAAATAGACGCCTGCGATTACCAGAATCCCAAAGAACAGTAGCCACCAGCGTAAACCATCCATAAACCAACGACCTAGCTTGCCGCCATTTTCACTGCCTCATCGAGATCGACCGAAACCAGGCGCGAAACGCCAGGTTCTTGCATCGTTACGCCGCTCAATTGTCGGGCAAGTTCCATGGTCACCTTGTTATGAGTAATGAAAACAAATTGTACTTTGTCAGACATAGTCTCGACGATATCGCAGAAGCGGCCGACGTTTGCGTCGTCAAGCGGTGCATCGACCTCATCCAGCAGACAGAACGGTGCCGGATTTAGCTCAAAAATAGCAAACACCAAAGCTACAGCTGTCAGAGCTTTCTCGCCGCCCGACAATAAGTGAATTGTGCTATTGCGCTTGCCCGGCGGCCTCGCCATTACAGTAACGCCGGCGGACAACAAATCGTCACCAGTGAGCTCCATGTAGGCATGACCACCGCCAAAGAGCTTCGGAAATAGATTCTGGAATCCAGCATTGACATTAGTGAACGTTTCTCGGAAACGCGAACGTGTTTCGCGGTCGATTTTCCGAATTGCGCCTTCCAACGTTTCCAGCGCACTGTTCAGGTCGCCAAGCTGTGAGTCAAGATATTCTTTGCGTTCTGTTTGTTCTTTGAACTCGTCAATTGCCGCAAGGTTAATCGGACCCAGCCTGTCGATGCGGCGTCGAACCTTTTCAAGTTTCTCGTCCCACGCCTCAGCCGTAATTCCCTCATCCAACTCTGCGAGCAGTGTGTCAAGCGCGAAATCTGTCGCATCGAGTTGCTCGACAAAACCCTCACGTCTAACGCGTACTTCACGAAATCCCATTTCGGCGTCGTTAACATTGCTACGCGCTTCTTCCACCGACTGATCGATTTGCAATCTCGATTGATCAAGATCTCGAAGTGTGGCCTCGACTTGCTCGACCAATTTGCGAGCCGACAACATTTCGTCCTCGACATCAATTCGAGTTTTCAAATGTTCCTCAAGCGCCCGCTTATGTTCCGCTAACGGAGTTACTCGCTGTTCGAGTTGCTCACGAATTTCGACCTCGCGACTCTCGAACTGTCTCAGCTGCGAACGCATGCGATCCAGGTTCTGAGCGGCCGAGTCCTTGCTTGATCGGCGACTTTCAAACTGAATAGTGATGTTCTGAACCGACTGCCGATCTTCGTCAGCCTGATCCCTAACGCGTCGCAGCTCAGCTCGTAATTCTTCGCGGCGCGCATCGAGGTTGGCACGCAGCGCTTCCAGTTCGGTCAGTGTCTCGCTGGCCTGATCGAAGCTTCGACGAGACTCACGCAACTGCTCCTCGGCTTCGGTGCGGTGGTTGTCGATCTCACTGGTCTCTTCCGCAATTGCTGTTTGCCGGGCGTGCGCCTGATCCATACGATACTTGGACGCATCAAGCGCAGCCTTGATCTCAGAATATTCGCCAAGATGTGTAGCGGAATCCGCCTGTAGAGCTTCTCGCCGCTCCTCAAGCTGATTGAGGCGTGTCCGTCCATCCTGCAGCAACTTCCTGGCGCTCTCAAAGCGAGCCTGAAATTCGCGGTTCTCAGCTTTAAGGCGACGCATATCGTGCTCACGAGAGAGAATTCCTGCTTTCGCATCATTATCTCTTGATACACGTAACCAGCTCTTACCAAGCCATATCCCATCAGCCGTGATTACGGAGTCTTCATCATCCAGCATGTCCCGGATCGACAATGCGCTACCCAATGAATCGGCAACCTGGACGCTAGCCAGCATCCTTCGAATGGAAACCGGCGCGCCGCTGACCTTGGCCGCCAACGTAGACGAATCGTCAGCCTCGGTCGCACTGCCATGCTCCTGAAGAATTGTGATATTGCCTTTGCGCAGCTTAGCGATGCTCTCGGTGATCGGTAAGAGGTCGCTGACACAGATCGCCTGGAGATAATCTCCGAGAACGGTCTCAATGGCCTTCTCCCAGCCATCGGCAACATCCAATGTTTGGGCCACTTTGCGATTGTCATCGAGGCCAGTGTTCTCCAGCCATTCCTGTACGCCCTCATCACCCTCGCCCAGTGCGGCCTTTTGCAGCGCTTCCAGAGATGCATACTTACCCTGACCCGCTTGCAACGCGGCACGACGCTCATCAACCAGACGAGTGAGTTTTTGATCCTGCTCTCGAAGCTTGCGAATTTTCTCCGTAATGTCCGCCAGGTGCCGTTCGAATTCGTCACGCGTCTGCCGTTTGCGCTGCTCTTGCTCCGTCAAATCGTCGACGTTCGACTGCAACTCGCCCGAACTCGCTACAGACTGAGCCTCGTCCAGTTTCTGGTGACGTTCCGAGAGGCTTTGTATTTTGGATTCAATTTGCTCAGCACGCGTCTGCTCGATACTGCGACTTTGCTGCGCCTCATTGTAACGAGCTGAACAGTCGTCCCATTGCTGTTGCCAGCCGGCCAGCGCTTCCTCGGCCTGTGTTAATGAGCGGGTCGACGATTTCTCGCTTTGACGTGCCTGCTCCAGTCCGGGGACAAGTTCATTGAGCGTCAATTCGAGTTGTGCAATTTCGGTCTGATCCTTGTCAATATGCTCTCGGATCTCACGAGCTCCGCTGACGGCTTGCTCAAGATCCAGTGACTGACGCTCTCGCAACTCGTGCGCGTGCTCTATTGACTGCTCCAGCCGGGCTATCTCGGAACCGACTTTATAGAATCGTCCCTGAACCTCGTTAAACGCATCGCCGCACTCGCCCTGGCGATCTCTGGATTCCTCAATTTGTGCCTCAAGCTTTCTCTGCTCGGCAATAGCCGCCTCGAGTCGTGTCTTTCGCTCGGCAAGCTGACGATCGGCGTCATTCGCCTGGTCGTCCAAATCTCTTATGCGAAGCGCGAGTAATTCAGCTGATGTACGACGCTCCTCATCTTTATTCTTACGATAGCGCTCCGCCGTCTTTGCCTGCCGGTCGAGATGTTTGATTTGCTTCTCAACCTCATCAAGCACATCCAGCAGTCGATCGAGGTTTTCCTTGGTTTGCTTGATACGGCTCGAAGTCTCACGGCGGCGTTCTTTGTATTTTGATATGCCTGCGGCTTCTTCAAGAAATACGCGCATCTCCTCCGGTTTGGCCTCGATCAATCGCGAAATCATTCCCTGCTCGATAATCGAGTAGCTACGAGGCCCGAGGCCGGTTCCCAGGAAAACACCCGTGATGTCCTTGCGGCGACAGCGCGTATTGTTCAGGTAGTAGTTTGAAATACCGTCGCGACTCACCTCACGGCGAATCGAGATTTCGGCATATTTAGCGTATTGACCCTCGAGCGTGGTATCGGTGTTGTCGAACAGCAATTCGACCGACGCAGCGCCAATTGGCTTGCGCGAGCTGGATCCATTGAAGATAACGTCGGTTATAGAGTCGCCGCGAAGACGCGAGGCAGAGCTTTCGCCCATGACCCAACGAACCGCGTCGATGACATTCGATTTCCCACAGCCGTTAGGTCCAACAACGCCAACCAGGTTACTGGGAAACGTGATAGTTGTTGGATCGACAAAGGACTTAAAGCCGGCGAGCTTGATTTTACTGAGTCGCATTTGGTGGAGTTATGCCTATCGCCCGTCAAATCCGGCTAGTGTAATGTAATTCCCCCAATAAAACGATTGTCTCCGGAAAAAGACAATCGGCCCCGAGCCATGCCCCACGCGGCTTTCAGGCCAATTCATCCGGGCGCAGAAATCTGCAGAAAAATAGGCTTCCATGTCGGCACAGGCAATGTATAATCCCGGCCTTTTCTCGATCTGGCAGGAGTTCAAAATGGCCGTAAGAAAGGCTACTAGCAAGAAGCGGAAGAAGGCACCCGCTTCTAGAAAGAAAGCCGCTGCCAAAAAGGTTAGCGTGAAGAAACCAGTAGCAAAGAAAAAGGCTGCCAAGAAAAAGGCTGTGGCCAAGAAATCTGTGAGCCGCAAGAAGACTGTCGGCAAGAAAAAGCCGGCATCAAAGAAAAAGGTGACCAAGAAGAAGGTCGCTAAGAAGAAAGTTGCCAAGAAAAAGGCCGTTAGCAAGAAAAAGGCCGCCAAGAAGAAGGTTGCCAAGAAAAAGGCCGTTAGCAAGAAAAAGGCCGCCAAGAAGAAGGTTGCCAAGAAAAAGGCCGTTAGCAAGAAAAAGGTCGCCAAGAAGAAGGTTGCCAAGAAAAAGGCCGTTAGCAAGAAGAAACCTGCCAGCAGGAAGAAGCCTGCTCCGCTAAGGAAAGTTGCGCCCAGGAAAGCACCTGCCAGAAGGGCCAGGGCGCGCGGTGACGTGTTGTCTGGGCCGATTCATGGGGTTCAACCGTACAAGCCTCGCCGTGGCGAAGAGTACATGGGTACGAAGCAGCTCGGTCACTTCAAGTCGATACTTAGTGCCTGGAAGAATGAGTTGATGTTCGAAGTCGACCGTACCGTGCATCATATGCAGGATGAGGCCGCCAATTTCCCCGACCCCAACGATCGGGCGACCCAGGAGTCTGAATTTGGACTCGAGCTTCGCACACGAGATCGCGAGCGTAAGCTGCTCCGAAAAATAGAGTCGGCACTTGCTCGAATCGACGACGGAAGCTACGGCTATTGCGACGAGACTGGTGAGGAAATAGGGCTCAAACGCCTGGAAGCGCGACCTGTTGCGACGCTTTGTCTCGAAGCACAGGAGCGTCGTGAACTGGCAGAACGCCAGTTCAGAGACCGGGACGATCGCTACCGGTAACCCGGCGTACGTCGGCCGGTTCGCGCCCTCGCCAACCGGCCCGTTGCACTTCGGCTCATTACTCGCCGCAGTGGCAAGCTACCTTGAAGCCCGCTCCAATAACGGGCGCTGGCTGTTACGTATTGAGGACATCGATCCGCCCCGCGAGCAGCCGGGAGCCACCGAAATGATCCTGGCCGCGCTTGAGGCCTATGGCTTTGAATGGGACGGCCCAACCAGTTTTCAAAGCGCGAGTCGCGACGCGCATGAAGCCGCAATCAACAGGCTTATAGATACCGGGCAAGCCTACCCTTGTGGTTGCTCAAGGCGCGGCCTTGCCGCGGCCGCGCAGGGTCCGCTCGGCATCATCTATCCAGGCACCTGCCGAGATGGCTGCGACTCGGACGAAACGGCCCTCAGGGTAAGAACAAATGATGAAGAAATTACCTTTATTGACGCGTTGCAGGGGCGTCAGTCGCAAAGGCTGGAATCTGAATCCGGCGATTTCATCATATTGCGGCGCGATGGGCTGGTCGCCTACCAACTAGCCGTTGTCGTCGATGATGAATTGCAGGGCATCACAGACATCGTCCGTGGCATCGATCTGATGGACTCAACGCCACGGCAAATCTGGCTGCAACAATTGCTGGGGTTTACGACACCGAACTACTACCACATTCCTGTCGCTGTTAACGCCGACGGGCAAAAACTGAGCAAAAATACGGGCGCTAAAGGACTACCCCTGAACAACATTGAAGCTACGCTCGTTGCGGCCTTGCAAGCGCTTGGTCAAGACCCATCGTCCGATTTAGCTCGCGCCGATTTACCGGAGATATGGCACTGGGCGGGCGCGCACTGGGACATCACCGCACTAAAATCCCAGAAGACGCTATCTCTGGAATCGGCCACAGGTGTTTTGGCCTGAGAGAAAATGGGCTATCTTAGGCGCCTTTCAGCGATCGGCTGCCGCACTCGATCCGCCCGGCACCTAATATCAGAGGTATGCATGAGTACAACCCGAGTCATCAAAAAGTATCCCAACAGGCGGCTGTATGACACAGAAGAAAGCCGCTACATCACGTTAGCTGATGTCAGGAGCCTCGTGTTGGACGGGGTGAATTTCACGGTCATCGATAAAAAATCCGATGCGAACATCACTCGCTGCGTCCTGCTGCAGGTAATCTGCGAGCAAGAACAGAACGGCGAGCCCATTTTGACCGAGGGATTTCTGTCGCAGGTGGTTCGCATTTATGGCAATGCTGACGCCATGCAGATGGCTGATCATCTTGAAGATAGCCTCAACAGATTCTTAGCCCATCAGAACAATATTTCGCGTGATCTGTCGCAAATTCACTATCAGCCAGAATCACCAAAAACTCCTTGACATCAGGGCCTTAGATGCCCTAGCTTGGGGCTTGCAACGGGGATACGCTCCCCCGCCCCCTGTTGCAAAGCCTGAAGGGTTTTACACTCCACGGCGGGCCCCCTGCGCAAGCAGGGGGCTTTTTTTTTGCGTCCAAAATTTGAACTCATTGATTCACGAATATGACATCCGATTCGACTGACAGCCGCATCATCCGGAGCAATTTTCGGCCGGCGCGCTGGTTGCGGCATCGCCATCTGCAAACGATGTACTCGTCACTCCCCTGGGCGTGGCCACATCACCCAAACATGCGGCGCGAGAGCCTGGAGCTGCAGGATGGAGACGTCACAGCAGTTGATTGGGTTTCAGACACAGACCATCTACCGAAAACAACGCCGTTACTCGTGATTCTCCATGGTCTGGAGAGCTCGGCAGAGTCTGCCTACGCCAGAATGCTCATAAATGAGGCCACGAAGGTTGGCTGGCGAAGTTGTGTGCTGAATTTCAGAGATTGTGGGGATTACAGGAATCGCCTGCCACGGCGATATCATGCCGGGGAAACCGGCGATTTGAGATATTTCCTTCAACGGTTGGCAGAACACGGCCAAGAAGGCCCGCTGTTCGCCGCCGGCTACTCTCTGGGTGGCAACGTACTGCTCAAGTATCTTGGCGAAGCCGGCGCGGAATCACCGCTGCACGGCTCGGTGGCTGTCTGCGTCCCCCTCGAATTGGGCAAATGTTCGGACGCATTAAATACAGGTTTTTCAAAGATTTATCAGCATTACTTACTAAAAAGCATGAAAGAATCCGTGCGTCGCAAGTTTAACCAGCACACGGCCGCGTTCAATTGGGATCTCGCGATGACAGCCACGACATTTGCCGAATTCGACGACGCTGTTACGGCCCCTCTGCACGGCTTCGATGGGATGAACGACTACTACGGTAAGTGCAGCTCCTCACGATTTCTGAGCCAAATCGCGAAGCCCACGCTTATTATCAATGCAATCGATGACCCGTTCATGACACCCGACGTCATCCCGGATTCAAGCAAGTTATCGCAACATGTAACGCTGGAACTTTCCGAGGCCGGCGGGCACGTCGGATTTATCGAAGGTGGAACACCGTGGCGGCCAAAGTTCTATCTGCCGCCACGGATAATAGAGTTCCTTTCGAACTATTCGGCGTCCACATCCTTCATGGACAACCGTACGCGACCCTGACGATCGACCTCAAGGACTTTGACCCTGACGTCATCGCCCTCGGCCAGCTTATCGCTGACCTTCTCGACGCGCTCATTCGAGATCTGCGAGATGTGTACGAGGCCGTCTTTGCCCGGCAGGATGGTGACGAAAGCACCGAAGTCCATGAGCCTTGCAACCTTGCCTTCGTAAATACGGCCAACCTCAACATCAGCTGTGATCAATTCGATGCGGCGGCAAGCTTCCTTGCCGGAAGCACCGTCAACAGAAGCAACTCGAACCGTACCGTCCTGATCGATATCGATCGTAGCACCCGTTTCCTCGGTCATCGCGCGGATCACTGACCCACCCTTGCCGATGACGTCGCGAATCTTCTCGGGGTCGATTTTGAACGTGATAATCGATGGCGCCCACTCAGACATTTCTTCACGCGGCGTGCTGATGACCTTGGCCATCTCACCGAGAATGTGCAGACGAGCTTCACGTGCCTGGCTCAGAGCGACATCCATGATCTCGCGCGTGATGCCCTGGATCTTGATATCCATCTGCAACGCGGTTATGCCGTCGTCCGTACCTGCAACCTTGAAGTCCATGTCACCGAGATGATCCTCGTCACCGAGAATGTCGGTCAAGACCGCAAAATCGTCACCTTCTTTCACGAGGCCCATTGCAACGCCGGCTACCGGCGCTTTCATCGGGACGCCAGCATCCATAAGTGCGAGGCTGGAGCCACAAACAGAGGCCATCGAACTGGAGCCGTTTGACTCCGTGATCTCGGATACGACACGAATGACGTACGGAAAGTCGTCAAAACTTGGCATGACCGCCTGAATACCGCGGCGAGCCAGCTTGCCATGTCCGATCTCGCGCCGCTTCGGGGAACCAACAAAACCGGTTTCACCCACGCAGAACGGAGGGAAGTTGTAATGCAACATGAACGGATCTTTACGTTCACCATCGATTGCATCGATGATCTGAGCGTCTCGCCCGGTACCCAGCGTCGTCGCGACAATGGCCTGCGTTTCTCCACGAGTGAATACGGCTGAGCCATGAGCACGCGGCAGTACGCCGACTTCGACGTGAATTGGGCGAACCGTTTTCTGGTCACGGCCATCAATTCGTGGGTTACCGCCGATAACATGGCCGCGAACGACCGACTTTTCGAGCTTATAGAGCGCGCCCTTAACTTCGTCGGCAGACCACTGCGCATCATCGCCACCAGCGAGTGCTTCAATGACAGCTGACTTGAGCTCACCGACGGCAGCTTGCCGATCCATCTTGTCGGTAATCTGGTATGCGTCGCTAAATCCTGCTTCGGCCTGGGCCGCAACGGCTGCAGCCAAATCGGTATCTTCGGCCGGCCCCTGCCAGTCCCAAGACGGTTTGCTGGCCTCGGCTGCGAGCTCGTTAATCGCCACGATAGCGGACTGCAACTGCTCGTGCCCGAACATGACAGCACCCAGCATGACTTCTTCAGACAATCTGTCTGCCTCGGACTCAACCATCAGGACAGCATCTTTCGTGCCTGCCACGACGAGTTCGAGGTCCGAATCGACCAGAGCCGTTTTGGACGGGTTCAAGACGTAGTTACCATCGATGTAGCCGACCTTGGCAGCACCAATCGGACCTGCGAAGGGCATGCCGGAGATGGCAAGCGCTGCAGATGCACCGATGAGAGCCGGAATATCCGAATCGACATCAGGGTTCAGTGATATGACCGTGGCGATAACCTGAACCTCATTCTTGAATCCTTTCGGAAACAGCGGGCGAATGGGTCGGTCAATCAGGCGGCAAACCAGTGTTTCTTTCTCGCTGGGGCGCCCTTCACGCTTAAAAAAGCCGCCTGGGATTTTGCCGGCGGCGTAGGTTTTTTCCTGGTAGTTAACGGTCAGCGGGAAAAAGTCCCTGCCCGGATCCGCGGCCTTGCGACCAACTGCGGTGACCAGAACAATGGTCTCAGCCATGTTAACCAATACTGCGCCGTCAGCCTGACGGGCTATAGCACCGGTTTCGAGCGATACCTCATGCTCCCCATACTGGAAAGTCTTCTTAATTGAATTCACGTTTTATCTCGATTTGAAATGATGACGGCAATAGAAAAAGACAGCGCACCCGTATACGGGGACAACTTGTCGATTAGCTAACTGCCATATTGGTCGCTGTTTAGCGACGAAGTCCGAGCCGGGTAATCAGCTCGCGATACCGACCCAGGTCTTTTGCTTTCAGATAATCAAGCAACTTGCGGCGCTTGTTAATCATCTTCAGCAAACCCTGACGGCTATGGTGATCTTTTTTGTGCTCGCCGAAATGGCCGGTGAGCTCAGAAATGCGTGCAGACAGCAATGCTACCTGTACTTCGGGAGATCCTGTGTCGGCTTCTCCGCGGGAATATTCAGCGACGATTTCGGTCTTCGCTTCTGTTGAAAGTGACATCCTTCGTTTACCTCAGTCTTCTCTTTGTTGACCCTTTTTGCAGCGCGGTATTCTAGCGTCTGTTTCCGGGCATTAATAGTCCAAAATCAAATAACTACGGGTTTTTTTCGCCGGTTAGAAACACGCGGCGAGGCGCGACCTGACCGCCGTCAGAAAGCTCACCCACACCTAAAAATTCCCCAGCTCCACCATAAACGCGAGCCAGCCCACTGACAGCCTCATACTGAACGGCTGATACCGACTGTCCAGCTGTGAAACGCTGTCCGCCAGCGACATCCAGGGCGATAGCGGGTAAGGCCTGAAGCGCCGCATCTGGCGGCAACAGGCTGTCTCGCAGTGCTGCCCGGCTTTCC
>Ga0316192_10002872_pt1 | contig 12590 bp, 13 predicted proteins | sample MerIslwburrow_MG_FD_204931 | JGI IMG/M metagenome (GOLD analysis project Ga0316192, IMG submission 204931) | Coastal sediment microbial communities from Maine, United States - Merrow Island worm burrow | ecosystem: Environmental > Aquatic > Marine > Coastal > Sediment | place: USA: Maine...
TGATGTTGAGCAGCGCAGAAACGAGCAATGCGATGCGTAGAAATCCTAATGCGGGCAGCAGCTTATTGTATTTCGATATCATGGGCCGGGATTGTGCCAGAAATCAGGTAACTGTCACCACAATTAGGTCACCACAATTAGATCAGGGATCAGATCCCATTTTCCCTGATAGCAGAGAATGCGGGGATCTGACCCCGGTTTTGCCCATTCAGTTGAGAAAAGGTAGCCTGTTGAGGCGGAATCGGAGCGAATGTCTGCTGCCGTCCGGCACTCTTGCTTCGCCGTCGATGACATCATCGTGGATTCTCCCGCTAAATTTGATCGGCAATCCCTTGATATCCTTGCGGCCGAACAGTGGGCGGTGGTCGACATGCTGCGTCAGGTTACCTTCCATCTCGAAACCGTGGTCTTCGACTGCATAAGTGCCAGCGGTGAAATGTTCGGCGCTTGCGCTGCGAAACTCACCGTCATGAATAAACGCGGTGGAAAAGTTTTCCCAGCCAAACGGCCCCAATAAGTCCACCTTGTAGATACCATCAATATTTTTCATGTTAATCTCCAGTTGAGTTGTATTGCGGTCACAACTGCTATTATGGGGGTTCAGAGATACAAAAAAAGTCGAATTATGTTCTTTAAATGTTCGAAAAAACCGAAGTAAAGAGAGCGTCATCGATTCAATACTGCAAGAGGATTGTGTGAGAGGCAGGCGGTGTTTCGCCATGAGATGAAACACCGCCTGGGTATGGCCTATTCCAGATCGAAACGATCGAGGTTCATCACCTTGTTCCATGCGGCGACGAAGTCTTGCACAAACTTCTGCTTTGAGTCTTCGCAGGCATAGAATTCGGCGAGCGCCCGAAGTTCCGAGTTGGAACCGAATATCAGATCGGAGCGCGTGGCCGTCCACTTGACCTCGCCACTCTGGCGATCGCGTCCTTCGAATATTTCACCTTCATCCGAGACCGGTTTCCAGGTCGTACTCATATCGAGCAGGTTGACGAAGAAGTCGTTGCTCAATGTCCCCGGCTGGTCGGTGAACACGCCGTGTGCGGTCTGTCCGACATTGGTATCGAGAACTCGCATACCGCCCACCAGAACTGTCATCTCGGGTGCCGACAAGGTTAGTAATTGTGCGCGATCGACTAACATCTCTTCGGTGGATACGCTGTGTTTAGCTTTCAAATAGTTGCGAAATCCATCGGCAGTCGGCTCCAGCGCTGCAAACGATTCGATATCGGTTTGCTCGGTTGAAGCATCTGCGCGACCCGGCGTGAAAGGTACCGCAATATCGTGGCCCGCATTACGCGCGGCCTGTTCGACAGCGGCACAGCCACCCAGCACTACGAGGTCGGCGATGGACACCGCTTTCCCGCCAGACTGTTCACTGTTGAACGCCTTTTGGATAGCCTCGAGGGTTTGCAATACTTTGCCCAGTTGATCCGGTTGATTAACCGCCCAGTCCTTTTGCGGGGCAAGGCGAACTCGAGCACCATTGGCGCCGCCGCGCTTGTCGGAACCGCGAAATGTTGATGCCGATGCCCATGCGCTGGATGCGAGCTCTGCAACCGACAATCCAGATTCCAGAATCCTGCCTTTGAGCCCGGCAATGTCCTGGTCGTCAACCGGATCATGCGCCACTTCGGGAATGGGATCCTGCCAGATTAGCTCTTCGGCCGGAACGTCTGCGCCGAGGTAACGGGCGCGTGGACCCATATCCCGGTGCGTGAGCTTGAACCATGCCCTGGCGAAGGCATCCGCGAGTTCCGCGGGGTTTTTATGAAAACGCCTGGAGATTTGCTCGTAAGCGGGATCCATTCGCATCGCCATATCCGCCGTGGTCATAATCGGCGCATGTCGCTTTGAAGCATCGAAAGCATCGGGTACAGCGTCGGCAGCGGCGCCACCTTGCGGAATCCACTGGTGCGCTCCGGCCGGGCTCTTGGTCAATTCCCATTCGTTGCCGAACAACAGGTCGAAGTAACCGTTATCCCACTGGATCGGGTTGCTCGTCCATGCGCCCTCGATACCGCTGGTAATAGCGTCACCGGCTTTACCGGAACCATATGAACTCATCCAGCCAAAACCCTGTTCCTCGATCGCAGCGCCTTCGGGCTCGGGGCCGACATGTGACGCGTCTCCGGCGCCGTGGGCCTTGCCGAAGGTATGTCCACCGGCGGTCAGCGCGACCGTCTCTTCGTCGTTCATTGCCATACGGGCAAAGGTTTCGCGAATGTCGCGGCCTGAGGCCACTGGATCCGGGTTACCATTTGGTCCTTCCGGGTTGACATAGATCAGACCCATTTGCACTGCAGCGAGTGGATGTTCGAGGTCGCGATCGCCGCTATAACGCTCGTCTCCCATCCATTCCTTTTCCTTACCCCAGTAGATATCTTCTTCCGGCTGCCAGACATCCTCGCGTCCACCGGCAAATCCAAAAGTCTTGAAACCCATGGACTCCAGCGCACAGTTACCGGTAAGAATCATCAGGTCGGCCCAGGAAATGCTCTTACCGTATTTCTGTTTGATCGGCCAGAGCAGGCGACGGGCCTTGTCGAGATTGCCATTGTCGGGCCAGCTGTTCAGCGGAGCAAAGCGCTGATTGCCGGAACCCGCACCGCCGCGGCCATCGCCGGTGCGATAGGTGCCGGCAGCATGCCACGCCATGCGGATGAAAAATGGACCGTAGTGACCATAGTCGGCTGGCCACCATTCCTGGGAATCGGTCATCAGGTCAGTCAGGTCCTTTTTCACCGCATCCAGATCCAGGCGCTTGAAGGCTTCGGCATAATCGAAGTCGCTATCCAGCGGATTGGCCTGTGCAGGATGCTGGCGGAGAATATTGAGTTTGAGTTTGTTGGGCCACCAGTCCTGGTTGGATGTGCCGCTTCCGGCCTGGCTGGGCTGGCCGTGCATTACTGGGCATTTGCTTGCGTCGGTCATGTTTTCGTCTCCTGGGTTCATCTGTTGTTTCAGCGACGATATTTATACGGCGCTTCTTATAATAAAACTATTTAATTATAAATATTAAATTCATTGTTTTTAACAATTATTCGATATTCAAAAACTGACAATCGTAAATTTGCGCAGTTTTGATCTGGCCTGTTCCCGCAGCTTGATTCACCCGGGGTCCATACCGTCTTAAGGAAAGGACAGGCAGTATAAACACCACGGTCATTTTATGCGTATCATTTCGCTGCTGCGAGAGTAAACAGGTTCTGTCGATTTTCGTTTAACCAATTACCTGTTTTTAGGCCTTGATGAGTAAGCTGTCACTGGATTGCTGCAGTTCGAGCAGCAGCTAGCGTTTTTTCCGGTGAGGCCTTGGGTTGTACCCGGCAATTCGCGGAACAATTCGGTCCAGGCGGATATCCTCGATGTCCTTGTATTCGTCTTCGACCCTATTTAGTAAGGCATTAACATCGAATTTTTTATCGACCTGCTCTCCGTAGACAATCTCAGCCAGACCCTGCAGACCACCACACTGCAATTGTATTTCCTGGTAGTTGGACAAGATTGAATCAGGGGCGTCGGTTTGGCGAAACAAGAAGCGGGTATTTTTTCTCAGCAGGGATAAATATCGACTGCAAAGCTTTGCCGCAGCGGGGGAGTGGCAAAGGCATACCAGTCGTTCGCCAATCTCGAGGCGTTTGACCTGGGTGCATTCGGCGAAGCCGGAGATCAGGGCTTTTTCAAAACTGCATCGTGTTTCGGCAGACATGACCTTGTAAATTTACCCACTGTTTATTTCATTTGGCGCAGGCTGGCCGCTGGCGTGGCCGTGCAGACGGTATTCTGCACCGGGATATACCTTCGAGGATAGATATTTATTCGAATGAATGAGGCATGCTTGTATTCCTGTGACCCGAAGGCCCTGTCGCGGAACCAGTAACCACCAAATCAATGGATTAGGAAAGTGTCTGAACAAGAGAAAGAAGCGAAGGAGCTGACCCTCGAGCATCGTATACTAATACAGGTACGCCAGGTACTGGCAAGTGTGGTTCGCGATGTCACGCCGTCTCCAGGCATGCGCAACCCCCTGTCGGAAAAGACGATTGAGGATATTCGTTCCTGCTTCGCCCTGATCGCGGCGCGCGAACGTGAACTGAACGGCAAGCAGAATCCAGACCTGCCAGTCTTCGCGGATGACGGTGCAACCACCCGCATTGTCGATTTCAAGAAACCTGAAACTTAAGTAATCGCACGGACGCTTATCAATTTCATCGACGATGAAAGTAATGCCTGTCTGCCTAATACAGGACTAAAGATCCCTGGCCAGGCTGAAGGCGCCTCGAATTTGACCCAGTGAATAGCCGCGCGCTTTGTCCAGCGGGTATTTTTCCCTGAGTGCCGCCTCGGTCTCGGGTTCGATTTCAGCCGCATGACAACTCATGCAGACTGGCTCGACCCCCTGTGCTTTCATGAAACGGAACTTGCCGTCCACTATTTCGGAAAATGCCATTTTCTCGGCAGTTTCACCGTTGGCCTGACGCTGGTCGAACTGTTCCAGCACCTTCTTTTCCCAGGCGTCGGGGATGGCGGTCTGGTTATTGCGTGCCTTGAGACTGACTCGATTCACATACCATCCGGTATCATCACGCAGGCCCTGGGCGATAGCCGGAGCCTTTTCTGCACAAACGGAAATTGCATTTACCGGGCCACCTGCCTGCATTGCTTTCTTTAGCTCGGGTTTCAATGAACCACCGAATCTCTGCACAATACTGACGGCCTCCTTTTTTAATTGCGCCTGGTCGATATCAGTGGCCGCAGCTTGAAAAGTCAGCAGCACGGGGAGGCAAAAAGCAGCAGTTAAAAGTTTAAGATTCACGATAATCTCCTTAGTATTAGTTAACTGGAAACCGAGTCATGAGCATCCGATCCTGTATGGCAAGGGCATGGCTCGATGTCTTTGCCAAACTGAATTTGCTCACAGCTGTCAATAAAATCGATTCTATGGCATTTAAGCATTTGCTAATATACCCATTCTGGATAGGCGTTAACCAACTTAAGGAGCCCTGCTGACACCATGGATATTCCCGCCAATCTGCTACCGAATGCTTATCTATGGGCTGGTGGTCTGTGTTATGCACTGCTAATTCTTGCGGCCTTGCTGACCGCACCCTGGTCGAAGGTAGCTGACAATGAAGCACAACATGTTTACCTTGGCGCTATCGTTGCACTGTGTCTGTTATGGGTTATGCGGGGCGGTATCCAGACCGGGCTGAATTTTCACCTGCTCGGTATGACACTCATGTGCCTGATGTTCGAGTGGCAATTTGCACTTATTGCTGCCAGCCTGGTGATAGCTATAGTCAGCTGGCAGGGCATGGCTGGATGGGATGCATTCGGGTTGAATGTCGTGCTCATGGGAGCACTGCCAGTCCTGTTCACCCGTGTTTCCCTGTATGTTTGCCAGCGCTGGTTACCGCATAATTATTATATTTACGTGTTTGTTAATTCTTTTCTGGTGGGTGGGTTATCGATTTTGCTGGTCGGCGTGGCATCAGCCTGGATCCAGCATCTTAGTGGTGTGCAACCAGCAGGCACGATCGTCAGCAATTTTTTGCAGATTCTGCCGCTACTAATGTTTGCTGAAGGATTCATCAACGGGGGTGCCATGTCGCTGTTTGTGGCCTATCGTCCGCAATGGGTCGCGACCTTCCATGACCACTGGTACCTTAAAGGCCATTGAATCCCCATCGATCATGAGCCAGGCAACAATGCTCTTTTATATTTCAACAGCTTGAAAATCGATAAATCCCGGGGTGACTGGAGTTTGTGCCTGGATAGACAAAAGCGCGCATAGTATTTATCTTATTTTTGTACATCAACAACGCAGGCTGCCAACCGCGAGTTCAAGATTGTCAAGTGCAGCCTCGAGTTTCGCCCGGGTACAGGCGATATTAACCCTGGCAAAGCCATTCCCCTCTTTACCAAATGAATGCCCCCGTGTAATTGACCATTTCGCCTTGTTTCTGAGGAAGGCGTAGAGTTCATCCGGTTCCATTCCGAGCCCGTTGAAGTTCACCCATAATAAAAAGGTTCCCTCGGGTTCGACCAGTTCGACGCCGGGGATACTGGCCAATGCATCGCGCACCATTTCAACATTTTTCTCGAGATAGGAGATAACCGCCTTAAGCCAGGGTGCGCCGCTGGAAAACGCGGCCTCCATGGCGACATTTGCGAACGGATTATTTTTGTTAACCGAAAGGCGGCTGTTTTCGACTTGAAACGCCTTTCTCATATCTTCATCGGCGATCAAGGTAAACGCAGCGCAGCAAGACGCAATATTGAAGGTCTTTGCCGGTGAAATACAGGTAATGCAATTCTCAGCATACTCCGGCCCAAGCGATGCATATGGTGTGTATTTGTTATCGCCAAACACAAGATCGCCGTGCATTTCGTCTGTAACAACCAGTACACCATGTCGATTACAAATATCACCCATAGTTTTTAACTCTGCTTCGCTCCACACCCGTCCGACCGGATTGTGAGGGTTGCACAAATAAATCATTTTTGTCTTCGGGTTGGAGGCCTTGTTTTCCAGATCTTCAAAGTCCATCCGGTAACGCCCCTGATCAAGGATCAATGGGTTTTGCACGATCTCGCGATGGTTTTCGTTTAGCACATCGAAAAAATCGAAGAAAACAGGCGGCTGAACGATGACCGCATCGCCTTCATTAGTAAACAAGGATGCAGCCATCGCCAGGGCGGTCAGGATATTCGGGGAGGTAAGAATATGCTCTTCCTGCACCTCCCATTCATGTTGATTTTGCAGCCATTTCATGACTGCGGGTAGCAAACCTGCCGGAACCGTTTCATATCCGAACACCCCGTGATCCAGTCGCTTTTGCATGGCTTCAAGCACGGGCGGTGCAGCCTTGAAATCCATGTCCGCCACGCCTGCGGCAAACAGGTTTCCGCCATCTGGCCCTACAACCATGGGGTGGACCTTCAGGGCAGGGACTTCGCATCGGTCTAACTCTTCATCGAACAGGGAGAGGGGATCATATTGAATCATTAGAAAAACCTATTCTTCCAGTAACCACTTGAAAAAGAATGTCGCAAGACAGGCCGCAAGTAATTGCACTCCCACAAAAGCTGCAATGTCGACGGGTTGAATGCCTGCAAACGTATTCGAAAAACCGCGCGCTATGGTCACGGCAGGGTTGGCGAATGACGTTGAAGAGGTAAACCAGTAGGCCGCGGTGATATAAAGACCGACCGCAAAGGGGATGGCATCCGCGCGAAATTTCAGGCAACCCAGGATGGTGCCGACCAGCCCGAAAGTAGCGACGAATTCGCCGACCCATTGTCCAATTCCCGTGCGCACGGTTGTGGATGGGTCAAACAGCGGATTGTCAAACATGACATGCGCGACCAAAACCCCGGATATACCGCCCAGAATCTGGGTAACAACGTAAAGCGCAGAATTTTTTACAGAGATTTCCCGGCGGATCGCAAAGGTAAGGGTCACAGCAGGGTTCAGATGTGCGCCGGAAATAGGGCCAAAGACCATGATCAACACAACCAGGATTGCTCCCGTCGGTATGGTATTCCCCAACAGGGCGATGGCGACATTTCCACCCGCAAGCCTTTCAGCCATGATGCCGGACCCGATAACGGTCGCCAGCAGTGAAAATGTACCGATCCATTCCGCTATCAGTTTACGTGGCATCGTTTGATTCATCTTTTGACCTTATTCAGCCTTCGCATTAAGGGCCGCGCAAAAATCTGCGGCATCCACATTACCACCTGTTGTAATGACGGCAATCGCCTTATCCCTGATGTCTATTTTCTGGCTTAAAACAGCAGCCAGGCCGACTGCTCCTCCTGGTTCTACCACAATCTTGTAATGCGCAAAAGCAAAGGCCATGGCGCAGCGCACATCATCATCACTGACTGTTAAAACCCCGGCTAAAAGCTTTTGATTGATCGGAAAGGTCAATGCCCCCGGTGTGTCGGTCATGATCGAATCGCAAATGGTTTTCAGTCCTTTTGAATTTGACAGTCGTTTGCCGGCTTCCAGTGAGCGGCGGGTATCGTCAAAAAGTTCTGGTTCTACTGCATAGACTTTCGTCTTCGGCGAAAGGGCTTGCATGACTATGGCCGTGGCGGCTGTCAGCCCACCGCCGCCACAAGGTACGAGTACCGCATCGAGCGTATCGATCTTTTCATACAGTTCCAGTGCCACGGTTCCCGCACCCGCCATCACTCGTCGATCTTCGTTGGGCGGCACCATCACGTAATTGCCTTCAGCCTGTATGCGTTCGGCCACTTCTTCACGCACTTCCGTGGCACGATTGTAAGTAATTATCTTGCCGCCCAATTCACGTGTGCCGGCCATTTTGCTGAGTGGGGCATCATCGGGCATCACAATCAATGCGGACGTGCCGCATATCTTTGCGGCCAAGGCGACCGCTTGCGCATGATTGCCGGAAGAATAGGCAATCACTCCGCGCTTTTTCTGGGCCTCATCCATTTGGCGAATGCGGTTGTAGGCACCCCGAAACTTGAACGCCCCGGTTCGCTGTGCTGTTTCAGCCTTTATCAGTAAACGGCCCGATAACAGACTGTTTACTTCCGGATTTTCCAGCAAAGGTGTTTTTATGATCTGATCGCAAAGGGCCGCAGCTTCTTTTACGTCCGCCAGGGTCGGGGGACAGATTTGTTGTGCTGACGCATCATTGGTCATTGGAGGCGCTATATCTTCAGGCAGCGGCAGAATTGTCGGGTGTTTCGCAAAGGCTTTTCAGGTTATCAATACCAACTGGTTCTGCCGCTTGCATCGGTACAACCGCGTATCGTCTGGAAAGTTCATCGCGTACTTTGGCGATTTGTTCGCGTTCGGATTGGGCACGCTTTTGCAACAGCGGATGATGCGTCTTCGCCGCTGCAAGACTGGAATTGATAATCCAGCCCCAGGGCTCGATGCCTGCGCGTTGCAGATCGTTTTGCAGATGTGCGGCTTCCAGAACAGGAGTGGTTTCGGGCAAAGTGACGAGCATGATTTTCGTCTGCGTTGGGTCTTGCAGTCGCATCATGGGCGTTACCATTTTGCCCGGCGTATCACCCGTGTGGCGCACGATATCTCGGTGGTATGACCCGGTTGCATCGAGCAACAGCAAGGTGTGACCCGTAGGGGCGGTATCCATCACCACAAAATGTTTCGAACTTTCGCGGATTATGCGTGAAAACGCCTGAAACACGGCTATCTCTTCGGTGCAGGGAGAACGCAGGTCTTCTTCCAGCATAGCGCGGGCCTGATCATCCAGCTCCTTGCCTTTGGTTGCCATGACATGATCACGATATCTGGCGGTTTCCTGCGCGGGATCAATACGGCTGACGGTCAGACCGTTCAGCCCGCCTGCCAGGGTTTCCATGATATGCGCCGCAGGGTCGGTCGTGGTCAACAACACTTCATGGCCACGCGCGGCCAGTTCTGTGGCCATAGCGGCGGCCATCGTGGTTTTGCCCACCCCGCCTTTGCCCATGAACATGATCAAACCTTTGCCGGGTTTTTCGACATCATCGACCAAAGTCCCAAGCGTCGGAAGATCCTTATCTGTCATTGCGATGCCTTGTTTGCCCTCAACACGGTCTGGTGCACCGATGGCAAAACGTTGCAACGCGTCCAGGCCCACAAGATTTTCCGAGCGCAGCGCAAATATCGTGCGCGGCAGGTTGAGCACCTCTACTGTGGCTGCGTCCAGCGCGTCTTTATCACGCTGCAATAATGCCTCTGCCAAAGGATCGCCACCCGTTTCCTGTGGCATCATTCCATTGATTGCAAGCGCCTGGTTTTCAATTCCTATGTCGGCTAGCTCTTTTGAGGTACGTGCCACTTCATTCAGCGCAGACTTGCGCGGGCGTGCTACCAGGATAAGGCGTGTTGAGGCTGCGTCGGATAAGCGGTCAACTGCTGTGGCATAGCGTGTGCGTTGTTTCTCCAGCCCTGCAAGCGGACCAAGGCAGGATGCGTCCCCCTTGCCGGCTTGCAGAAAACCGGACCATGCGCCGGGTAGTTTCAGCATGCGGATTGTATGACCCGTGGGAGCAGTGTCGAATACCACGTGATCGTAGCGCGCCAGCAAATCGTTATCGGTCAAAAGGGCAGTGAATTCATCAAAGGCGGCAATTTCAGTGGTGCAGGCACCCGATAATTGTTCTTCAATGCTGCGCAGCGCATCTGGCGGCAGAATACCGCGCATCGGTCCGACGATGCGTTCGCGGTAGACCGCCGCGGCTTGTTCAGGATTGATCTCGATTGCGTCAAGTCCCGACACATTGTCGATAGGGGTAATCTTGTTGCCAATACTGGTTTCAAAAACCTGACCCACGTTAGATGCAGGGTCTGTACTGACCAGCAGAACCTGATGTCCCGCGTCGACAAGACTGAGCGAGGTAGCGCAGGCAAGTGAGGTTTTTCCAACACCACCTTTACCGGTGAAGAAAACAAATTTGGGCAGATCCGTGAACATGATTTATTCCGCTTGTAAAGTAAGGTGAAGTCAGATCAGCAGCAGCTTGATGATGATTTTTCAGCGTCGTTATCTGGTCCACAGCACGACGTTGCAGGAGCCGATGCCTGGGCAACCGCATCAGCGGCTGTCACACCGGCCATTTGCGCTAATTTCACACGGTCGGGATATTGTCCAGAAGATTGCATCTCATCATCCGCAAGAATAACGGGCAAACCCTCGACACCGGAAGTTTCCAGGATGGTTTTTACCTGTTCATTTGCGGCGAACAGAGCAGGTTCTTGCGACAGGTTAATGCGTCTGACTTCAATACCCTCGCTCTTCAACCAATCAAGGTCAGCGGCAAAATCGACCAGTTTTTGATCAATTTCAGCGCCGCAAATTCCGCTAGGGCAACACAGGGCAGGGTCGAAAATTGTTAAAGTTTTCATCTATTTTTTCCTTAAGTCTTAGAAATGCTATTGTTTTTTCTCAGGCGATACCCAGCAAGCGGACTCCACATTTGAGGCCTCTGCATCGCTGTTCAGAATCAGGCCCAGAAAATCGTTAAAAGAGTGTAACCGTGAGGGATTGAGCGAATAACAAACCCGTGGACGGGTAATTTCGCCGCTAATGATGCCGCTGGCTTTGAGAATACGTAAATGCTCTGAAACGGTAGATTGAGCCAGGCCAATCACATCAACAATATCACCGCCGATGCAGGTTTTCTCGCTCAACAGCAAACGGATGATTTGAACACGTGCCGGATGCGACAGGGCTTTGGCAATCAGTGCAATATCTTCGTCCGCTATGATGTTATCAACAGGCTGATTTTTGGCCGGGCGGGATACTTGAGTAGAAGGCTGCACAGAAATTAGTTCCGTTTATATCGTTAATCGTCGATATACTATATATAAATGAAATATACTCCGCAAGTGGAATTGCAATTCCCCACAGTGATGTCTCGAAACATGTATTTACATTGATTTTGTATGTGTTTTGCAGCCCGGTAATTTTAACCGGTAAATGGCGCCTGTTATGGTCCTGCCAGGCAAACACTTAGGTAATATATGCTTAAACGGACCTGTTCCAGCTTTCGGTCACAAGAGCTTTTCTATCTGGTTATTTTCAAAGAATTACTAACTGGCTTGTAATCAGCAGGTTCCGCGCTCGATACCTGGTGCCGGCATCGTTTTTTACTTTATACCGCAATAATTTATCGTCTATCCTTGTCGTATTGTGATTAGAGTGCATTCCGCAGTCGCTGTATGGCCTCGTCAATCCTGCACTCTGGTACAGCGCAGTTTATGCGCACGAAGCCGGCGCCACTGGCGCCGAAAGAATCTCCTCGATTAAAACCGAGGCCTGCGTCTTCGACCAGAAAGCGTTGAATTTCATCCTGGGTCCAGCCGGTACCCCGAAAATCTACCCACAGCAGGTAAGTGGCCTCGGGCAAACAGGCTTTAACCGGAAAAGGCATTTCGTTTAAAGCATCGACCAGTTTAGTCTGCATTTGTCGAATATAACCAACCACTTCGTCGCGGTATCGAAAGCCATATTTGTAAGCGGTGTACGATCCCCATACGCTAAACGTATCTTGCTCCCAATGAAGTTTGTCGAGTGCTTTTTGTAAAGCCTTTTTAAGATCATCGTCTTCGGTCATCGCATAGGACGCGAATAAACCGCCGATGTTAAATATTTTGCCACCCGAGCCCAGGGTCATTATTCCCTGCGTATTACCGGCCACTTTTATGGTTGGATTAAATGGCAGATCGTAAACAAAATCGGCATGTATCTCATCACTGAATACGATCACATTATTGGCCTGGGCTAAGTGGACTATGGAACGAAGTTCCTCGGTCCGCCAGGCCCGGCCAACCGGGTTGTGCGGATTACAGATAATAACTGCTTTGGTGTCGGGTTTTTCGCAGAGCCTCTGGTAAGCCGTAATATCCACGCGCCAGTAATTGTTTTCATCACATATCAGATCACAACAGACCGGTACCCTGCCGGCGCCGGTTATGGCTGCAAAAAAATTCTGGTAAACCGGGGTGAAAATGATCACGCCTTCACCCGGAGCCGAGACACAGTCAAGCATCAAAACCAGGGAACTTAGCAATCCATTGGCTATGA
>Ga0316192_10002873_pt1 | contig 12589 bp, 10 predicted proteins | sample MerIslwburrow_MG_FD_204931 | JGI IMG/M metagenome (GOLD analysis project Ga0316192, IMG submission 204931) | Coastal sediment microbial communities from Maine, United States - Merrow Island worm burrow | ecosystem: Environmental > Aquatic > Marine > Coastal > Sediment | place: USA: Maine...
TCCTCGAACCCGTCACCGCCCCTGAGCCAAACTACAAGGTTCTGGGTTACCTGAAGGACGAGGTGATCTGGGATGAGGACGATCCGCGCATCAACCCGGGCCCTCCCGGCGGTGGAGACGAAGTTCCTGTCATCGAAGAGGCCGAGTGGGAGTCTATCAATGCTCGCCGTGGCGTTCTCGAGGTCGAGGGTGAGGCTGCGCCGCGCGACCGTGTCGAGATCATCAATGGCGTGACTGGTGACCGACTCTTCTCTGTGCGTGCAGATCGGGAGGATGGCGATTTTGAAGCCGAGCGGAAAGTGCGTGCCGACAAAGCACCGTGCACCGTCGCCGCTAAAGTGGATGAGTTGGTCGGCGAGGCGGTCGCTGTCGAGGACGCGCCCGAGGACTGCGTCGGCGCACCCTAGACATTCTTGTCTTTAGACACCGCCCTATCGATGAGCTGAGCTCAGGGATGAGCTCAGACGCCGTTGGCGACGCTCGATCCCGTTGCCAGTCACGGATAGCCGCCGCTGGTGAGCCCGATGGATCAGCTGCTGTGACTGTTACATTCGGAACGAATTGGGCGGACTTGCCAACTTCGAACTATACGATCGCCTGGGAGTTCCAGGTCGCCGATACGTCTCTGATGGACCCCGTTATGCCGAACACGGTGTCCGGCTCCTATACGGGAGAGGGCTACGATAACGACTCGGGCGGTGGTGGCTGCTTTATCGCGACAGCGGCTTATGGCTCCTACCTGGACCCACACGTTCGCAGTCTGCGGCGGTTCAGAGACGAGACCCTGATGAACAGTCGCGCGGGGCGGGCGCTGGTTGCCAGATATGACGAAGTATCACCCTCGATCGCGCGGTATATCGAACAGCACGAAGCGCTTAGGACGGTTACCCGCTGTGTCCTGACTCCTGTGGTCTTCGCCATAGAAGCCCCTGTTCTCGCATTCTCTGTGTTAATTGGATTAGTGTTCCTGACACTCGGGTTGATAAGGTGGGCACGACTCACCCGCAATCGCTAAACATGCCAACGTACCTCGCGGTCACGCTTCACCTCAATCGTGAACAGCCCCGAAGTAGCCTAACTGCGTGTTTTTGGGTTGATCGTGGTGGCCAGGCGCAACGCAGCGTAATCATTAAGGTAATATAAGCAGAAACGGCGGCTTCGGTCCCGTTTTCGTTCGGGCTGTATGTCGTTCGTTGGCCGATTATCCCCGTTGCCAACCCCAACAAGAAACGGTTTTAATCATGCTCTGAACGGCAGGTTACTGGCCGATCTGGGACTTTTGACACGGCGCTGAACGAATTGTAGATAAGGGGTGTGGGTGTGAGGTTGGAGATCATCAAGGGAGAACCAGCATGTGATGCGCGCTCCACGCCAATCCTATTCGTACATGGTATGTCGCATGCTGCGTGGTGTTGGGTAGAACACATCCCGCCCTATTTCGCTCAAAACGGGTATGTATCCCATGCTTTGAGCTTGCGCGGTCACGGTAGCAGTGAGGGGCGGAAACGGCTGCGTTGGACGTCCCTAGCTGAATATGTTTCGGACGTGGCGCAGGTGGTAGGGCAGATGGAGAGGTCACCGGTGCTTGTGGGGCATTCAATGGGCGGTATGATCGTCCAGAAGTACCTGGAATCAAATGGAGCACCGGCTGCCGTGCTGTTGGCATCTGCGCCGCCGCAGGGAGTGGTTCGGGCTACTCTGCGTGTTGCCCTTCGACATCCCCTGGCATTCATGAAGGCCAACTTGACCATGAGCATGTTACCGATGTTCGGCACCCCGCAACTGGCACAGGAGGCCTTGTTTTCAGCGAACATGTGACTGCCTCATTTCGCCAAGCGACGTTGAGGCGACGGCGAGAGCTTACCAGACACAGGCAGAGGTGTTACCGGGCATGGCACATGACGTGATGTTAGAGGCTGGATGGCGAGCGGTAGCGGATCGGATGCTGATTTGGCTTAACGAGCTGGGATTGTGACGGTCGTGAGTGCAGAGCCAACTGGGCGATGAAACAGGCCAAAGCTTAAATAGGAATGTCCGTTCATTCGTATCAACTTGCCGTTCACCGAGATGTGGCAAAAAACGTATCTTGGCCGTAAGTACGCGTTTATGTCACGTACGCCCCATAAATTCAATGTATGGTTGTTGAGGTCGGCTGAACGGGGGAAACCGACCCATTCCTGTCTTTTGGCCATCTCTCAGATAACCAATGGCTTAAAGACAAAAAACGACCCGTTGCTGTCATTCGGATTGCTTGGTTTCATAGTCCGGTTTCGAGCGGATTGCGGACCATCCTGACGATTAGATAGAACATTCCTCAAAGCTGTGGTCGAAAGCCTAGATGCCTATGCAGTGTCATTTATTGATCGTCGCCACGTTGCCGGTGACGTACCGAAGGCCTTTTTGAATGCGCGTGAAAAGGCAGCTTCAGATTCGTAGCCGACCGTGCTGGCAACAATGGCGAGGGGCGCGCAGGTGTTCCGTAGCTCTTGCGCAGCGACCTGCATGCGCCAGCTGGCGAGGTAGTGCATTGGTGCTACGCCGATCAGGCGGGTGAAACGCTCGGCCAGCGCCGATCGCGACAGACCAATTTCCCGGCCAAGTTCATCTACCGTCCAGGAGCGGGTAATGTCTCGATGCAACAGCGCCAGCGCTCGTGCGACGTAGCGGTCACGTAGTCCGGCGAGCCAGCCGGTCTGGCCCTCGGGCAGGGTATCAGCGTAACGCCGGACGGCTTCCACGAAGAGCAGCTCGGACAGCTTGGCCAACACAGTTTCCGATCCCGGGCGGCCGTCCGCGACCTCGGCAGCAGCGTACTGGAAAGTAGAACGAATCCATTCTGCTGCACCAGCCTCTTCGGCGCTGAGCCTAAGTGCGGCGGGCAACGTGGAAATCACCGGGTTCCCGTCAGCATTGTCACAGCCCAGGAATCCGCACACCATGCGGGTGCGTGCGCCTTCGCCGCCGTGGTGGATGGAGAAAAGCCCGCCATCTTTGGGTGGCTGAATAATGTCGCTGCCCATTACGGGCGGCAGGCTGAGGTCACTGCCCAGTAGGTGTAGATCGTTGTGCGGCAAAAGGACGACCTCTCCTGGCCCGACCAGGAAGGCCTCTTCATCCTCGCTATCGATGCGGACGTGCAGATCTCCCTCGACAACGTAGTGATAAAGAATTAGGTCGGACGTTGAGTCGAGAAAAGGGGCGCAATGCTCGGGCGCCACTCTTGCCGTCATGCACCACGGCGCAAAGAACTCGGCGTGTAAAAACACGCCACCGGTCAGATGCGCCACTCTCAAGACATCAGATAATGCGTCGATTCTCTGCTCCTCGCCTAATCCGGCGTTTCGGTCATGTCTCCCGGCGGGTCAATCATAGATCAGAAATGCCTCTAACGTAAGAATGCAAGTGTGATTCGGCAGGTGCGAGGACGCCGGACACACCACTCTAGACGACAGATGAGGAAACTGACAATGAATGCGATTAACAAGAGTTCTGACACTGACCGATACGCCCGGTGCATCAGCGTTTCCAAGAGAGTGCGCTGGGATATCGATGACGATGTGGTCCGGGGACGCAGCTTTGACAGGTCTGACAAGTATTTGCCCGATGGGTTGTCACTGATCCCGGTATTCACCACCCTTTCCGAGGACGAAAAACGTTTCGTCAGCCAGATCCAGGGGCGCACCTACGCCAATGTGTTCGGTCTGGTTGAGCGGTTTATCAATGCCAAGGTGCTGGAGGTCAGTCGCGACCACTGGCTGGGCAACCAGGTTGCACTGGAGGCATTGGTGCGGTTCAGCGACGAGGAACTGAAGCATCAGGCATTGTTCCGTCGCATCGATAGCATGATCGGAGAGACTCTGCCTGGCGGCTACCGCTTCGACGTGGACCGTGACGCAGTTGCCGGTGTGGTGCTAGGCAAAAGCACATGGGCAGTACTGGCGCTGACGTTGGACATCGAACTGTTCACCCAGCTGCATTACCGTCAAAGCATTGAGCCCGACGGCGAGCTATCCGAGCTGTTCAAGGACGTTTTCCTCTATCACTGGAAGGAAGAGAGCCAACACGCGATTCTCGACGAGTTGGAATGGAAGCGGCATAACACCGGACTGACGATGAATGAACGCGACCGCGCGGTTGATGAGTTCATCGAACTCGTCGGTGCGGTGGATGGCATCCTACAGGCCCAGGCTGCCGCCGATGCAGGCTATTTCGCCGTGAACTGTGGGCGCACGGTGGACGATGGGGAGATTGAGGCGATCGAGCACGGATTCCTCAATGCCTACCGATGGCAATACATCCACTCTGGTGCCGCACACCCGACGTTCACGAAGGTATTGTCGAGCATGATCACCGAAGACCAGGGGCAGCGCATCCAGGCGGCACTCGCTACTTTGCACTAGGTCTGTAGCGGTCCTTGTCAATCACCAAAACAAAGGAGACGTATCATGAATACCCAAGCAGAGACTATTAAACCCAACATCGTCAACGGCATCAACGTCGACGACCTCATGGCCTTGCTCGCCTGTGTAGAACAAGACGCATCGAAGGGTAAGACCAACTGGCGTGTTACGACGTCCTGGCAGGGCCAGACCCGCAGCCGCTCCGAAGTTTCTGGCTTTGGGATAGGTGACCAAAAAGTACCCCGCCGTTTTTCGTTTGACATCGACGAACCCTGTGAACTGGGTGGCAGCAACGCCCATGCTAACCCCCAGGAACATCTGATTGCGGCGCTTAACGCCTGCATGACGGTAGGGTATGTGGCGCAGTGCGCGATCCGGGGGATTACCCTTGAGCAACTGGAAATCGAGACCGAAGGCGAGATCGACCTCCGGGGTTTCCTGGGGATCGACTCTAATGTTCCGCCGGGCTACGAGAGCCTGGGTTACATCGTCCTTATCAAGGGTGACGGTACCGAGGAGCAGTTCGCCGAGATCCACGACGCGGTGATGGCAACCTCGCCCAACTTCTATAATCTTGCGAACGCCGTGCTTCTGAAACCGACTCTGGTAGTCGACTAGGCACAGGTTATCCAGCGCGGCGTGACACCGGGCAAACGTCACGCCGCGCATCGACCTATTGGTACAGAGTTATGTATAGCCCTAAACGGATGGTATTAATATGTTAATGATCGAGTATAAAGATGTCGGTTGGTGGTATTGGCTGGTAACAGCGGGACTGCTTACATTTGGTTTATCGGGAAACCCAATAGGGTTTGCATTTGCAATCGGTCTAACGATTATTCAACTGATTCACTTTGTGTTCAGAGAACGCAACATCACTGCCTTCCCGATACAAGTGCGGTTTTGGTATCTTATGCTTCTTCTTGTGGCGTGGTCGGAGCCTCTGCAATGGATCTATTGGGTTCCTGCTATCGGTACGTGGGCGCAGGTAATATTCGGATATTGCACAATGGCACGCTGCGTTTCTCTATTACCCTGGAATCGTAGTGAACAGTTGTCACTTGATTTGTTAACGAAAACGTTCCTTTCTCGCCCGGTTCGAGGAAGCATTAAACAAGGTTTTGAAGCCACACAGTAAATTTCGGGTTATACAAATGAACCACTGATCGCTGATCACCTTGTGCTGACCATGAAGGCAATCATTACTGAACGACCGATTCTGAGAAGAATATGCCATTCGATGGCCGTTCTGCGAATGGCAGGAGTTGGCCGACAGTTGCCGATCAGGAGCCCCGCCTCAGCGGGGTTTCCTGTGTCTGGGAACGGCAACTTTGGCCGAAAGTCCCCGTTCAGGAACCCCGCACAAGCGGGGTTTTCTTTGTACCGGGAATGACCGGAGTTGGCCGAAAGCGCTCATTTAGCGGACGCTTATATTAGCCATCACTAACGGTAACAAACGGTAGAGTCGAGATGTGGCGCGGTGGTCTAAGGTTTAGCCTATCTGTTGCCGCCCCTTTCGTCTGGCGGTGCCTCAATAGCTGAACCATCACTCCGTTTCCACACCCCGCTCGTCGCACCGGGCGTGCGGATCTCCCGCACCCGGCGCTCGGACAAGAACTCACGCCTTCGCCCACGGCACGTTGCGTTTCAAGCAAGACAGACGAACGAGACGCAGCGTCTCGTAGAGGTACACGTCGGGATAGGCCGTGCCCCCACTGCGTCTGACTTTGTGCTTGTTGCCTCGACATCCGCGAAGTCCTGATCATCCGTACCCGCTGCGCCCTTGTTGGAGCGGCACTGAGCATAGGCATGCGCCAGGATGTCTTCCCGGTAAATCTTGTCGTACAGGGCATAGAAGCGATAGCTCGGCTCTGCCTTCGCTTTCGAGTGTAACGCCCTCTGCAGTCTCTGAACACATTTTGGAGTTGATAGGTTGCCCAATCTCCCGTCCTTTCCTACGTCTTGCGTTTGTCTTGAACTGAGGTCCCTTCCCTCCACCGGCATTACCCGGCTTCCCAGGTCTTACGAACCTCGCCGCCACCCCAAAGCGCCCGGCCTGTCCCTCACGGGCCTCCGGTTGGTCATCCTGTCACCACGCCAAGGGGCTTCCCGTGTTGCGTGCGTTTTCCTTGTGTACATGCTGTCGCCACTACCCCGGCACAGCGACTGGGGGTGTTGCTTCGCTCATTTCCCCCAGCCGTGTCAGCCTTCCCCGCATGGGTGAACGGGTCGGCCTGTGCAACGTCCTTTTCGAGGATTGCTCAGCGTTTACTCGCGTTACGGCCTGCACACTCACTGAATCATCTAAAATGATCCCTTACATCAAAGGCTTCAGCTATTTCGTTACTTCCATAACTGCTCCGATTGCTTCCGGCTGGAGCGAAAATTGCCGGGTGGGACTCTCACCCACTGGAAAACGCCGCCTTAGCACGGCGCACACCCAACCCGGACATAGAGCATTTAAGCCTGGATGACCGGAACGTACTGAAGTCAGACATTGAGATGATTAAGGCGGCTATCGACTTCATCTAACTTACTGGCAATCAATGTGTGTAAGGTTAGCCAGAAATCTGTCTAGTATCCTTTACACTTCCTGCTTACGCATGTTCACGAATCCATTCGCTAACATGCAGAAGAACCTGGTTTTTTAATGTTTTGCATATATCTTGCTTATTTTTGCACCAGCACAACTAACATCCATCAAGAACTGTGCGCTAATAACTAAGAAAAGGGGTATGCAATGGATCAACTAATTCAAAATATAAAAAATGAAACCAAAAATATTAAAAAAAATATTATGCAGGTACACAGGGGATTGGACATGAGTAAAAAAGTTTTATCGGCTCTTTTTGTGAGCATCCCGCTGAGCATGTTGTTGCCTTCGCTGGCTTCGGCCCTAGGTACGCCGGATGAGTTGCCGCCACCCATGGAAACCATTTGCGACTCAGAGCAAGGTGCCGCTTATGGGCTTTGTAATGCTTACTGTGAGGCGATGGACTGTGATGACCCTGCACCACATGCATCGGTTACCGCTTGCCAGAAAGTCTCCGATAAATACACGCAACTGACTGGTGAGCAACTTCCGTGTGACGATATATGCCCATTAAACGACAAAGCAGACTACCCGTATTTCTTCGGAGTTGTTAACGGGGATATCCTGCTCAATGAGTGCGCGCGCGATTCAAATTGGATGGACGGTATTACTGGTGTTGCAGTATGGAGTGCTACTGATACTGCACTTCCGGGATCAGCCGCTGGTGCCGTTTGGATAACACCTCATGGTCTTCATTCTGGAGGTGATGGGCAACGCAGCACAAACGGCCTCGATGCCGAGCAGTATAATTTCTGCTTGGGGCTGCTGGAAACTGCTATTGCTTCAACATCTGGTTTAACATGCAGGGGTGAGTAGAGAGATAGCTATGCAAAACGGATAATTATTTGGCAGCGGCTTCCGCCGCCGCTTTTATTTGTGCGAAGCTCCAAAACTGACCGACAGTCGAAGTACGATAGCCGGGCGGGGATGTCCGGAGTTGCTGCATCTGAGACCTTCCCGGGAGCGGCGGGAATGTCTTGTTCTGGCCGATTGTACTCATTCAGGAACCCCGCATAAGCGGGGTTTTCTGTTACTGGGAATGACCGGTTGCCGAAAGTGCTCGTTTAGTCGTCGGTTATATTAGCCATCACTAAACGGGTAAAAACGACCCACTCACGCCATTCAACTAAAAGTCCTGGACGGCAACTAAGCAGCGTAAAATGGACATTCCGCTAAGTATTCAATCCACCAATGACCCGAGAGCTGCCCTATAGCGCCGGGCCGCGATGACCTGGGCGCAGCTGCTGAAATGGGTTTTCTATATTGATGCTGAGACGTGCCGTGCCATCGGCGGTTCGGTCAAAGTGATCGCCAGCATTGAAGATCCGGTGGTCATCGGGAAGATACTTACTCACCTGGATGAAACATCCCCTGCAACAGAAACGATCTGTTCGCCCGAATGTCGGGCATCGCCGCAAACGGGATTATTCGACGGATGTTAATGGAACCTGCCCTTCAGATTGCCGCAACTATGCGGCAGGAGTACTGTTGGCCTGGAGCGAGGAATTGATTGGTAAGGAGTGTTTACGAATGGGAAAATTCAATGCATCCGACAGCGTTCAGTGCGAACTGCACCGTGCGCAGAACAAATAACCAGGCGACCAGTCCTACGATAGCTGTGGACTTTTCGGAACAGGGCTTTTATTGTGCTTATTAGCTATAAGCAGGGCTGCCAAAGCTATCCACCAGAGAAAGGAAGAAGCCATGTTACGCCATCTTTTCTCAATTGTAGGTGCTCTTCTTTTCGCCACAGTGGCCTGTGGCGAAACAATTACCTATGTCCGCAAAGTATCAACCACTAACTTCTTGGGGTGGGGTCAGGCTGGCTTCTATTTCCCGCAGTTTGCCGCCTCCAGCATTGTCGGACCAAAACGAACCGACGACAACATGCAGCTTTTCCTGCCGAATTGGTTGGAATTCAATTTCGACCCTTGGGATCCAGACGATACCACCTTCTCAGCCGACAAACCCGATTGCTTCGACAATTGCAGCGGGAGAGGCGTCTATACCCGGGGAGGATACACCTATTGGGACGCCTTCACCTTGCCAAACGGCTTTTCCGGCCTCTCCGGCTCGATCGTGGATGAGAAGGCGGAAAACAACACCAACAACACCGTCAATCAAATCTATATGAAATCTGGCGTGCCACCCTCTTTCTGCATGCATATCGTCACGGACAACACGGCCAATGCACACAATTCTGCTGACTCTATCATAGTGAGGGGCGGCAGACCCGGCCAGGGAAGTTTTGACCCCAACGCCCCTATTCCGAATCTGTCATTCGACGGAACTACTGACGTGCACACGTTCCGATTCGATAACTTTCTCCCCGGCGATTTCATCAAGATCAGGCTCAACTCAGGAACCCCCGGCATGGATCCCGGTTTTGGCGGTCTCATGTTCGATGAGGCCTGCGATTATATTCCCAACGAACAATGCGGCAATAACGCTTGTGACGTCACCCTCGGCGAGAGCTGCGAGAGCTGCCCGGGAGACTGCGACGCGTGCATACCCGGGACGACCCCCACCAGAACTTGGTACCATCACGGCCCAGATCCCCAGTCCCACTACGTGGCAGGCACCAACCGGCTGCTCATTTTTGCCGCCCATGGCGTTGACGGTAGCAACCATTGGGTGCAGGGCGTCAAATATGGCAACAAGAACATGCGCTTTCTCGAGGCAAGGTCTCAAGATAGGAACGACAAATCCACGGTTTCGGTATGGTACCTGAAAGAGGCGGACATCTACTCAGCCGGCGGCACAAATTTCAGCGTAGATTGGTACCACAAGCCTGGTCAGCGCTCCTACGAGAGCATCTTTTTTACAAATGCCAGTCAGACCTTCTCGTTTGGAGCCATCGACGAAGCCGGTTGCAATGATTGTTACGCGGTTGCGTGTCCTTGGAGGACCATGGAGCCTGGCCACATATCGCTCTACGCAGGCACGCATGAGAGAAACGGAGCCAACTTCTGGCCCCTAAACGGCTACACCCAGGATGCCGACCTGTGGATGGGCGGCAATGGCAAGGCTACCATGGGCCACAAAAACGGCATCGGCAATATGGAGTCGGCGGGCGCCCAGTTCGGCAGGCAGGGTGCATTCTCCCTCGTTTGCTTCGAAGTTCAGGATATACCGCAGACCATACCGCAGACCGACAGTGACGGCGACGGGCTGAGCGACGCGCTTGAACTTATGATCGGCACGCTGCTCAACGACAGCGATACCGACAACGACGGAGTGTCGGATTACGACGAGGTTAATTTCGACGGCGATGCATCCGCTTACAATCCGGCGACCGATCTGAACCCGTTTGATGTCGATACCGACGGCGATGGAGTGGACGACGCCACTGAACTGTCTGTCGGTACTGACCCGAATGAGTCTCAAGATACGGATAGTGACGGTATAGGTAACAACGCGGATACCGATGATGACAATGACGGTTTGTTGGATGCAGAGGAAATCAATACATATGGCACGGATCCGTTAAAAACAGACACCGATAACGATGGACTCGACGACAAATATGAAGTCGAGAATGGTCTGGACCCGCGGGACGGGATATGCCCGTCATATATATGCGGCAGTGGATTGCTGATGCGGATCCTTCCGCTTATCGATAAGTGAAGCAACCATGAATTATTATATCTGATGGCTGGCAACCAAAACAGTAGCCGCAGTCCAGCGAAAGGAGGACAGGCATGAATAGGTACCTCGTATGCGCAATGACATTAGGTTTTGCGCTATCGTCACTACACGCAGTTAGCGCATGTGCGGACACAGGGTTTATCGACGGTGCGCACGTAAAATTTACAATGGTGGATGCTTCCGGCAACTATGGGGGCTGCATGGTGCTAATAGATAAGAACCCAAAGTTGACACTTCCAACTTGCGGAAATCATTGGGTGTCATTCAGCTGTACGGGAACTTATGCCCCGAAAGATTTAGCGTACCGTATGTTTGATACGGCTCAGCTCGCATTGGTGACAAACAAGACGGTTACTTTAAGGATCGAGGACACGAAATTGCATAATGGATATTGCTATGCCTCGCGTATTGATTTGAATCAGTAATAGGAAATATGAAGTTATCAATCGCCCCTCGTCATGATTGATCCAAGATATATGTCCGGAAGAAGAATAATTATTGCGGGAATAGCGCTCCTTTTACTTGCTGTATACTGGGGTGTCTTGGAATTTGGGCCGGATGAGGAAGTCGGTGCAGATGAACTGCAGTCATCATTGCAGACACGCACTCCTGGCAAAGCCATAAGCAGCAATCAAAGCCAGATGTCTATAGGAGCCACTACTGACCGTGATAAACAAGCGACTGCCCGCAGTCAGACGCTGCGACCTGCTGCAGAAGAGCCGTTACCCGGACATGACCAGACGGGCGTGGTTTACGAGCAATCCCTATATCCTGCGTTTGCGGATAAACCCCAGGGCAGTGGTCCAGTGCTGAATGCGGATTCACGCGAGCCTGCATACACCACGGGGGTCGTTGTACAGGACACCGGCCCAGTGCTGGATGCCGATTCACGCGAACCCGTATATACCACGGACGCTGTTGTACAAGACACCGGTCCAGTGCTGGATGCCGATGAGGCATATCGAATTACTGGACAGGGACAAGCAAACAGTCCGTGAAAAAGGTAGTCAAAGGCGGCCCGGCCAGCTGCCGCACAGCGGGGTCGCTGGCCCTAGCCACTCGATGGCCATTTCTTTGACTTTCGCAGCCTGTGAGTGACTGAAACTGGCCGATAGTCGCCGATCAGGAAACCCGCATCAGCGGGGTTTTCTGTGTCCGGGGAACGGCAACTTATGGCCGAAGTTCACCGTTGCCGGCCACACCAGCAACACGGATTCAGCAGGACAACGAACGGCAGGTAACCGACCGGAAATCTCCGTTTAATGCTGGCCAATATAAGCAAACACTGTAAGACAAAAACCGACCCATTTTCACCGTTCCTGAGAATATCAGGAACGGTGAAAATATACTGTAAGCAGTCGCTCCCGTGTAGGCCATCGACAGCAACCTTCGGCCGTCAGCTGTCGGTCACACCCTCGCTGTATGAACAGCGCAAGCCGAGTATGGAACCTGCGATCAATGTTCAGCTGCTCGTTCTTGGTGCCAGCCGAGATTCTCACGTCGCCATTAGGTCATCCAGGAGCGGGTCATATTTACGTGCATAGGCTTAGGCTTGAAGGGCATGCGGTCCCCCTTATACTATGCTGTTTGTACACTGCCTTAGGCGTCTGAATCTTTCGTCCATGGACATTTCATCAATTCTTCTCGCTGTCGTCGTCATTCTGGCGGCAACGGCCACTTGCGTCATCCTGTTCGAGAGGCTCGGCTTTGGGGCGATACTAGGCTTCATCGTCGCCGGCATTATCATCGGGCCTCACACCCCGGGACCCGTTCCCGTCCAGGCGGTGGAAGAGTTGCAGAGCGTCGCGGAGCTCGGCGTGGTGCTGTTTATGTTCACCGTCGGCCTGGAAATGCGCCCCGAGAGAGTCTGGTCCATGCGCCGCCAGATCTTCGGATTGGGATCGGCGCAGATGTTGGTGACTGCGACCCTGTTGGCCGCGTATCTGAT
>Ga0316192_10002874_pt1 | contig 12587 bp, 12 predicted proteins | sample MerIslwburrow_MG_FD_204931 | JGI IMG/M metagenome (GOLD analysis project Ga0316192, IMG submission 204931) | Coastal sediment microbial communities from Maine, United States - Merrow Island worm burrow | ecosystem: Environmental > Aquatic > Marine > Coastal > Sediment | place: USA: Maine...
AATCGCACCAGGGTGCCACCAACCATAATGATCGTGGCGATGGTCAGGCCAGGGCCACGCGCCCAGAGCAGAAGATCCATCTCGGTCATGATTAACCCTCCTTTTCCAGGTCGTCGATGGTGACTTTCTGATGCTGTTTTGCGGCAGCCTGTTTGCGCCCACGGTTTACCGCACCAATGGCCGCACCCGCCAGCAGGCCTGCACCCACCGCATAGGTGGCTGCCTTGCCCAGCGATTCGGTGGGTGTCGACAGCGCCTTGTAGAAACTGCCCGCATCCCAGAAGTCGGGTTCGGAACAACCGAGGCAGGGATGACCGGCTTCGATCGGGAAGCTGGTGCCGTCGTTCCACTTGGTAGTGGCGCAGGCGTTGTAGGTGGTCGGACCCTTGCAGCCCAGCTTGAACAGGCACCAGCCTTTCTTCGCGCCTTCGTCGTCAAAGGTTTCTGCGAACTGGCCACGGTCATAAAAGGGACGTCGATAGCAGCGGTCGTGAATACTTTTGCCGTAGAAGGCAGCCGGTCGGCCCAGGTCGTCAAGTTCCGGCAGGCCGAAGGTAAGGAACTGCACCAGCACACCGGTGATCACCGCAGGAATGGGTGGGCAGCCCGGTACATTGATAATCGGCTTGTCAGTGATCAGGTCGCTGACAGAAACGGCACCGGTCGGGTTCGGGTTGGCCTTGGGTATGCCGCCAAAAGCGGCGCAACTGCCAACTGCGACGATAGCTGCAGCACCCGCTGCAGTCTCTTTGAGCATGTCAATGTTGCTGATGCCCGCGATGGTTGAATAACCCGGATTACCTGTGGGTATTGAACCATCCACCACCAGTACATATTTACCATGGTTTTCTTCCATGGCGGCTTCGCGGGCTGCCTCCGCGGCGTCGCCGGATGCAGCCTGCAGCGTATGGTGATAGTCGAGCGAGATCGCATTGAAGATCAGGTCTTCGATGGTTGCTGACGAGCTGCGGGTAATCGATTCGGTACAGCCGGTACATTCCTGGAAAGACAGCCAGATCACCGAAGGTCGCCTGGCTTTTTCGAGTGTTGCGGCAATTACCGGAATCATTGAAGGTGGCAGGGCCATCATTGACGCCGTGGCCGCACAGAATTTCAGAAAGCTGCGTCGCGATACGCCCTGCTCACGCAGTGATTCACCGAGTGTCTGATCCTTTTTCATTTTTCGATCTCCGCGGTTGCGAGCAGATTGTCCAGCGCCTGAAGTGCGAAACGGGCATCTTCAGTCTGCGATTTGAGTATTTCAGGAATGTGACAGATTTCGATAAAGCGGCCGACGAGCACACCTTCTTCATTATGGTGGGTTACCAGCCATACACCGGCGATACCGGTTTCGATGACTTCGCTGTTACCCAGTGCTGATAATGTTGCCTGGATCTCACCTTGTCCGAGCGTTTCCAGCAGTTGCGTTTCTTCGTGGGGTGCCATGGGAATACTGCCCAGATCGATGACATGTATCGAGCCGTCATCCAGCCAGCTGTTCAGGGCATGACGAATTTCGTGCAGCAGGGGTAGCAGGTTTCCGGTGGGTACAGAGCACGGTGTACAGGTCGCGCCAGCACCTGCCGGGATAGACGGTGATTCCGTTTCGATCGAAATATTTTCGATCCTTTCCATGTTGCCCTCCGTTATTCTGAACTTAATCAGACGGGTTTCTTATTACTTCTTTACGCATTCACCGCGGGCTGATCGACTGATGTAACCTGCCATTCGCCCAACAGGTCGATGACTATTTTCGCTGCCTCGGGAATTGCCTGGGAAACCACATCGCTTGGTGATTCACCCCAGCCGAGCTGTTTCGGTTGTATTCCCAACAACGCCCGGTTTGCTGGCAAACGATCCTGTATGCGTGCGATCGACATAAGGTCAACCAGTCCAACCTCATGTACGCTGCGCTTTCCATGACCAACAAATTCATCCATCTCAGCGCCTACCAGCAAACTTATAGAGCCGGGATCAGCCTGTAATTGAGCTGCGTCAAGTACAATCAGGTTAGTACAGTCTTCAATAAGCGGCGCAAGAGTGAAACTCAGGGTGCCACCGTCGAGGTAGGTGACCCCAGGAAGATCGGGGTAATGTTTGATCAGGTAGTCGAGCAGGTGAATGCCCAGACCTTCATCGGCAAGTAGCGTGTTGCCAATGCCCAGTATTAGTGTTGTTTGCATGTCTCGGGCGACTATACGGTTATCTGCGAAAGGCGTAAGCTAAGTAGTAGCAGTAACCCGAATAACAAGCAACTGCTTTTTACCCGAGGGAGAAGAGATATGTGCCTGGGGATACCCATGAAGATCCGTGAAATCGACGGTTATATGGCGCGTTGCGAAGCCAAGGGCGTGGAGCGGGATGTCAGTCTGTTCATGCTGCAGGACGACACCCTGGCTGCTGGTGACCACGTTGTTGTCCATGTTGGCTATGCGATCCAGAAGATTTCTCCCCAGGAGGCGCGAACGGCCTGGGAGTTATACGATCAGATGCTGGCCGGGGGCTGATGATCCATGCATGAACTGTCTGTCTGCCAGGCATTGATCGACCAGGTTGCCCGGGTAGCCCGGGAGCAGCGGGCCGCGCGCGTAAGCGTCATTCATGTTTCAGTCGGCCCGCTATCGGGCATCGAACCCCAATTACTCGAGCAGGCATACCCGCTGGCCGCGGCAGGTAGCCTGGCGGAAGACGCTGACCTGTGTATCGAGTCGGCGCCTATTCGGGTGTATTGTGACCAATGCGATAAGGAATCGACCGCGACCGCCAGCCGTCTTGTTTGTGCCGACTGCGGTAACTGGCGTACCACGCTTGTCAGCGGCGATGAATTACTGCTTACTCATGTAGAACTATTCAGGGAGCAAGCCCATGTGTGACACCTGCGGATGCAACGTAACTCACGGTAACCGCCACTTGATCGCGCCGGGCGGCAAGCTTTCGAAAATTGAAAACGGCGCAGACGCGGTCAGTGTGCTGACCGGACTGTTGTCGGAAAATGATCACATGGCAGCGCACAACCGCGAACATTTTGATCGCCATGGTGTGCTGGCGCTGAACCTGATGTCGTCACCCGGGTCCGGCAAGACATCATTGCTCGAATCAAGTCTTGCCACTCTGGGCAAGCGATTTCGCATTGCCGTAATCGAAGGTGACCTGGAAACTGAAAATGACGCCAAACGCATACGTGCTCACGGTGTTGATGCCATACAGATCGTGACGGGTACTGCCTGTCACCTGGATGCTCACATGGTGCACAAGGCGTTGCACGAACTTAACCTGGACGACATCGATATCCTGTTTATCGAGAATGTCGGCAATCTGGTGTGTCCGGCCAGTTTCGACCTGGGACAGCATCGCAATATAACCTTGCTTTCTGTGCCGGAAGGGGATGACAAGCCGTCCAAATATCCGGTTATGTTCCGTGCTGCTGACCTGGTGCTGCTCACCAAGGTTGACTTGCTGCCGGTGCTTGACGACTTCAGTACGCAGCGTGCGTACGACAATGTGAGAGCACTGGCTAATCCGGCGCCTGTTATCGAGTTCAGCAGCAAGCAGGAAGAGCGGCTGGCTGACTGGGTCGACTGGGTCGACCAGCAGGTAGAGGAACACCGGCAGCGCCGCGATCAAGGTGAGACGCTGAGACCTAAAGTGCAGCCTGATGGCATGGCGCTGCACGGACTTTCATTGTAAACGGGTCCCCTGTATGTCGCACAGCGCACGGCACTGGTTAGACGAAATCCACTCACTTGATCTGCCTGATCGCGTCAAGATTATGAACGTGTGCGGCGGACATGAACGTTCCATCACCATGGCGGGTTTGCGCAGTGCATTGCCGGCATCCATCGAGCTGGTTCCCGGCCCCGGATGCCCGGTGTGCATCTGTCCCGAGGAAGACGTTTTCGAAGCGATACAGCTTGCCGTTAATGAAGACATCACGCTGGTGGCCTTCGGCGATATGTTGCGCGTACCTGTCAATGTACCAAAACAGTCGATACGTACACTCGAGCAGGCCAAGGCGGCGGGTGCCGACATCAGGCCGATTGCTTCACCGCTGGAGGCCGTTCGCATTGCTCGCGATGAGCCGGATCGACGCGTTATATTTTTCGCCGCCGGGTTTGAAACCACGACCGCCCCGGTTGCTGCCATGGTGGTTGAAGGCATACCGGATAATCTGTCGCTGCTGTTGTCGGGTCGGTTGACCTGGCCTGCCGTGGCGATGTTGCTTGATTCGGGCAAGCCCGGTTTCGATGCATTGATTGCTCCCGGGCATGTATCCACGGTCATGGGCGCAGATGAATGGCGTTTCGTGGTTGAACGTCACGACATACCGGCGGCTATAGCCGGGTTCAGTCCGGAAAGCCTGTTGGCAGCGATGTACTCGACCCTGCGGCAGTTGATCGAAGGGCGAACATTTCTGGATAACTGCTATCCGGAACTGGTGACCGCTGAAGGCAATCCGACTGCGCGCCGACACCTGTCGCAGGCAATGCATGTCGTCGATGCCAACTGGCGTGGTGTTGGCAGTATTCCGGACTCAGGTTACTCATTGAAGCCGGCGTACCAGGCGCACGATGCCCGTCTGCAGTATCCGGATTACACGGATGATTCACGCAAACGCGCAGGACAGATGCCGCCCGGTTGTGACTGTGCACAGGTTGTACTGGGGAAACGCTACCCTAACGAGTGTCGCCTGTATGGCAGTGGGTGTAACCCGCGACATCCCATCGGGCCATGCATGGTGTCGGATGAGGGTGCCTGTCGTATCTGGTGGTCCAGCGGTGTTCATGAGCGCGTTGCAGCGAATGCATGAAGGTATCGACCCTGTCAGCAGCGAGCACGCACGCGCAGCGTAGCGGTTCCGGTACCGCACGTTGGCGGTTGTCGGGTGTGGTCCAGGGAGTTGGTTTTCGGCCATTTGTCTACCGGCTTGCCCGCGTTCACGGTTTGACCGGGTGGGTGAGAAACTGCACCGGACAGGTCGAAATCATTGCCACGGGTGACGCTGCGCAACTGGATGCTTTCGAGAACGACCTGATAAAACAGGCGCCGCCGATTGCACGACCACACATCAAGTCATGCGAAAACCTTCCGTTCGAAGTCTTTGAAGCGTTTCAGATTCGCGATAGCGAGGCTTCCGGGCCGGCAGACATTCATGTGCCGCCTGACTATTTCGTCTGCGACCAGTGTCGGGCGGAAATGAATGACCCGAACGACCGCAGGTTTCAATACCCCTTTATCAATTGCACCCAGTGCGGTCCCCGGTACACCCTCATTGAGGCTCTGCCCTATGATCGCTCCAACACATCCATGGCCGGTTTTAAATTGTGTGCTGCCTGCCAGGGGGAATACGACGACATTGGCAGTCGACGCTTCCATGCCGAACCGGTGGCTTGCCCGGACTGTGGTCCCGGTCTGGTTTTCCACCAGGGTGATCGGCGTATCGACAATACCCGCGCGGCGCTGTCCGCCTGCGTGCAGGTATTACAGCAGGGGGGCATTGTGGCGGTAAAGGGTGTGGGCGGTTATCACTTGCTGTGCGACGCGGCGGATACGGGCGCAGTGAGTCGCCTGCGTGAGCGTAAACCGCGACCACACAAGCCGCTGGCGCTGATGATTGCGGAGGATGATGGACTCGAACAGGTGCGTGCGGTAGTCGACATAAGCGAGGAAGACGCCAGGTTGTTGTGCAACCCACAGCGCCCGGTGATCCTGTGCAGACGGCGCGGCAGCACTGCAGCCAGTGATGCCATCGCGCCCGGCTTGAATGAGCTCGGCGTTATGTTGCCCTATAGTCCTTTACACCACCTGCTGCTTGCTGCTTTTGGCGCGCCACTGGTGGCGACGTCGGCGAACATCAGCGGTGAGCCGGTACTGACCGAAGCGCACCAGGTCGAGGAACGCCTGGCTTCGGTGGCTGATGCCTGGATGCACCACGATCGTCCAATTGTTAGGCCGGCTGATGATTCGGTCTACCGCAGCATTGCCGGTAAGCCACGACCATTGCGGCTGGGACGCGGTGTAGCGCCGCTGGAACTAAAGCTGCCTGTGCAGCTACGTCAGCCGGTACTCGCCGTAGGGGGGCACATGAAGAACACGGTCTGCCTGGCATGGGATGACCGCGCCGTGGTCTCGCCACATATCGGTGATATGGGAACAGCGCGCAGCCTGGAAGTATTTGAACAGCTTTGTGGCGATTTACAGAGGCTCTATAAAGTCAGGGCAGAGGCTTTGGCCTGTGACATGCATCCGGGCTACGTAACATCACACTGGGCACAGCGGCAAGGGTTGCCGGTTACCGAAGTGCAGCACCACGCGGCGCACGCTTCTGCCCTGGTTGCGGAGGCGGGTGACTGGAGTGCCGATCATCACCTGGTATTCACCTGGGATGGTGTTGGCTACGGTGACGACAGTATGCTCTGGGGTGGTGAAACCCTGTACGGCCGTCCGGGTAGTTGGCAGCGGGTAGCTACCCTGAGGCCATTACGATTGCCAGGCGGAGACAAGGCTTCGCGCGAGCCATGGCGCAGTGCGGTTGCGGCCGCCTGGGATACCGGCGAAGAAGAGGTTGCTGATCGGATTATCATGGCGGCGCTGGGCGCCGATGCTGCAAAACTGGGTCCGTTGCTGCATCAGGCATGGCAGAAACAATTGAATGCGCCACTCACCAGTGCCGCGGGCCGTTTGTTTGATGCGGCTGCCGCATTGACCGGTGTCTGTTTGAATGCGAGTTATGAAGGGCAGGGTCCGATGCAGCTCGAGTCCGTTGCCGGCACGTCGATTAACCCGGTTGCCATGCCTCTGGTCGCACGGCAGGATGGTGTGTTGGAGGCTGACTGGCGGCCATTGATCAGTCACTTGATGAAGGTCAATGAACCCGTTGATGAAAGTGCTGCACGCTTTCATGAGTCATTGGCTGAATGCCTGTATCAGCAGGTGCTTGAGATCAGTCGTCAGCGCCCGGTCGATGCTGTGGGTTTGTGTGGTGGTGTATTTCAGAATCGACGTTTGACCGAGGCCTGTGTGCAGCGTCTCGAATCTCATGGCATTCAGGTGATTTTAGGTGAGCAGCTGCCGGTGAATGACGCCGGATTGAGTTTCGGGCAGGTAGTGGAGTTTGCTGCTAGTACTCCTTCAACATGATATTGCCGGGTTCAGAGCCACACAGCCACGTCAGTGCAAGGCGCGGCTCGCCGGCAATGGTTGCCCCCCTTGCCAAGAGTCGCAACGCGGCAATGGCGTGGCTGTGCGGCTCCCTTCGGGCAAGGCGATAAGCGGCCATCTGCGGTGTTGCTTGCCCTTGAGGTAGAATGGCTACCCCGGCGGGCAAGCGCCTTGCAGCTGACCGCTTCTCGCCTTGCTGAACCCGGCAATATCGTGTTGAAGGAGTACTGGCTAACTTTCGAGGATCTATGCAGGACAAACATATATCACTGGCGCACGGTAATGGTGGACGCTACATGCGCGAGTTGATCGCGGACGTATTCGCCAGGCATCTTGCCAATCCCGATCTCGATATCGGGCTTGATGCAGTACCGCTGTCGCTTGCCGAAGGTGAAGTTATGTTCACTACCGATGGTTTTACCGTCCAGCCGCTGGAATTTCCCGGCGGTAATATCGGCTCGCTGGCGGTACACGGCACCACCAATGACCTCGCTGTCGCGGGAGCTGAACCGCTCTACCTGAGTCTTAATGCCTTTATAGAGGAAGGTATGGAGATCGAAACCCTTGATCGTATCGTCGCCAGCCTGGCTGAGACGGCAAATGAAGTCGGTGTCCGGGTAGTGGCAGGAGATACCAAGGTGCTGCGCCGTGGTGAAGGTGGTGGCTTGTACCTGGCGACAACCGGTGTTGGAGTGCGTCAGTCTGACAGTCAGCTGGGCTTCGACGGTATAATTGATGGTGACCGAATACTGGTGAGTGGGCCGGTGGGTGACCATGGTATCGCTGTGCTGCTGGCACGCGAGCAGTTTGGTTTGCGCGGCGATGTATTTTCTGACGCCGCGAGTGTCCTGCCTTTCACGCGCGCAGCGCTGGCGCATGACGGGTTACGCTTTATGCGCGATCCAACCCGTGGCGGGCTCGCTACTGTCTGTCACGAAATCAGTCAACACACCGGTCTTGGTATACGTATGCAGCAACCGGATGTACCGGTTCGTGATGCCGTGCAATCTGTGTGCGAGATGCTGGGTTACGACCCGTTTTACCTCGCTTGCGAAGGTCGGGTCGTCGCGGTGATCAGCGATGCCCAGGCGGATGCGCTGCTCGCAGACTGGCGCCGCCTGCCGCAGGGTGATGAAGCTGCGATCATCGGTACGGTGCATGCCCAAACCGATAAGGTTTTGCTGGTCACTGAACTGGGTGGTGAACGAATACTCGACGAACTAGAGGATGACCCTTTGCCAAGGATCTGTTGATGCGTGGGATCTTCAAGCGACCGGTAGCACTTGCCTTGATGCTGCTCGTGATTTCGAGCGGCGCCTTTGCGGTTGCGGGCCCCGCTTCCCACGGAGATCCCATTGCCCCGGTAGTTCTCGGCGTGACGGGCTTGCTGTTCGTCGCGCTGCTGGGCCGGTTCAGCGCCCGTAAAATGGGCCTGCCCTCGGTGATGGGTGAGCTGACCATCGGCATTATCGTCGGTAACCTCGCACTGTTCTTCCAGTTTGAACTTATCCTCGTGCTGCGCGAGGGGCTTCATGTGTTCGATACGCTGCAGAATTTTCTGCAGCAGGCGCAGCCGGAAAAGGCGCTTTGTAACGGCCTGGTTGAGGACAGGGATCGCTGGATCATAGACCTGCTGGGTGGACCTCACGGTAACGAGCTATTGCAGATCGCCCATACCGTTGATGTCTTTTCCAGGTACGGCATCATTTTCATGTTGTTCCTGGTCGGGCTGGATACAAATATAGGGGAAATGCTTAAGGTCGGGGGCGATTCTGTACGCGTTGCGCTGATTGGCGTTATTGTACCGTTCATCCTTGGTGTAGCAGCCAGTTATGCTTTTACATCCGATGCATCACTGCATACCTCCCTGTTTCTTGGTGCGGCACTCAGTGCTACCAGTGTCGGGATAACGGTGCGAGTATTAAATGATCTCAACCTCGGGCAGTCGCGTCTTGTGAGCACGGTTCTCGGCGCCGCTGTACTGGATGACATCCTCGGATTGCTTATGCTGGCGGTGGTGAGTGGTATCGTTGTATCGGGAAATATCGAGCTTGGGCAAATTGCCAGGGTGATTCTGCTTGCCATGATGTTTCTCGGTGGCGCAATTTATCTCGGACCTTACTTCCTGCGTTTGATTATTCGCCTGATGCGACACCTGGACCTGGTGGAGGCGAAGATGTTCGTCTCCTACATGTTTGTCATGGTGCTCGCATGGCTGGCCAATCTGTCGGGTCTGGCGACTATTATCGGAGCCTTTACCGCCGGTCTGATTCTGCATGATGCTTATTTTAAATACTGGGGGGATCATGCCCGCCACCGAGTGAGTATCCGTGATCTCATCATGCCGCTTGAGGTTATCCTGGTGCCGATTTTCTTTGTACTAATGGGGCTGCAGGTCAAGCTGGAATCTTTTCTCGACTGGCATGTGGTCAGTCTGGCGTCAGGCCTGCTGGCGGCGGCTATTCTCGGCAAACTGGTCTGTGGCCTGGGTGTGGGGAGGTCGACGAACCGCCTGGCCATCGGTTTCGGCATGCTGCCACGCGGTGAAGTAGGGCTTATCTTTGCGGCTATCGGGAGAAGTCTCGGGGTTGTCAGTGATGCGTTGTTTTCGTCCCTGGTCCTGGTGGTGATTGCCACCACACTACTGGCCCCACCCCTGCTCAAGTTCGCACTCAGAAACGAAGCGCGTACAACATGAACGCTTTTTGATCAGGCAAAATTCGCGTAACATTATGTAATATATGTAAAACATAAAGAATTTGCCGTGCCTGGCGCTTGGCGGTTGCCAGCAGATGTCGTAGTTCAACTGCTGTGGTTGGTAGCGCGCATAAAAGTGCTGCGTCGCGGACTACATTTCATCCCCACAGTCTGCTACACTGCGCGGGTTTTCAGACGCCATCATGCGATTGTTTTCGGGTGGCGTGTATTAGAGTGGGCCTTAGGCCCATTTTTTATTTTTGGTGAAAGTGAATGCCGCGCGAATCGGTTGAATTGCGCAAGCTCCTGGAGCCTGCGGTAACGGCCCTGGGCTACGAGCTGGTGGGTGTTGAGTTCCTGCATGGCAAGACGGGTGTGTTGCGCATCTATATAGATAGTGCCGAGGGTATTAGCGTTGGTGACTGCCAGGCTGTGAGTCACCAGGTGAGCGGCATCCTTGAAGTAGAGGATCCGATTCGAGGGCAATACTCGCTGGAAGTGTCGTCTCCCGGACTGGATCGACCGCTGTATCAGGCTCGCGATTTTGAACGTTTTGCCGGTCACCAGGTGACCTTGCGCTTGCTGGCACCAGTCGCCGGGCAACGCAAATTCAAGGGTGTGCTGGGTGGCTTGAGAGATGGCCAGGTCGTCATTGAGATGGACGAGGAAGAACTGGTGGTTGCTCTGGACGAGATCGATCAGGCACGACTGGTTCCGGACTACAAATCGCATCGCGTGGAGGGTGCGTAAATGAGCAAAGAAATTCTGATGGTTGTAGATGCAGTATCTAACGAGAAAGGTGTGGACAGGGAAGTGATTTTCTCTGCTATCGAGACTGCACTGGCATCGGCTACCAAGAAGCGGCATCAATATGATATCGATGCTCGAGTTGCTATCGATCGCGAAACAGGTGATTACGATACGTTCCGCCGCTGGGTGGTGGTCAATGAGCACCCCGAGTCGGAAGACGACGAAGAGGGTGGTTATCGCTATCCAACGCGGCAGCTTCTGCTGGAAGCGGCGCGCTTTGATGATCCCGAAATCCAGGTCGGTGATTATGTCGAAGAGCAGATAGATTCTGTTGATTTCGGGCGTATTGGCGCGCAAACGGCAAAACAGGTGATCGTGCAGAAAGTGCGTGAAGCCGAACGTGCCCAGGTCGTTGAAGCCTACAACGATCGTATTGGCGAGCTGGTAACCGGTATCGTCAAGCGTGTTGAGCGCGGAAATGTTTACCTTGATCTTGGCGGTAACGCCGAGGCAATTATTTATCGGGAAGAAATGATCCCGCGTGAAGCCGTGCGTCCCGGTGACCGTTTGCGTGGTTATCTTCACGACGTGCGTACAGAGCAACGTGGTCCACAGCTTTTCGTCAGCCGTGTAGCCCCGGAATTTCTTGTCGAGTTGTTCAAGCTGGAAGTGCCTGAAGTCGGCCAGGAGCTTATCGATATTCTGGGTGCGGCACGCGACCCCGGTCTGCGCGCCAAGATTGCAGTCAGATCCAACGATCCGCGTATCGATCCTGTCGGTGCCTGTGTTGGCATGCGTGGTTCACGCGTGCAGACCGTGTCCACCGAACTCGCTGGTGAACGCGTAGACATTATTCTTTGGGATGAAAATCCGGCGCAGTTTGTTATCAACGCCATGTCGCCTGCTGAAGTGGTCTCTATCGTTGTCGATGAGGATCGCAACAGCATGGATGTTGCCGTAACCACCGAACAGCTTTCGCAGGCGATTGGCCGCGGTGGTCAGAATGTTCGCCTTGCGTCCCAGCTGACGGGGTGGGAGCTGAACGTCATGGACGAGCAGCAGGCGGCAGAGAAATCCGATGAAGAAACGCAGAAACTTCAGAAGTTGTTTATGGATGATCTGGATGTCGATGAAGAGGTCGCTGTCATCCTGGTTCAGGAAGGTTTCTCCTCGGTGGAAGAAATCGCCTATGTGCCGAACAGCGAACTAATGCAGATCGAGGAATTTGAAGAAGATATCGTCGAGGAACTGCGCGGGCGCGCCCGTGATGTGTTGCTGACACGCGCTATCGTCAATGAAGAGGGCGTCAGTGGTAAAGAGCCGGCGCAGGACCTGTTGGAAATGGACGGTATGGATGAAGACCTGGCCTTTTCTTTGGCAGCCAAAGGCATTGTGACTATGGAAGACCTCGCAGAGCAGGCGATCGACGATCTGATGGAGATTGACGGCATGGATGAAGAGCGTGCCGGCAAGCTGATTATGACTGCGCGCGCCCCCTGGTTTGCGGAAGAAGAACAAGGCTGAGTCGAGGAGACGCCTGAACGATGACGGATGTAACGGTACGACAGTTTGCAGATGTGGTGGGTTTACCTGTTGATCGCCTGTTGGCGCAACTGGGTGAGGCTGGCCTGAGCATATCGGATGCGGATGCCACCATCTCTGACAAAGAAAAAATGCAGCTGCTCAGTTTCCTGCGCAAAAGTCACGGGAAAACCGAAGTGCTCGGTAGTGGAACCCAGCCAAAGAAAGTGACGCTGAGGCGCAAATCACACAGTGAACTGAGAACGACTGCTTCCGCGCGTGGCAGTACTGCCAGGACCGTTAGTGTCGAGGTGCGGAAAAAGCGGACCTACGTCAAACGTGCTGAACTGGTTGCCGAGGAAGAGGAGCGTTTAAAGCAGGAAGCTGATGAAAAGGCTCAGTTGCTTGCAGAACGCGAAGCCAGTCAAAAAGCTGAGCAGGATGCCTTGCGTCTTGCCGAG
>Ga0316192_10002879_pt1 | contig 12566 bp, 12 predicted proteins | sample MerIslwburrow_MG_FD_204931 | JGI IMG/M metagenome (GOLD analysis project Ga0316192, IMG submission 204931) | Coastal sediment microbial communities from Maine, United States - Merrow Island worm burrow | ecosystem: Environmental > Aquatic > Marine > Coastal > Sediment | place: USA: Maine...
CCGCCGGTATCCGTACCGGTGCTGGCCGGCACCAGCCGAGCGGCAACGGCCGCGGCGGAACCGCCGGAAGATCCACCGGGCACTGTCGTTTCATCCCAGGGATTCCTGACCGGCCCGTAGAAGCTGGTTTCGTTGGACGAGCCCATGGCAAATTCGTCCATATTGGTCTTGCCGATCATCACGGCGCCGGCTTCAAGCAGTTTCTCCGTAACGGTTGCATCATACGGGGCAATAAAGTTATCCAGCATCCTTGAACCGCAGCTGGTCTTCACGCCGTTGGTACAGAAAATGTCCTTGTGTGCAAACGGGATACCCGTCAGCGGCCCGGCACTGCCGGCCTTGATGGCGACATCGGCCGCTTGTGCCGCTACCAGTGCCTGTGCCTCGGTGACCGTCACAAAGCTGTTCAGGCGTTCATCATGGGCACTGATCCGCTGCAGGCAGGCACGGGTCAACTCTTCGCTGGAGTAAATCCCTTTCTGCAAATCGGCGGTAAGTTCTACCAGGCTTTTCTGATACATAAAACGTTTCCTGACGGGTCCGTATCGCGTACCCCGTCCTGCTAATTGCGACTTAACGGATAGAGCACCAGTACTCTTTCACACTGATACAGAACTAACACGCTGAGTGCCAGTTTTGTTATTAAATGGCCACGAAATCCACTAAAGGACACGGAAGAATGTCTTTTAATGCATTAATACTGCCGTGTTTTTCCGTGGATTCCGTGGCAATAATATTTATCTTTGTTCAAGGTTCAAGTTGAAAGAACACTCGGGACTTACTCTATGACCTGCGGCACCAGGTAGAGCCCGGACTCGGTCTCGGGAGCAACTTGCTGGAAGTGCTCACGATTATCAGACTCCGTCACCACGTCCGGACGCAACCGCTGGGTGGCTTCGAACGGGTGTGCCAATGGTTCCACACCGGTCGTGTCCACACTGTTCAACTCCTCCACAAAGGCCAGGATATCCGTGAGGTTACGGGCATATCCCGGAATATCATCGGCATTGATTCCCAGCCGTGCCAGGTGTGCAATCTTCTCAACATCCGAGGCATCAAGCGCCATGGTCACTCCGTAGTCAGTCGTTCGCGTAAAAAAACAGGGGCGCAACGGTAGCACAATCGCTTATCACGTACATCTTCACATTCAGGGCCGCAAGAGACGGCTGGCGACGTTTTTCAGTCGATTTCCTTGCTCCAGAGCCCACCCGTTGTTAGATTACCCGCTTCTTTTTCGAGTGACCTTCACGGATCTGCGTTTAATGTTGATTAAAAGCTTGTTTGGCATGTTCTCCAACGACCTGTCCATTGACCTGGGCACGGCGAACACACTGATCTATGTACGCGGCCAGGGGATCGTACTGAACGAGCCATCGGTGGTAGCCATTCGCCAGGATCGAGGACCGGGTGGACCGAAGAGCATCGCAGCTGTCGGCACCGAGGCGAAACTGATGCTGGGACGAACCCCGGGCAACATCACCGCCATCCGGCCGTTAAAAGACGGCGTCATTGCCGACTTCACCATCACGGAAAAGATGCTGCAGCATTTTATCCATAAGGTCCACGAAGCACGTTTCTTCAAACCCAGTCCGCGCGTCCTGATTTGCGTGCCCTGTGGCTCCACCCAGGTAGAACGTCGCGCCATCCGCGAGTCAGCCGCCGGTGCCGGCGCCCGCGAAGTGTACTTAATAGAAGAGCCCATGGCGGCTGCCATCGGAGCCGGCATGCCCGTCGATGAAGCGCGCGGCTCCATGGTCCTCGATATCGGTGGCGGCACATCAGAAGTCGCCGTTATCTCATTGAACGGTATCGTTTACTCCTCATCTGTTCGCATCGGTGGTGACCGCTTTGATGACGCCATCATTAACTACGTGCGGCGTAACTATGGCACCCTGATCGGCGAGGCCACTGCCGAGCACATCAAGCATGCCATCGGCTCTGCCTATCCCGGTAAGGAAGTCAATGAGCTGGAAGTCAAGGGACGCAATCTGTCACAGGGCATTCCACGCAGCTTCACCCTCAACAGCAATGAAATCCTCGAGTCCCTGCAGGAGCCGCTGACCGGGATAGTCGGCGCGGTGAAGACCGCACTGGAACAGACACCACCGGAACTGGGTGCAGACGTTGCAGAACGCGGCATTGTGCTGACCGGCGGTGGCGCCCTGCTGCGCGACATCGACAAGCTGCTCATGGAAGAAACCGGTCTGCCGGTCGTGGTCGCCGATGACCCCCTCACCTGCGTCGCCCGCGGTGGCGGACGTGCCCTCGAACTGTTTGACGAGCGTGGCGGCGACGTCTTCACGGTCGAATAATCACCGGTAGCAAACAAATTCAGCTGTAGGAGCGAATCGCATCCGCGATTCCAACTAGGCTAGAATACCGCCCTGATTAAGTCCTAGCGCCACGGGGTGCCCGATCAAGCTCATCTTCACACAAGGTCCATCCATCACGACGCGACTGCTCGTGCTGGTTTCGCTGTCGGTGGTACTAATGGTCATGGACCACAAGTACAAGAGCCTTGAATCGGTGCGCGACGGACTTTCCTTGCTGGTCTACCCGATCCAGTTAAGCGTGGAACTTCCCGGCTCGGTCACCGAATGGCTCGACGAGTCACTGGCCGGCCGCCGCAAGCTGCAGGAAGAGGTCGACAGCCTGCGCACACAGCAGTTCATGCAGAAGGCCCAGATGCAGAAGTTTTCTGCACTGCAGGCAGAGAATATTCGCCTCAGAGAATTACTGGATTCGTCGTTTGAAATCGGGGAGAAAGTGCTCATTGCCGAACTGATGTCGGTGAACCTGGATCCCTACAAGCACCAGGTTGTGATTAACAAGGGCGAGATACACGGTGTTTATACCGGTCAGCCGCTGGTCGACGCGGAAGGCGTCATGGGACAGATTGTGCATGCCGGACCCTATTCATCGACAGCGATGCTCATCACGGACACATCGCACGCCATCCCGGTACAGGTAAACCGCAACGGCCTGCGTTCCATCGCGCTGGGCAGCGGCTCCATCAACCGCCTGGAACTGCCGTACATACCCAACAGTGCCGATATTCAACCCGGCGACCTGTTGATCACCTCCGGCCTGGGTGGACGCTTTCCTCCCGGATACCCGGTGGCCACTGTGAATGCCGTACAGCACGATCCCGGCAATGCCTTTTCCTCGGTGGTCGCGACGCCGCTGGCGCATTTGAATCGCAGCCGCGAAGTGTTGTTGATATGGCCGGGACAGACTACTGTAATAGAAACGAGCAACCACGCTGCGCCGGATACAACCGCTGAGTCAGAGGCCAGTGAAACCGCTGCGGAGACAGCTGCAGCGGATAGCAGCATGGAAACCGGAACGGCGGCAGCGGCAGAATGATGCGCGGCAGACATCATGGTGGCGGCGTCATCGTTTTCACCTTTATCATCGCACTGTTACTGACCGTCATCCCGTTGCCCGACTGGGCACGCTACGTGCGCCCCGACTGGGTCGGCCTGGTGCTTATTTACTGGTGCATGGCGCTGCCTGAACGGGTCGGCGTTGCCACTGGCTGGTTCACGGGCCTGATGGTTGACCTGCTCACCGGCACCCTGCTTGGTCAGCACGCGCTGTCCCTGACGGTGGTTGCCTACATTACCCTGAAGTTCCACCTGCGCCTGCGACTGGTGCCGGTATGGCAGCAGTCGCTGACCGTGCTGGTGTTGCTGGTGCTGCACCAGTTACTGGCGTTGTGGATCAGCCGCATTATCGGCCGTCCCGGCGCACCCTGGTTTTTCTGGATGCCCTCCGTGCTCGGCATGATCATCTGGCCACTGGTGCATGCCACGCTGCGCAGCCTGCGTCGCGGTTTCAGGGTGAACTAGGGCCTGTTAACGCTACAGCGACAGCAGCGTTGCTGCACCAAATGTGGCCAGACAAGGCACAAGGAGAGAGGTTTAGTTATTCTAAATGAACGACGAGTAACACGGGCTGGGCGCATTTGGGGCGCAACCCGAAGGGACGAGGCCATTTTTCCGCACATCGGCGTTGCCGCTCGCTCCTGTACGGCGAGTACACCACGCTCGCGGCGCCTTGCTGTGCGAAAAAATGGCCGCCGTCGCTGCTGTCGCTGTAGCGTTAACAGGCCCTAGACCACGCCATGCCGCGCCAGATCACCCTGAAGGATCATTTTTTCGAGTCCCGGCTGGTCATGAACCGGGCCATCCTGTTACTGGTTGCCGGTGCCCTGCTGCTGGCCGTGTTGCTGGCACGCCTGTTTTACCTGCAGGTGCTGGCGCACGAGCACTTCACGACGCTGTCAGAAGACAACCGCGTCAAGCTGCAACCGATAGCACCCAACCGCGGCCTGATCTATGACCGCAACGGCATCCTGCTGGCCGAGAACCTGCCTTCCTACCGACTTGAAATCACACCGGAACAGATTGATGACATGGACGCCACCCTGGGGGCGCTCGAGGAAATCATCGAAATCCGGGACATCGATCGCAGCCGCTTTGAAAAGCTGTTGCATCGAAAGCCACGCTTTGAAGCCATCCCGCTGCGTTTCCATTTGAGTGATGAAGAGGTTGCACGCTTCTCCGTCAACCGCCACCGTTTCCCCGGGGTCGACATCGCCGCCGGCCTGTCACGTCATTATCCGCACGGTTCGCTTGCCGTGCATGCACTCGGTTATGTGGGACGCATTGATGAGAAGGCGTTGCAGCAACTGGACAGCTCCAATTACCGCGGCACCTCCCATTTCGGCAAGATCGGTATCGAAAAAACCTATGAATCCATATTGCATGGCACCGTTGGCCTGCAGCATGTGGAAACAACGGCGCAGGGCCGGGTCATCCGCGTACTCAGCCGTACCCCGCCGGTATCCGGACGCAACATCTACCTGACAATTGATTCCCGCGTGCAGGCCGCCGCTGAAAAGGCCTTTGCAGGCTACACCGGCTCGGCGATAGCGATCGATCCGAACAATGGCGACATCCTCGCCTTTGTCAGCGAGCCAACCTACGACCCGAATGCATTTGTCAACGGCATCGATTTTGGCGACTATGCGGCCCTGCGCGACAACACCAAACAACCGCTGTTTAACCGCGCCCTGCGTGGCCAGTACCCGCCCGGCTCAACCATCAAACCGTTCGTCGGGCTGGCAGGCCTTGAAGAAGGCGTCACCACCCGTCATTCCAGCACCTACTGCCCGGGGTTCTATACCCTGCCCGGTAACACGCGTAAATTCCGTGACTGGAAACATACCGGTCACGGTACCGTCGACCTCAACAAATCCATCGTGCAGTCCTGCGACGTCTACTTTTACGATCTGGCACTGTCGCTGGGAATTGACCGCATTCACGATTACCTGCAGAACTTCGGCTTTGGCCGCGCAAGCGGCATCGATATCCAGGGGGAACTGTCGGGACTGCTACCGTCGCGGAACTGGAAGCGCGCCCGGCACGACCAGCCCTGGTTCCCCGGAGAAACCCTCATTACCGGTATCGGCCAGGGATTTTTCCTGGTCACGCCGGTACAACTCGCCACCGCGACGGCGGCTCTTGCAAACGGTGGACGGCTGCTGCAACCGAATATTGTGTACGCCGAACAGATAGCCAACAGTGATGACCTGTTACCACACCAGCCACGCATTCTCGACACCATCACCATCAACGAACAGCAGCACTGGGACGCCGTCATCCAGTCCATGACCGACGTGGTGCACAGCGCGCGCGGCACAGCACGCAAGATTGGCGAGGACAGTCCCTGGACCATTGCCGGCAAGACCGGCACGGCACAGGTTTACGGGCTCAAGCAGGAAGAAAAATACGACGCCGAGGCCATCCCGGAAGAACTGCGCGACCATGCCCTGTTCATTGCCTTTGCGCCTGTTGAAGAGCCGAAAATTGCGGTTGCCGTCATTATCGAACATGGTGGTGGTGGTGGCTCCGTCGCCGCGCCGGTGGCCCGTGCCATCCTTGATGCCTATTTAGAGAGTTCACCACCATGAGTATTGTGCTGACACCACACCGTGAGGATGCCAGCCGCAGCGGCTGGCAATACCGGCTGCACCTTGATGCACCGCTGCTGTTTTCCCTGATTACCGTCTCCGCGCTGGGACTGATCGTGCTCTACAGTGCCGGCGGTGGCGATATAGCACTGGTCGAACGCCAGCTGATACGCCTTGGCATTGCCTTTACCGGCATGCTGGTAGTGGCACAATTATCACCCGGCATGCTGCAACGCCTGACGCCGTGGCTGTTCGTACTCGGCGTACTGTTTCTGCTTGCGGTGCTCATTGGCGGCGAGATCAGTGGTGGCGCACAGCGCTGGCTGAACCTGTACTTCGTACGCTTCCAGCCATCGGAAATGATGAAACTCGCGGTACCGATGATGGTGGCCTGGTATCTCGCGGATACCCGCCTGCCCCCGAACCCCTGGCAGTTACTGGCATCCGCGACGCTCATCGCGGTGCCGATGCTGATGATCGCCAAACAACCGGACCTCGGCACCGCACTGCTGATCGCCAGTTCCGGCTTCTTTGTGCTGTTCCTTGCCGGCCTGCAATGGCGGCTGCTGGCGTTCTTTTCCGTGCTGCTGGCCGCAGCGGCGCCGCTGCTGTGGCACTTCATGCATGACTACCAGCGCCAGCGCGTGATTACCTTTCTCAACCCGGAAAGCGACCCGCTGGGCTCCGGCTACCACATCATCCAGTCGAAGATCGCAATTGGCTCGGGTGGCCTGCTGGGTAAAGGCTGGATGAATGGCACGCAGTCGCAACTGGATTTTCTGCCGGAACGTTCAACGGATTTTATCTTTGCCGTACTTGGCGAGGAATTCGGCTTTCTGGGCATCCTGACGCTGTTTGCACTGTATACCGCCATCGTCGTGCGCGGCATCATGATCACTATCCAGGCACAGGACACCTACACACGACTGCTGGCCGGCAGCCTCTCGATGACTTTCTGCGTGTACTTTATCGTCAACACCGGCATGGTCACCGGGGTGCTGCCGGTGGTGGGCTTGCCGCTGCCCATGATCAGCTACGGCGGCACCTCCATTGTTACCCTGATGGCCGGTTTTGGCATCCTCATGTCGATACAGACACACCGGAAATTACTGTCTGCCTGAGCAATAGTTCGGTGTTAGAATGCTCGCGATGCAACTCTCTACAGGGAACCCGTTAATGCAACTACAGGCTTTAAAAGCAGGCTTTTTCTCCTTCATACTGCCAGCCGCGCTGGCACTCGGTCCACTGACCGTATTTGCAGACAGCTACAGTGAACAGCCGCAGGTGCAGGCCTTCATCGACATGATGGTCGACAAGCACGGTTTCAAGCAGCAAGAGCTCGTGGTTGTTTTCAACGAGGCGCAACGCCGCGAAGACATACTGGAACTCATGCGCAAGCCTGCCGAGAAACGGCTGCAATGGTATGAGTACAGAAAAATATTTCTGACACCCGCACGCATCGATGGCGGCGTCGCGTTCTGGAAAGAAAATGCAGGGATCCTCAGCAAGGCCGAGGCTGCGTTTGGCGTGGCGCCACAGATCATCGTAGCCATCATTGGCGTGGAAACCCGTTATGGCAGCAATACCGGAAGGCACCGGGTGCTGGATGCGCTCTCGACGCTGGCCTTCGACTATCCGCCACGCAGTGAATTTTTCACCGCTGAACTGGAACAGTACCTGATCCTTGCCCGCGAGGAAGACATTGACGTGGTAACGACTACCGGTTCCTATGCCGGCGCCATGGGTTACGGCCAGTTCATTCCCAGCAGCTATCGCAATTATGCGGTTGATTTTGACGAGGATGGCAAGCGTGACCTGTGGAACAACAAGATGGACATCATTGGTAGCGTCGCCAATTATTTCAACCGGCATGGCTGGAAAGCCGGCGCTCCCGTGGCCGTTCGTGCCAGGGTGGAAGGCGACCAGTACAACACCATTCTGGAGCTGGGCTACAAACCCAACACCGTGCTCGATGCCATGCGCCACGACGGCATCACGCCCATCGAGCCCATGCCCGATGAGCTGGTCGCTGCGTTACTGAGCCTGGAACAGGAAGACGGGCCGGAATACTGGCTGGCCTTTGACAATTTCTACACCATTACCCGCTATAACCACAGCCCGCTGTATGCCATGGCGGTTTACCAGTTGAGCGAGGAAATTCGTGGAGCCTATGAACAAAGCGCGCATTTCAATGACTAGGCCCGTCATCCACAAATGCGTTCGGCTGGCCGCCGCACTGCTGGTGATCAGCAGCAGCTTTGTGGCCTGCAGTGCCCTGAAGACCGGCCAGCAATCGGATGATGCCCCGGCCAATCCGCGGGACGTTTCGAACGTCCCCGATGCCGTGCCACGCAACGAACCACTGAGCCGTTATGGTAATCCGGAATCCTACAAGGTGTACGGCAAGACCTATTACACCCTGCCCACGAGCAAGGGTTACACCGCGCGCGGTACGGCCTCCTGGTATGGCACCAAGTTCCATGGCAAACGCACCTCCAGCGGCGAGCCCTATGACCTGTATGCGATGACGGCTGCCCACAAGACCCTGCCGTTACCCACCTATGTCGAGGTCACGAATTTGAAAAACGGTCGCTCGATTATTGTCAAGGTCAACGACCGCGGCCCTTTTCATGATGATCGGCTGATTGACCTGTCCTACACGGCGGCCGCAAAGCTCGATATCCTGCAATACGGCACCGGTCAGGTGGAGATTCGCGCGATTGACCCGCAGCAAACTGCCAAGACCGCGACGCTGACCGAAACCGTCGCCGCACCCGCTACGATGCAGGAAAAACAGACCTTGTACCTGCAGGTCGGGGCCTTTTCGAGTCGCGATAATGCCCGGCGGATGCAAGATGACCTGCTATCGCAAAATATCGGCGCGGTCAGAATCGTTGAGGCCAGCACCGATGCCGGTACCTTTTTCAAGGTGCAGGTAGGCCCCCTGGCGAGCCACATGGAAGCCAACCGGGTGACCCAGGAACTGAAAACACTGGGTATCAGTAACAGCCATTCGATTGTCCAGTAAGCCCGCGCCAACGCGCGGGCAGGCATTGCAAAATGGCGGCCACATGCGGACAATGCAGGCACTTTGCAATCTCTCTCTTCCACAGGAAAAATATGTATAAGTTACTGATATATATAGCTATTTTATCTTTTCAGCTGCTCGGCGCCAATATCTCGCAAGCGGCCCTGCCAATCCCCAAGCCACCATCGACAGGTGCCAACTCTTACATCATTCAGGACCACGGAAGTGGCAATGTGCTGGCAGAAGAGCATTCAGATGTCTCGGTGGAACCGGCCAGCATTACCAAGTTGATGACCGCCTACGTGATCTTCAATGAACTGCAATCCAACAATATCGCCCTCAGCGATATTGTCACTATCAGTGAAAAGGCCTGGCGCACACCCGGCTCACGCATGTTTGTTGAAGTCGGTAAACAGGTTCCGGTTGAAGCCCTGCTGCAGGGCATGATTGTGCAATCAGGCAATGATGCCACCGTGGCGCTGGCCGAATATGTCGCTGGCAGCGAAGACTCCTTTGCAGCGCTGATGAACAAGCATGCAGAGGCCATCGGTCTGACCGGCAGCCACTTCATGAACTCAACGGGCCTGCCGGACGAGAACCACTACATGACGGCAAAGGATATCGCCATACTATCCTCATTGTTAATTAGCCATTACCCGGAGTACTACAAGTGGTACTCGCAGAAGGAATACACCTATAATGATATTACCCAGCAGAATCGCAACACACTGCTGTGGCGCGATGAAAGCGTCGACGGCCTGAAAACCGGCCACACCGATTCGGCCGGCTATTGTCTGGTGACGTCCGCCAAAAAAGATGGCATGCGCCTGATTACCGTAGTCCTTGGCACCGACAGCACCAGCGCGCGTGCGGATGCCAGCCAGGCGCTGCTGAACTACGGGTTCCGCTTCTTTGAAACCCACAAGCTCTACGATGCAGGCACCCAGCTGACGACATCTCGCATATGGAAAGGCAGCAGCGAGACCATTGGACTGGGTATCGACAATGCATTGTATGTCACGATTCCCAGGGGGCAGTACGAATCACTGGATGCCTCCATGAACATTGATCAACGCATCATGGCACCGGTCACCGCGGGTCAGGCACTGGGTATGGTGCAGGTTACCCTGGGAGAACAGGTCGTTGCCAGTCAGCCGCTGGTGAGCTTGCAATCGATCGGTGAAGGTTCGTTCTGGCAGCGCATCATGGATGAAGGCCTGCTGTATTTTGAATAAACCAGGCAGCTGCTCATGTCTACAGCCTATCTGAATGGCGAGTTCCAGCCACTGTCGGAAACGCAGGTGTCGGTCATGGACCGGGGCTTTCTGTTTGGAGACGGTGTCTACGAGGTAATACCGGTTTACGGTGGCAGACTGTTCCGGCTGACACATCATCTCAAACGACTGCGCAACAGCCTCGATGGCGTGCGCATAGCGAACCCGTTATCCGACAAGGCATGGGAAACCATGCTGACCGAACTGGTGGCCCGCAATGAAGGTCGCGACCAGGCGGTCTACCTGCAGGTGACACGGGGGGTCGCCGCCCGGCGTGATCATGCCTTCCCGGAGAACTGTTCACCAACACTGTTCGCCATGAGCACACCGATGCCTGAGGCGGTAGATATTGACAGTGTCACGGGCATCGCCGCCATCGCCCTGCCGGATATTCGCTGGAAACTTTGCAACCTCAAGGCGATCACGCTGCTGCCCAACGTGTTGTTACGGCAACAGGCGCTGGATAATGATGGCGCCGAGGCCATTCTGATCAATGACGGATTCGCCATCGAGGGCGCTGCCAGCAATCTGTTCATCGTCAACAACGGTCTGTTGATCACACCTGCCAACGGCCCTGCCCTGCTGCCCGGTATCACCCGTGACCTGATCATCGAACTGGCCGCGAACCACACCATCCCGTTTCGCGAAGCCGACATTACACAGCAGCAACTCTTCAGCGCGGATGAAATCTGGCTGACGAGCTCTACCCGTGAAATCTCACCCGTTATCCGCCTGGATGATAGCGTCATCAGCGGCGGTGTCCCGGGACCACTGTGGAGGCGCATGATCAGCCTCTACCAGGACTACAAAAGCGCAATACGCAAGGGCGAGGCAAGCTAGCCCGCAAGGAGCCACCCATGGAAAACAGCAATCGACTGAATGCCGCCATACTGGGAATCTGCATATTCCTGGGTCTGGCTGCGCTGGGTTACCTGCTCGGTAACGCCGCCATTACTTTCAAAGAGTATGAACGCAGCGTTACGGTGAAGGGGCTCGCGGAACGTGAGTACCCGGCGGACATCGTGATCTGGCCGATCCAGTTCACCGCGACCAGTAACGACCTCGGGAGCCTGTACGAGTCAATTGAACGCAGCACCACCAGGATCAGGGAATTTCTGACCACCAGGGGACTGGATCCTGCTGAAATTACACTGTCATCACCGGCAATCACTGACAAGTCAGCACAAAGTTACGGCAACGCCACGCCTCCCGAGTTCAGGTACTCCGCAATGCAAACCGTCACGGTCTATTCAAGAAACATCGATGCCGTGCGCAGCCTGATGGGCGATCTGGCACAACTCGGAAAACAGGGGATAGCGTTTAGCGGTGGCAATTACCAGTCACAGACAGAATATATCTTCACCCGGCTGAATGAAATCAAGCCAGCCATGATAGAAGAGGCGACGACGAAAGCCCGTGAGGTCGCGCTGAAGTTCTCGGAAGACTCACAGAGCAGGCTGGGAAAGATCAAGAAGGCATCGCAGGGACAGTTCAGTATCAGCGCACGGGACAACAACACCCCGCATATCAAACGGGTGCGCGTCGTCTCCACGGTTGAATACTATCTGTCTGACTGAAGCCCCGCCCCGTCTATTTCAATGCCGCACCCGACAATGTTTCACCCCTGCCGTTCAGCAGATACACCGCACGGCCCTCACGATCCACTTCCAGCTTGAGACGCGTTTCCACACCCGAGGGCTGCGTTTCCAGACCTTCATAGCTGAACAGGATGCCGAGTGCCTTGCCGTGAGCGGCAGACTTTTGCAGGCGCTTGCCCATTAATTCGGTCCTGCAGTTGGGCCAGGCCATGACAACACAGCAGTCACCGGAATACAGCATCGACTCTGCCGTCCACAGCGCGCTGCGGCCAGGGTGCGGATTTACCTGCAATATCCGGTCGTGGTTTATTGCGGACTCCGTGAACAACCCTGCGCGCGTCGGGTAGACTGGATTCACCATGGCAATCCAGCGGCCCTGCTGACTGAGACGTATCAGTGCCGGCATCAATAACGACAGCGCATCGCAGTACGCGTCTGGAAGGATAATCTCGACCAGTCCGCTCTTCGGCCAGCCACCACAAGGCAACATGTCATCAAGCACCGCAATGCCGGTCGTGGTCACTAGCGAGGAACCCGCCACAGAGGACTGTTCCCAGGCATGCAGGTGATGCAGTTGATTGACTGTTTTCATTACTTGATCTCCTTGCGCAAGATACCCACGGCCAACCCTTCGATGTCCAGCGACTGTTCACGCAGGTCGACACGGATCGGTTCATAAGCCGGATTCT
>Ga0316192_10002880_pt1 | contig 12563 bp, 9 predicted proteins | sample MerIslwburrow_MG_FD_204931 | JGI IMG/M metagenome (GOLD analysis project Ga0316192, IMG submission 204931) | Coastal sediment microbial communities from Maine, United States - Merrow Island worm burrow | ecosystem: Environmental > Aquatic > Marine > Coastal > Sediment | place: USA: Maine...
CACCGTACCGACGTTGGTCAGCGACAGATAGAATTCGTCGCCCTGTTCCAGTTCGATGGTAGGTCCCGGCCACTCGGCATCCAGAATGCCCTCGGCGATGACATCAGCCGGTGGTGTCCCGGTCTGGTCGCCGAAACCGAAGGTGTATATGGGGTTGCCGTCCGGCATCACCACGAAGCTGTCACCGGCAATCAGGTGCATGCACTTGGTGTTAACCGGCGGCCCTTTCCTACTGCCGGGGGGGTCGTCTTTGAGCTTCCCCGTCGTCGTGTTCCAGGCAGCGTCGCCGTCATTGTCCCCCGGGCACTGGACGTTCACCACGGCATACGCCGTTCCCGTCCCACCCAGGAGCGCCAGAGAGACTGCCATGCTCATGGTGCTTTTCTTCAGTCTATTCATTGTATTTTCTCCTCATTTGTGTGACGTCCCTGTCACCTGTTGTGCTCCTGGGTTGTTTACTGGCCTGGGACCCCGTCGGCGCCGATGGGGCTCGATGCGTGGTAGTCAAGCAGATCCCCGGTGGCGGAATCGATGATCGACAGCGGGCTGTAGACCACCTGGATGAAGTTGCCACCCTCGTCGAAGGCACCGGCTGTTGACAGCGTGGTGAACTCCGTGATGTCCAGATTGCCAAGGGCCCCGTTGAAGTAGGGATTGAAGAAGCCGGGATCACCCGTGGTATTGGTGCTGCCTGTAGTAGGCGGGAGGTAACCCGCGTTGTCGGCGTTATCGGTGAGTAGTGAGTTCTGCGGATCCATCACCAGCGTTGCACTCACAGTGAATGGACCATCCATCACGCCCAGATCGGCGGTGTAGCCCACCACGTCCGTCAGGTCGCAGCCGCTCGGCGCAGTCGCGCAGTTCGCCGGGAACAGGCCGGTTTCAATACCATTTGTCGGGTCACCGTCATCGAAGTTCAGCCAGAAGAACGAACGGTTGTGCTCGATGATGGAGTTGTCGATGACCGGATTCGAGAACGATCCCGCTCCACTCGGGAAACCGGCGCTGTGTGTGCGCGCCACGATACCGGCAGGCGTCGGGTTGGACACGTTAGACACGCCCGGCTCGAAGGCCAGGGCCGCGGTGGCCGTGGTCTCGTTGTGCGCCACCGTGTTGTCCTGGATGGACACGACCACGGCGTCCTGGATGGCGATACCGCCGCCAGCCAGGCCCGCAACATTGTTGTTGATCATGTTGTTGACCAGGTCGATGCTGTGCCACTTGTTGGACGGACCCGTGACATCCTCGCCATTGACACCGAGGAGCTGGATACCGCCGCCGTCACCGGCGCCGGCCAGGTTACCGCGAATCAGGTTGCTGTCAACGATGACGCTGCCCGAACCGGGAGTCAACTGACCCGCCAGCCCAGGCTGACCGCCGATGAAGATGCCGCCACCGGAACGCGGACCAGCCTGTGCGAAGGACTCGTTAAACAGGATCATGTTGTCCCCGATCAAGCCGTTGTCAGACAGGCCCAGGTGGCCGATACCACCGCCGTTGCCCGAGCTGAAGTTGCCGCAGATCCAGTTCTGCTCGACCGCGTAGTCATCGGCACCAGCGTGCAGCGAAAGGCCGCCACCCGCGCCGCCGCGGCCACCGTTCTTGGCAATGTGGTTGTGGTGGATGCGGATAGAGTCATTCACGGCATCTGTGTAAGAGAGAGTTTGACCCTGCTCGTTGGTCAGCTGTGGATGACCGATACGGATGCCGCCTCCGAAGGCCCCGGCGTTACCAATAATCCGGTTGTTGCCAATCTGCAGGTACTGGGCATAGCCGTTGACCGCGATGGCACCGCCAGTGCTGGCACCGACGATACTGAAGCCGTCGATACGCGCACCCCGGTTCTTCTGTTGCCCGAAGCTGTTGTTGCCGGAGCTCTTGCCGGCCACAAAAATACCGGCGCCCTCTTCGGTCGGGAATACCGCCTCGGCCAGTGCCGGGAATCCGGGGAGTCCAGCCTCCTGACCGGGCAGCTGATCAATTGAACCTAAGTCAAGCAGGCCCTGAAGCTTGATGCGCCAGTTGGCGACCTTCTCGGTGGGTACCTGGCGGGCATTGATGGTCACCACGCCTGCGCCCCAGCCCTGGAGCTTGACCGGCTTCCACATAACGACGAGCTCGTCGTACTGCGTACCATCGGCCTTCGGGCCGACGAGGATAATGTCACCCGCACCGGCACTGTCGATGGCACCCTGAATGGTACTGCCACCATTACCTGGCACACGCCATACAGTGGCTCGTTGGTTCGGTCTAGTGGCATCGACCGTCAGGGTCACGCCAATCGGCGACTCGGCGCCGTCAGAGTTGGTGACCACGACCTGGTAGGCGCCCGCGTCCACTGCCGGCACGTCGCCGGAAGCCTGGGCGGCGGCACAGCTGACATTTGCAAGCGGCGTGCGAATTCCCGCCTCGTCCTCAAGCTCGACCGTGCATCCATTGAAGCTATAGTCGCGGGTAATCTTGCGCAGCGTGGCGTTTGTGCCGTCCCAGTCCGGGTTATCGACCTGGGTAAGTCCCATGGAGTTGACCAGGATCGACTCGCCCGGGATGGCGTAGGGACCGTCCAGGGTGCTACGTGTGACCGAGGCAATCATCGGCGTGGACGCAGGCCGTTCGCAGTCCACCGGGAAGGTGATCGGGCTCGCAAAGGCCGCAATCGGTTCCACCGGGGTGTCGAGGTAGGTGATCGCACCCGGCATATACTGGAAGGTGTAGCAGAACTGGCTGAACTGAGGATTCCAGTAGGGATCCGGCTCAGCGCCGATACCCGCATCGTTCATGCAGGAGACCAGCATGTTCGGCGACATGCCCGAGGGCTGTGGCAGGTTGGTCGTGTAGGTGGAAGGTACCACCAGGTTATAACGGCCGTTTTCGTCTGCATAAACCCGGTTGACTTCCTTGCCGTTCCAGTCGTAGAAACCGACCGGTACGTTGGGCGGTGCGTACTTCTCGCCGAAGGCCGGGGAGTTCGGGTTGAACTCGTTACCCAGGTCGTTGAGGATCACGCCCGAAATATTGCCAGCTATGGGCACGTCGGTCATCACCCAGAACTCGGCCGCCGCATTCTGGGCCGCGCTCAGCGGCACTTTCTTGCGGTCGCATAGCGGACGCGATTCACCAGCGAAGGGGGCGGCCGCGTCGGCCTCGGCTATTCCTGGAATCAGTTGATCTGCAGCACCGCTGCCGTCCTTCGTTGTCATACTCATGAACGGCGGCACGTCGCGCAGTTCACCCACGCAATAGGCAGCGATGGCCTGCGGCGAGGGAATGTACACGTCACCGAAGTCGACGTTCTTGTCCTCTTCCTTCATCAGCTTGTAGCCGGGAGGCGTTACGGCCTCGACGATGTAGTCGCCGGGGATCAGGCCGAGCTGGAGTTTGTCTGCATTCGGTACGCCAGTAGCCGGATCGGTGATGGCGTCGTAGAAGTCCTGGATCGCGGTGGCTGCGACACCGGTGCGCGCGACAGCCAGGTGGGCCATGTCATAGTCGGCAAAGGCATAGCCACCGTCGAACACGCCCGGGCGGACCTGGTTGAAGTTGCGCAGGCCGTCGAAGCAGCGGTTGTCAGCCACTGGCGGATCGTAAGGTGCGGCACCCAGGTTGTTCTGACCCTGGCAGCCGGTGGGCAGGCTGTCGTCCCAGCTGTCGGTCCAGGTGACCTGGACGGCATCGCCGAGATCAAAGGCTCCGTTGCCGTTACGGTCGATGTCCTCGTCTCCCGGGAAGTTATCGAAGGGATAGTTATCCACGTCGGACAGCGTCACAACACCGTCGCCATTGACGTCGTCAATTATGTCATCGTCGAGGTCGCGGATGCCGTCTTCGTTCCAGTCGACGTCACCCAGGCCGGGGAAGTCGCCCAGCGGGAAGGAGTCGATGTCACCATCGGCGTAGAGGTTGACCTGAACCCGTGGCACACCGGGTTCCCACTCCTCGGCCGCGGCCAACTGGGGATCGTTCTCCGCGCGGGTGGTGGCGTAGTAGACCAGGCCCGAAATACCACCGTTCTCACCAACGTAGGTGGGCGGACTGGCGGTGAAGTCGAAGTTCACGTAGTCGGTCTTGCCGAACTGCATGACGCTGGTCTGGCCCAGGAAGCCCTGGAAACCGGTGGTCAGTACCGGGCCTCTTTCTGTGCGCGACAGGCCATCTGTGGTGCAGACTTCGGCCAGCAGATCCGCATCACAATTCGGCAGTGGTGTTACGCCATCGTCATCTAACTGGGCCAGCGGCGTCAGCTCGCCAAAATCTGGGAAGGTATCGTTAGTATTGTTGACAAAACCACCAGCATCGACCACGAAGGTTGCACCAGTGGCCTTCTTGTTGGCGAAGCTGACCTCGGCCACCAGCCAGTGGAAGAACGGGAAGACCTCGTCGAAGGGCGCCAGGCCGTCGCCGTCGGTCGGGAAGTTCTGATAGATAGTACCATCGCGCCAGCGCAGGGAAACGTCCTGGCTCTCGGGGCCGATACCGATCTCGCCCGCATCCCAGAAACCATCCTGGTCGACGTCGTTGAAGATACCGGTGTTCAGGCGAGTGAACCAGTTGAATACCGCAACCTCACCGAAGTCACACGAACCGCCGCCATTGCAGGTACCCGCTGCATCCACTGTAAAGCCCTGGCTGGCGATAACCGCGTCCAGGTTGGTGTCGAAAACCTTGAGCTGATAGCCGCCAGGAGGCACGTTCGCAATCGTGAAATCGCTGTCAGGGCCACAGGGGCCGGCATACAGGCCAGCACCGAGCCCGGCCTGGTTGGCCTCGTTGAGAGCCACCCAGCAACCGGGGAAACGCCGACCACTGAAGAACTCGAAATTCGGCGGACGCGACATGTGCATGTCGGTGATGATACCGCTAACCGTGGCGGTACCGCCTGCTGGCAGGGCATTGAAGGGCTGTACGAAACCCATGAAGACGTGCGGACCAGGTGGGCCGAACTCGACGAAGAAGGCTGGCTCGTTGGCCTTGACCCAGGCGTCGATGACCTTGGTGCCCTCGATGGTGGTGGTCTGCTGCCAGCTGGATCCGGAGGGCGGATTGACTATGATGCCGTATTTGCCCGGGGCCAGGTTCTTGATCAGCAGGGTACCGTCAGCCAATGGCTGGATGGTGCCGTCGCCCAGGGTCACGCTACAGGCGCCGGCGTTGTAGTCGCAGCCGGCGGGCGTGTACTCGGTACCCAGCGGGTTACCAAAGGCGTCCTGGATCACCTGGCCGCCTGCGATGCCATAGCGGCCGGCAGGCTCCTCGAGCAGGATATTGAACTGGGTCCAGTCCACGTGGCCGGGATCACCGGCGACCGGGTTGGTCTCCTCGGGGAGATCCGGGGCGCCGTTGACCGGGAAGTTGTCATGGAACAGGTACAGGGCAATCTGGGCGGTCGGAATGGGGTGTTGCTGCACCGTCACGGTGACCGCTTCGCTGCCACTTGACACTTCCAGTTTCTGACCGCTGATGCTGTAACCCTCATAGGGCAGCACCGATACGTAGTATCGCCCGGCCGGGGCATTTATGGTAGCACTGCTGGTGTCAGAGTTGCCATTCTGCGCGACCGGGTGGTAACTGGCATGGAAACCCAGGGACAACAGATCGTCCGGATTCGACGACGGATTGGCTGGATCCACCGGGAAGGTGGCATCCTGCTGCAGGATCCAGCGGAAACCGGTGACGGCAGTGCCGTCGTTGTCCACCACGTTAACGGTGACCGCCTGGGCCCCCGGCGCCATCAATACCGCGATAAAAAACATCATTACGGCGATTGCAATTGCCACAGGATTAAAAGCCTGCACACTCAAATTTTTACATTTCATGAAATATCCCTCGACTCATTAGCAGAATATCTGTTGGGAGAAACTTACAAAGAGAATCCTTGCACTTTTCCTAGTTGTAACAGTATTCCCGTAACTCGAGTGGAAAGCTGTAGGCGGAATCCCTACTCTTTGGAAAATCTGGACCTTATTTAATGGTAGGGTTTACCCTACTTTTTACAGATTCGGAAAACCCGAAGGAAAACCCGGGTCAGAGAACAATTGTTGCTAATATACTAAGCAAAGACATAGTAGCAAGCACCCTCTTCCTCCACATGGGGTCGACCAGGTTTACCGGGCTCTGTTTGCCTGTTAGTCATTTCTTTAATTTTGTCTTTGAAATACGATCGCCCTAATACAAGCTCCTGATTTAATGCTGCTCGTATCTCATGCACAGTATCGTTATCGATATGATTTCGAAATAATTCGCGGTAGGCGGACTGTCTTTCATCCGTGCCAGTACCCAACTGACTATATATAGGATGATTATGGATAAGCCTGTCTTCTGCTAACTGGGCATTAGCTAGATAACTCGACCATTGATACTCACCTGGATGCTCTACCATTCTCGCCCTTACTGGATTTAATTCTATGTAGCGCATACAGGTTAACAGGTATCGATCAGAGTCGATCAGGCTGGATTTATATCGCCCTTCCCACAGTGTGCCTGTGCGTTGATACATATGATTGAAGTAGCGCACATACCTTCTACCCAGCGCTTGCATCATTTGTGACAGCCCATATTCGACCATAGGTGTCGCTAACAAGTGGGCATGGTTAGTCATGAGCACATAGGCGTGGATATGGCATTTAAATTTCGATGATGCTGCATCCAGATCATCAAGATAGCGTTGATAATCTTTTTCAGCAAGAAAACAGGGCTCTCTGTTATTGCCGCGTTGTATGATGTGTTGCGGTATACCGGGCAAATTGAATCGGGGTTTTCTTGGCATGCTTACCTCCTTGTAAGTACTCAGAAAATGACTGGGTAGCGATACTAGCAAACGCCTATATTAGAAACAATTGTTCTCTGACCCGGATTAAAAAGCTCGTTGACTGTTAGATATTTCGAACAGGGTTCGCCATTTTCAATCCGGCTTGATTCTCTCCGGCAAATCGGTCCTTATATTATTGACTGAAGACGACAACGGTATCATTACGTCCCTGTAAACAAAGCGATTTTGCCGTATTTTGCTTTGCCAGAGCACAACACAAATTGACGGCATTCTTTGCATCATTACAGTTTTTTCATGCAGTTATTACGTATTTTTGATCCAGGTCAACTAATACACTTCAATTCACCGCATTTGTGAGTCGGAGTATTTTACACTTTACGTGTGTGGCCACACTTAGAAGCTAAGTAATTGTTTCTATTGAATATTTATATAAATAATTCTATATTGTTTATATTCATAATATATAGGGTCGTTAGGAATTACTTACACTTTTCACGAAGGGGGGCCTTACAAAATAACAAACGCAATGTAACCTATTGTAAACAATCAATAATCAATATTTGGCATTGTTCTTGTATAAGACTAGCCAGGAAGCATTTTGTGACCATGTCACTGTACGGAGTGCATAAATGACCAAAAAGATACTAATCGCTGATGATTTTCCAATTTTCCGAGATGGACTGCGCGCATTGCTTTCCAATGTAAGCAATCTCGAAGTTATTGGGGAAGCGGAAAATGGCAACATTGCCGTAAAAAAAGCCAGTCAGCTCAAACCGGATTTAATTCTGATGGACCTGACGATGCCTATTATGAATGGCACAGAGGCCATTCGTATCATCAAGCAACGCCAACCGGCAATAAGGATCATTGCATTCACCGAACACAAATCGCATGACCACGTCCAGGCTGCTTTTGAGGCAGGCGCAAATGGCTACGTGCTGAAAGATGACACAAGCGACTCTCTGTTAGCCGCGATTAACTCTGTCATAAGTGACCAGGTCTATATAACGCCGGGCGTCTGCGAGACGATACTTGGTGGCTTTTTAGGTTTTTCCGAGAATGCCAGGTCAGCAGTATCCTGGTGCAGGCTCACCGTGCGTGAACGTGAAGTAATGAAGCTCGTTGCTGAAGGCCACAAAAACAGGGAAATAGCCGTACACTTATCGCTAAGTATCAAAACCATAGAGAAGCATCGTTCCAATCTTATGAGTAAGCTCAACTTCAGCAGTGTATCGGAATTGATGAGCTATGCCATTGAACACAGCCTGGTCTCAATTTAAAGCATACATAGCTGCACAGTTTGCGCGCGCCGTGGCTCTGCAGCTAAATTAGCGATCACGATTTAATGACAGTTATCTCTTGATTCCTGCTTCTCTGCCTCTGTTACAAGCATTTCCCCTTTATCGGTCAGGTTTTCTCTTTTAATATAATCTTGTTTGATAGCTATTAGTAGCATAATTCCTGTGATTTCTTCTGCTGTGTAGGAATCCTGCACTAGCAAATGCTCTGATTCGATAAACATTCTTCAGGTCCTCTTGTCATGTTTGTTCACAGGAAAATCCCCATTTTAGGCACCAGCACGAAACAGTCTGTAGATTAGCCCCATGTGCTCGCATATGCATCCGACAAATAGCCCAAATCAATAATAAGAACATTTATAGGCTACTCGTGTCATAGGCTGATAGCGAACTAGACATTAGTCTAATAATCGAGTTGAGGTTGCAGGTATTGGCATGAACGTCCGTTCCGGCCGTCAACGAACTCCCAGGCGGGGATTTTGCTTAAAATTCATCGACAGGTTGAGCCGATAGCCAATTGCGGACATTCTACGACCAAACTCACTGGCAAAAATGAAGCGCAGCGTAATTTGTGTCCAGTGGACTGCATTGTTAACCATTACTTAATCGTTTCAAAGAAGTCTACGATACCAGTTTCAAGAGAATATTCTGCGCCAACTACACTTATTTCATTATTAAATATCAACTGCTCCAGTACTTGTGATCCATGTCGTAAGTGGTTTGTTGAAGCAAGAATATTGGCTCTAATAGCAGCATGTAATAATTGATCAGGATCATTACGGAGATCAGTGTTGTACAACGGCTCTACAGATGGTCGTATACGATTAACGATTGATAATACATTTGATGATCTGTCCTTCGATGGCTGCTCTAGTTGATCAATAGTTGCAATGACGGCACCGCACATAGAGTGGCCCAGAACAACCACCAATTGAGTGCCAAATCTCTCGACGGCGAATTCAATACTGCCAATTTGAGATGGCGCTACAATATTCCCAGCAACACGGATTACAAATAAGTCTCCTAAGCCTTGATCGAATACTATTTCTGCGGGCACGCGAGAATCAGAGCAACCAAGGATGATTGCGAAAGGTTCTTGTCCGGTCAGGAACTCTGACCACTGTGTTTGCTTGATCAGTGTATCGATACTTCGAACACCAGATACAAAACGTTTGTTACCGTCTTTCAGGCGTTGTAGCGCATCACTTGCAGTTATCATTGACTGTAGATTCTCATGTTGGCTAACAGTTAAATCTGCAGCGCCGCAAAACTCTAGATCTCAGGTGGATATACAGTGGCTATGCTAATGGAGATATGCAGCGCTGTATATCCCCGTTACAATTTATCTTCTTAATGGGTTATATATTAACTAATACATTTCTTTGAATGTCCGCTTTGTGTATGGGCTCCTAACAGCCAGGGTGCCTGCCCGCGCATACACTCCCCCTGCAGGACGAACCGGCCCGAAGGCCGGAACGCATAGTCTGACTCTCCAGTCGGTCGTCACCTTACATCCTGGTCGGCATGGCAGAGATTATTCGAGAAGACTGAATCTATAGCTGTAGGATAAATCTGAAGTTTGTATCAGGGTATTATTCTTAAAACGAGCTAATAATGAGTCGAAATGCGTCTTAGTGGTGGCCATATGGTGACCGGGGGCAGAAAAATCTGTCTGGAACAGATTTTCACGCCAGCCCCGAAGGGGTGAGGCGCAAGGAAGCACCGAATACTAAATTTGCCTGGAGCAAATTTGAACGCGCGTTTTTATACGCGGCCCGTAGGGTGAGGTGCAGGAAGCACCGAATACTAAATTTGCCTGGAGCAAATTTGAACGCGTGTTTTATACGCGGCCCGTAGGGTGAGGTGCAGGAAGCACCGAATAATTTAACTGCACAGCAGTTCAATTGCATCAGATTTGACTCGACTAATGCAATGATACAATTGAACGAAACGAGTGGTGCGAACACATTTTTAATCAGTAAAGCTTCGGGTCACCCGTCTACGCGCAGCGCTGAAGTCTATGCACGATTATTAGAAGAAACAGTACGCGATGCACGGAGCAACCTGACTAAAAACTGTAAACAAGGTGAATAATCGGTTAATTAATACTTCTCTGACAGTCCGCTTTCGGCAATTTTCACTCCCAACTTCCGAGAACGGCCAACAATGGGCTGTCAGACAAAATCCCGCGCAGTGGCGGGGCTATATTGCATAATATTTGAACGAAGCTATACGCGCGTTTTACGCCTGGCCAATCCGATTAAACCAACAAGACCGGAACCGAATAACCAGGCAGCGGCGGGGACTGGTATTGCCGTCACTCCAATAGTGAAACCATCGGCGAATAGAAGTACTTGCTGAGTATCTTTTCCCTTCAATTCTCGTAGCTCAGCAGAAAGAAAACCATCAGTATCTATTACACCAACAAATGCCCAGTTGTCGGCTGGCTCACCTTCACGCAGCACGTTATCTATGTTGTCTGGGCTGCTAGCATTGATATCAACACCATCCAGCAAGAAGGTAACCTTGCCATCGATGGCCGTATCGATCAGCCCACCAAAAGCATAGAGAGTGTCACCCGTTTCGGATTCAACTTTCAAGCCATCGTTTTGATAGCACTCAATAGGGACAGGATCAGGATCTTCAACTAAATCACAATACGCACCTGAGTCAGTTAACATTCCGTGAGGGACTGAATATATAGCAAACTCACCATCCGGCGCAGTACCGCCTACTGTACCAGTAGCGATGTTATTTTCTGTGTAATTCGATGTCCATACAATCCCCTGACTGGTTACTGATGGCGTACCGAAAGTTGTGTTACGGGAACTTGCCCACACAGCACCATCTTCAAAACTTTCAGAGATGACCGAGTATCCGAGTGATGCCAGGTCGGACAGGTACAATGCTTCGTCGGTGTATACGATTGGTGCAGCACTTGTGTTTATAGGTATCACTACTAGACAGGCGCATATGGCACCAATTCTTGCTTTTAAAGTCATTTTCAAATTCCTCTTTTATAAAATTACTCATCATTGCGCAGATAAAGGGGCGCTCTACCGGAAAACAAGCCGATCGCGGGCCCGAATGGTACGGCGTCGAAGCCCACGTTTATCCTGTCCGCTTGCCCTGATGAAATCAGGCCATCGACGGCGCTCAGGAATGTCGTCCCGTGGGTAAAAGTCAGGTTGGCGCCTGTCAAGCCGACTAATCCCTTAATACTCAAATTCACTACCTTTGGTTATCTCGGTTATTCTTAATTGGGAAATTATTCCCATTTATATCAAAAGTCAACCCCTATTCCTTGCTGACTATCGATCCGTGTTGATAAGTATAGCCGTAAGAAAAACATGCATAATCGATGCCGGAAACTGAAAAAGCTCTTAGATTCAACAACTAACATGAATCATGCGTGGCTGATGCAGTCCCACCTGATGCGGAACTGTAAACTTTGCCGACAGTCGGAACCACTACCTGGTTAGTGGGACAGCCCACCTCGATACGATTTCATAGCGGGTAGAGCTAAGAGCCGGACCCAAAAATCTGAACACACGTATAAGTGGATAAGCATCCATAATTCTGGCATGTTAATGCCAGTACTGACAGGAGCTTATCATGAGCAAAAGACCTCGCCGGAATCATTCATCGGCATTTAAATCCAAAGTGGCCCTGGCTGCTATCAAAGGCGAACTGACTATTTCTGAGTTGTCTCAGAAGTTTGATGTTCACCCCAATCAAATAACCCAGTGGAAATCCCAGTTGCTGGAAAGGGCGGCTGATGTATTTGATAGCGGCGCTTCATCCAGGGAGCCACCTCTCGATGTCAAAACGCTACACGCCAAGATTGGTGAACTGACGCTGGAGAATGATTTTTTAGAAAGCGCGCTCACCAAGGCCGGGTTGCTGAGCGCAAAGCGATGATTGACCGCAATCACCCATTACCTATTGCCCGTCAAGCCGCGGCAATGGGGATTAGCCGGGGCAGTGTCTATTATCTGCCCAGGCCCGTCTCAGAGCGCGATCAGCAGTTGATGAAACGGATTGATCGCTTACACCTGGAGCTGCCCTTTGCCGGTGCCCAGGATAATCTGTCTGGAACAGATTTTCACGCCAGCCCCGCAGGGGTGAGGCGCAAGGAAGCGCCGAATACTAAATTTGCCTGGAGCAAATTTGAACGCGTGTTTTATACGCGGCCCGTAGGGTGAGGTGCAGGAAGCACCGAATAATTTAACTGCCCGGCAGTTCAATTGCATCAAGTTTGATTCAACTAATGCAATGAAACAATTGAGCGAAGTGAGTATGGTGGCCGGGGGCAGAAAAATCTGTCTGGAACAGATTTTCACGCCAGCCCCGCAGGGGTGAGGCGCAAGGAAGCGCCGAATAATTTAACTGCCCGGCAGTTCAATTGCATCAAGTTTGATTCAACTAATGCAATGAAACAATTGAGCGAAGTGAGTATGGTGGCCGGGGGCAGAATTGAACTGCCGACACGCGGATTT
>Ga0316192_10002881_pt1 | contig 12563 bp, 9 predicted proteins | sample MerIslwburrow_MG_FD_204931 | JGI IMG/M metagenome (GOLD analysis project Ga0316192, IMG submission 204931) | Coastal sediment microbial communities from Maine, United States - Merrow Island worm burrow | ecosystem: Environmental > Aquatic > Marine > Coastal > Sediment | place: USA: Maine...
ACCACCGAAACCGCCACCAAATCCACCTCCACCGAAACTTCCTCCTCCAGAACTCCCACCGAAACCACCACTACCACCAAAGCCTCCTCTACCAGCCCGGCTTAAAATAATAGCTTCCAAAATGGAGCGAGCCACATCACTTTTTCTATTCCCTCGATTTCCTCTACCTCGATTTCTATTTGACAGTATGATGATCAAAATAATAATAAATAGAATAATGAGTACGAAAGGTATTCCCGAATCTTCCGAATCCTGTTCCCGAGCTCCCTGATACTCACCATTCATTATTTGTATAATCGCTGAAGTACCTCTGTCTAAACCAGTATAAAAATCTCCTTGTTTAAAGGCCGGTGTAATAATGTTCTCTATAATTCTTTTGGATAAAGCGTCGGTTAACAAATGTTCAACGCCTTGCCCCGTTTGAATGGTTAACCGTCTATCATCTTTTGCAATTAATAGAAAAATACCATTGTCTTTATCTGCCTGTCCAATGCCCCATTTTTGAGCCCATTTTGCCGCGTAAAAAGCTATATCTTCACCGTGAATTGTTTTTACCGTTGCCACTACAATTTGAGTTGATGTTGTATCGCTATAATTTATTAATTTTTGTTCCAGTGCACTTTTTTCCGAACCACTCAACATTTTGGCGCCATCATAAACACTCGTTTGTAATTTCGGTTTTGGTGGAATATCGGCCTGGGCAAAACTACTTTTCCCAATAAAAAAAAGTAAGGTTACACTAAGAAATAATTGAAAATATCTTATCCGAGATTTTATCATTTGATGACTTTGAAAGATCAAAATTTTGATACTGCAATATACTAAAAAGTTATTGCAATTTATTAGTATTCCCATTGGCATAAGTGTTACATTGAACTGTTAAAAATTGGATTTCAATTCGAAGATATCAAACACTTTTTAGTGTCCCATTTGTTTTTCAAAGAATCAAGTGGGATTCTTTTTTGTTGACAATCCAAAAAATTGCCATTGTTGTCTTTTAGTAAAACTTTTAAATTACCATTTTGCAAAGAGTCTAATACCAATTGTATAACCAGTAATTTGGAAGCTTTTTTATATCGAATTCCTATATTGTTACCCACAGTATTATTGTGCAGATCCATATCCGTAGATTGTTTATCGGGCAATAAGCCGTCTTCAAGATCACTTTTTTTATAGGTTCTATAATTTCCTTTTTCATGGGCTTTTCCTAAACTCAAGGCGGCTCTTTTACCAATATCCTGTGTTAATCGTGCCATCCAAAAACTATGCTTAAAAGCATCTAGATGACCGCCATTATTATCACTTCCAATAATTCCAACCGTTATAATAGAATCTTTTACTTTTTCAGCATTTTTAGAGATCGCATAGGCGGCTGATGCCTTAAAGGGATGAAAGACCACCCAACCCTTTTCGGGAGGCGACAACTTAGCGTACGATTGCCTCAAAGTAGGTGAGCAAGCACCCACCAAGATCAATACAATAAATAGCCAGAAGTATTTCATCAATTTCGATTCTTTGTCTTCACAAATTTATAAATTTGTTACACATTACATAATCACTTATAATATACTACCATGAAGTACTTACCTATCGATAACAAATTGTTTATCAAAAATAGAAAAAAGTTTACTGCCCAAATGAAACCCAATAGTTTGGCGGTATTTAACTCTAATGATATTTACCCAATCAGTGCGGATAGCACATTGCCATTCGAGCAACAAAGAGATATTTTTTATTTAAGCGGTGTTGACCAGGAGGAAAGTATATTGGTATTGTTTCCGGATGCTCCTAAAGATAGTCATAAAGAAATTTTATTCTTAAAAGAAACTAATGAGCATATTGCTGTTTGGGAGGGTGAAAAACTAACGAAAGAAACTGCCTTAAAAACCAGCGGTATTAAAACTGTTTACTGGTTACAAGAAATGGAAAAGATTATGTTTGAGATCATGACACAATGTGATACGGTGTATATTAACACCAATGAGCATTACAGAGCGAATGTTGAGACCGAAACCCGGGAAGATCGTTTTACAAAATGGCTAAAAGAAAAATATCCGGCACATAGTGTTGCCAAAAGCAATCCAATACTACAACGCCTAAGATCTGTAAAAGAGCAAATAGAAATTGACCTGATGCAACAAGCCTGTGATATTACCGAAAAAGGTTTCAGGCGTGTGTTGAATTTTGTAAAACCCAATGTTTGGGAATATGGAATTGAAGCAGAATTCATGCATGAATTCCTAAACAACCGTTCCAGAAAATTTGCCTATACTCCTATCATTGCCTCAGGCAATAATGCCAACGTATTGCATTATATAGAGAACAATCAGCAATGTAAAGCTGGTGACCTCATCTTACTGGATGTAGGTGCAGAATACGCAAATTACTCAAGTGATATGACTCGTACCATTCCGGTTTCCGGGAAATTTACCAAACGCCAAAAAGATGTCTATAATGCAGTAAACCGTGTAAAAGATGCTGCTACAAAATTGTTGGTTCCTGGTGCTTTATGGGCTGAATACCATATTGAAGTTGGTAAACTGATGACCTCTGAATTATTAGGCCTGGGCTTACTAGATAAAAACGATGTAAAAAATGAAGACCCTGACTGGCCGGCTTATAAAAAATACTTTATGCATGGCACATCACACCATATGGGATTGGATACCCACGACTATGGCATTTTAACAGAACCTATCAAAGCCAACATGGTATTCACTGTTGAACCGGGCATTTATATTCCTGCTGAAGGTTTTGGTATCCGCTTAGAAGATGATGTAGTTGTTCAAGCAAAAGGTGAACCTTTTAACTTAATGAAAAACATTCCTATCGAAATTGAAGAAATAGAAGACTTAATGCATTAATTAACATGTAACTAATACCCATGAAGAAAAATCTAGTACTAATGATTATCCTGTTGTTTTCTCCGATAGTCTTCGGTTATTCTCAATCGAAAACAAAAATTGAATTTAAAGATAATTGGTACCTCCTTAATGGGCAAAAGTATTTTATTAAAGCCATTGGATATGAAATTGGGGCCCGCCCTGGGCAGCACCCTTATGAGGATGCAAAAAAAGATGAATTGGAATTAATGAAATTTGATCTAGAAAAGATTAAAGAAGGTGGTTATAATACCATAAGAACCTGGAGTCAATATTCTGAAGCTCAATTACAACTTGTACAGGAATCGGGATTAAATCTTATAATGGGTATAAATATTAGGCCCGAAGAAGATTATGGCGATCCTAAATTTGTAAAAGAAAGCGTAAAAGAGCTTAAAAGAGTTTTGAATTATGCAAAGAAATATGATTGTATCATTACTTATCTGGTTATCAATGAACCTCAAACAGATCATATACACAAAGTTACAGGAAAGGCATTTGTGGACCTGATGAAAACTCTTATTGATATTATCCATAAGGAACACCCGGGAATTCCTGTAACGCTTTCGGCCAATGCTATGATTAGCGATTTTATGGATGAAAGTATATTTGATGTTTATGCCTACAATTGTTATGACCACACAGAAGCTCAAACCGCTACAATGGGATTTAAAGATTATATAAAGGGCTTGTTCGAATTAAATGGTTCGGATAAACCATTAATAACTACTGAATTTGGCTATTCAGTTTCACCAGAAGGAGGTAATGGACGCTATGGTTCAAACACCCTAAAACAACAAAGCGATGGGCTTATCTCTAATTACCGAGACCTTATTGATGCTGGCGCTGTGGGTATGTGTCCATTTTATTATGCTGATGGCTGGTGGAAAGGTGGCGAAAAAAGTGATCATAGTTTAGATCAACCAGAAGAATGGTTTGGTTTCTGGGGATACAGCGATTTGAACGACAAATTTGGTTCTCCCCGCCCGGTTTGGTTTGCAATGCGAGATTATATGAAAGGGCTGATTATAAGCCCAAAAAACAAATCGATGCATACCAATACTAAAATACCTTTAGAACTTTATAATAACAAGGATGTAAAGAAAGTTGTTGTAAAATTTCGTGATAAAGTTATCTATGCTAAAAACATTACAAGCGAAGGCTATTTTGCCGATCAACTGACAATTGACCCGGTTGGAATAGAAGATATGGAGCTTGCTTTCGAATTTTACGATAATGACAATAAAATTATTAAAAGCGAATCTATTAATATACTGGCGTCAAAAACGGCTTTTGAATTGCCCAGATTAACCATTGAAGTTACTCCCGGAAAAGATCTAAATAAGGGAAAAATAGCAAGCATCAAAACCAAAATAGAGACCAAAGAAAATTTTAAATTGGTTGATGATTTGAAGCTAAGCTATAATACACACCTAGGATGGGAAATTGGTCCTCAAGCATCGGTTTCTATTGATGATCAGTTGGATAAAAAGATCATTACTTCTGAAAATTTCTTTAATATTCCTGATAATTGCTGGGTTGTAAACGCGTCAGCCGGTATTTCAGTTCAATATGGCAAGTTTATCTTTAAAATTCACGACCAAAAAATAATTTTTAGAGGCGATTGGGCTAAGGAAGTTGGTCGTAAATAATTGATTGCAATAAAACAACCCAACTTAACTTCTGTTATTAAGTCACAATTAGCTTAACCTTACACTATAACAAGCCTTTCTCCTTTACTGAGCTTTTTATTCGTTGATATTTTTTCCAGAACTTTGTTTCTATATCTTGTAAGCGCTACCTGAAATCATAATAACCCTATTCATTTCACTGACTCATTCACCTTGTGTGGATAGGTTGTTTTGCGGTTCTGAAATCTAAGAATCGTATCTTTTACGATCACGCCTTTATCAACATTTATGGCGTTTTTAATGGTTTCATTTTGCTTCCAACTTTCCCTGCCAGTTATCACAGTTGGAAGGTGTACAATCAATGCTGCCGAAATGGACCTTGAAGCACTTTCCCAAAAATAACTAGGCGTATGATCAACAGCATAGTAATCAATCTTATCAATTGCTATCATCGGGTTTTTAAAAGTAGTAGGCTTGGCAAAATAAAATCCCATGCCTTCATCACAGCTCACATCTATAATTAGTGAACCCGGCTTGAGCATGGATTTTTCATTTTCGTTTACATAATTGATAGGATCATCCGTATCTTGATAGGTCCCATTAATTATGATTTCAGATTCATTGATCAAATCTAATAATGGTCTTTCTGACCCGTCATGTTCCACTACTATCAGCCGTGCTTCGTTACCCTCTCCTTTTCTTATTCGAGTATAATGCACGTCCAGAACTTCTTCTCTCACCTCATGATCTGGTCTTTGAATACAAATGGTGATGTCTCTAAAACCATGGGCTTTCAATGCGTATATGGCTCCTCTGCTGACTGCACCAAAACTAAATATGATGACCTTTCTTTGATTTCCATAATGACCATCAATTCCCTTCAGTTGGAGTGCATGTATGACCGCACAATAACCAGCCATTTCATTGTTTTTATAGAAAGTATGCCTGCCAATATGCCCATCAGGATGCCACACATACATATCTTCAAATGCAATCAAAGTCAATTTTTTATCAATAGCCGTTTGTGTAATCTCCATTTGCTGGGCACAGTGCGGATACCCCCATAAAATACCACCTTCTTTCAGCTCTTTCAAATCAGACAGAACTGGTTTGGCAATAATGACAGACCCAATATCTGATAATATTTCACTTCGTGTAGCGATTCCTCCCGTGAGTTCACTGATTTCTTTATCAGCTATATTGAAAGGAGTACCATACCCTTTCTCAAAAATGAGCTGTCGGCGAATATATTCCGGAAGTCTTTTTAAATGTTCAGGATGGATTGGAACACGTCTTTCGTCTTCCTTTTTTGAAGTTCCAATAACTCCCATTTTTAATAAATTCATATGATTCACTTTTAAATTGAAACGGATCGCAGATTAATGAAATAGACAAAGCGTTAGAATAAGATTCCTTGTAGAGGTTTACTTTCAAGTAATCAGTCATTAAGTGATCGCCAGAGTTTCGTTAATCAAAAAGAGATTTATAATAAGAAAACCTTCGCAATTCGTATGAGTTTTACGACATGATGATTAATATCAACGGATAAATAATCCAATTACAAAGATACCTTATTTTTAACATATTCTTATTATACAATCAAAGAAATTCTACACCAATAAGATATAAACAGAAAATGTAAGTGCCATGTTATAAAGCGCATACTTCTAATTTGTCACTAGAAATTAACATGCAAATCCAATACATTTGCAGATATTAAAAAAATATTAGAGACTCGTGACATCTCTATACCGAAAAGCATACCTCAAAATCAGAGCAATCCTTTCTCCTCCAAAGAGCCTTTTATTCGTTGATGATCTTTCCAGAACTTAGTTTCTATATCTTGTAAGAGTAGCTGAAATTCAGGATTATCTTTGATAGGGTCTATCAAGGGATCTATTTTTAAGAACAGTAGCGTCCAATACATGTAATTGTCTTGCCGGGCAAACAATTTCATCTGTTCCAGCGTCTTTTCGGTATTGCCCTTATAGGCATAATACATGGCTAAACTTAAGTTTTTATAGATAGACTTATCATTATTTGCATAGTTCAGATACGTATCAAAATACCTGACAGATTCAGCTTTTAACCCTACGTTTGCAAATACCACCGCAATTTTTGCATCTTCTGAAGGGTATATATCCAGTTGCTGAGATTCTTTAATGTTAGTAAATTTTTTATAATACTTATAGGCATTTTGATAATCGCGTTCGTAATAATATATTTTCGCAACTTCCTGCAATACGTCTAAACGCGTAGTGTCTTTAGCAAGGGTTGTAACCAATAAGTCTCTGATTTGCGCGAGGTCCTCATTTTTGGCATACATAATATAGGCCTTTACATATTCTGAAAATATATTTTCTGGGTTGTAGGCCAATGACTTATTAATATGCTTTTCTGCTTCTTCAACAAAACCAGATTGTATAAAGGCATTGCTTAAATGTAAATAAATATAACTTGACTGAATTGAATCATTCGAAGCAATATCCAACTGTACCCCTTTCAATGCATATTCAAGATATTTTTGGGTATCCGGCATATAGCCCCTATAAAATTCTGACAGAAACCTGATGACTTCAGCTGAATTTGGGTTGTATTCCAATGCTTTTTCTAAATAGGGCAAGGCCTCCAGGTACTCTGAATTATTCATGTGATACAGAGCTTTGGCAATTAAGCTTGGGGCGGATTTTGAATCGTATAACAAGGCCTTATCTGCGTACTCGTTTATCAGCGTTGCATTTTGTTTTTCAGCCAGGAATACATCTAAATAATAATAGGAAATGGCAATATTGGCATAGGCCCGTGAAAATTTGGTGTCATATTCTATCGCTTTCTTAAAAAGCGGAATGGCAGCCTCAAGGCCTTCACGATTTCCCAGAAAGAAAAGGTCTTGAGCTTTTAAGAAATAGTCATAAGCCTCTAGGTTGTCTGTTGGCTTTTTATTGATCCTGGCAGCTTCTTCAGGCGTAATAATAGCCTCTATTTTAGTGGCAATATTTTTAGCAACTTCTTTCTGCAAATCAAAGATATCGGTTGCTTTTCGTTTGTATTGCTGTGCCCAAAGATGCTTATCCGTAGAAGCTTCAATCAATTGAATATTTAAAAGGATATCTTCACCAATTTTCTGGCCGCTTCCTTCAACAAAATAGCTGACATCTAACTCTTTGGCAATTTCAGAAATAGTTTTGGTATTGTTTCTGAACTTTTCAACGGAAGTACGGCTGATGACCCTCAGGTCTTCAATTTTTTGTAGGTTATTCAAAACCGATTCCATTAAGCCGTTCACGATATACACGTTGGTGGCATCATTACTGTCATTTTTGAAAGGCAGTACAGCAATTGATTTTTCAAGGTCTAGATTCAGGCTAGCCTCATCACTTTTAAAGACTTTTGGATAAGCCAGCATGACAACAACAACCAGTAAAACGCCTATTAATGCAGCATACAAAAAACTCTTCTTCCTGTTATCAGCTTCATTTGGTTGGTTTCCATCTTGGTTCAACGATTGGGTTACTTCAATACCCGATGGGGTGATATCGAATATCCATGAAAATACGATAACGATCGGGAAACCCAAGGCCAATAATACGATCACTAAGGTCATCACCCAGTCCGGTAAGAACAGGGGTTCAATCAAAATGCTCAATAATTCCAAAACAACAAACGACATGGAGGCGTATACGATGATAACCTTTATCACTTTCCGGCGTTTTAATTCCTTCCAGAATTTTGCTGTTTGAGATAATCCAACTACTGATTCGTTTGAATCTTTACTGGCCTCAACATTTTCATTTTCTTCGAGGTTCTTTTTGCTAACTTCACCGGGGGGATACCCGTATTGATCATGAAAACATTTGATAAAATAGGAAGTACTGCCAAAACCAACCTCATAGGAAACTTCTGAAACCGTTTGGTCGTTCTCCTTTAACATTTCCATGGCATTTTCCAAACGCACCTTCCTAATAAATTGACTAACTGATTGCCCGTTCAGCTTTTTTACCTTACGAAGCAAGTTAGAACGGCTCATCCCTATTTTATTTGCCAGCTCTGAAACTCCGAAGCGTTCATCGGAAAGATTCTCCTCAATAATTCCAGTAATTTTATTTAAAAAATCATTTTCCATAGAGCTTCGATCAGATATTATTAGTTTCAGCTAAATAGTATGTTAAAAATTCACTTTAAAGATACAGATTTTGAATAAAGAGACCATAGATATACAGCATAAAACCACTTTTCTAAACACAATATTTATTTAATAAAAATAAGTGTTGCTTCATCACTTGCATCATAATTTATATCAATTCGTCATATTTTATAGGGTTTAAGCGAAACTTGATATTCTTTGACTCTTTATTGATTGGTGCTGCGTCATGGTTTACCAGACCTTTACACTATCAAAATAATATAAATCTTTAAAACTTTTTAATTATGAAAACACAACAAATAAATTCAATCAAAACATTAACGGCAATATTGTTTGCTGTTACACTTTTAACCTTGACTGCTTGCAATAGCCAAGAGAAGAAACCTGATAATAATAAGGAGAACTCAGTTTCACAAACGAGTGTAAAACCACCGAGTGTAGACATCCATACGGCTACTTTTTTGGGGAATCTTGACGCGGTTCGTCAACACATTAATGCAGGTTCTGACCTCAACGTTAAAGACCAATACGGATCTACTCCATTGATCATTGCTACAACTTTTGGTAAAACCGAGGTGGCTAAATCATTAATTGAGGCCGGTGCAGATATGAACATTACAAGCAATGATGGCTCAACACCGCTACACACCGCTGCTTTCTTTTGTCGAACCGAGATCGTAAAGGCCTTATTAGCCAAAGGTGCTGACAAAAGTCTGAAGAATAATTATGGTTCAACGGCATTAACTTCGGTTTCATATCCCTTTAGTGAGGCCAAAGGAATCTATGACCAGATCAGTAAAGACCTGGGTCCATTAGGATTCAAATTAGATTATAAATATCTTGAAATGACCCGTCCTAAAATTGCAAAATTGTTGCAATAAGGAAATACATAGCGAGCATAGAAAGTAGAATGAATATTTATAAAGAGCATCATAATAACTAAAAAAAGAAACATGAACCCAATAACAAGAAGATACGATATAGACTGGTTGAGGGTAATCACCATAGGTTTGTTATTGATCTATCACATCGCCATAGTGTTTCAGCCATGGGGCGTATTCATAGGCTTTATCCAAAGTGAAAATTCATTAGAATCCATTTGGATACCCATGTCAATGATCAATGTATGGAGAATACCTTTATTGTTCTTTGTATCAGGCATGGGAGTATGCTTCGCTATCAGAAAAAGGAATTGGAAACAATTGATATTAGAGAGGACACAACGGATCTTTGTGCCATTCCTGTTCGGGATGTTATTCATAGTGCCAATACACGTAGTGATCTGGCAACAATACTATAATCAGGATGTTATTTTTGCCCCACAACAAGGACATTTATGGTTTTTGAAGAATATATTTATTTATGTGATCGTGTTGTCACCGGTATTCTTTTACTTAAGAAATCATAAAAACGGCATCGTTAACAGATGGTTAAAAAAAATGTTCAGCAATCCTTTAGGCTTATTACTAATTGTGGCTGCCTTTATATTGGAAGCAACCTTATTAAATCCTGAAACATATGAGATGTACGCCTTGACATGGCATGGGTTTTTCTTAGGCTTGTTGGCATTTTTATTCGGTTTCAGTTTTGTTTTTAGCGGCATTACATTCTGGTCCACTATATTAAAATGGAGATGGCTCTTTATATCACTAGCCTTGACACTTTTTGTAACTCGATATGTTCAATTCGAGCTTAAAGCTCCCAATTATCTGATGGCTATTGAATCATGCATGTGGATCTTTGCTGTATTTGGTTTTGGGTATAAATACTTGAATCATCCTAGTAAAGCGTTGAGTTATTTGAGTCAGGGCGCTTACCCGATATATATCATACATATGATCTTTTTGTACCTGGGTTCAGTCTTGATATTACCGCTGGAAATACCAACGATATTAAAATTCATCTTAGTTATTGCATTTACATTTATCGGATGTTTTGTTTTGTATGAATTGATCAGAAGAGTCCCTTTTTTAAGACCACTTTTTGGACTAAAAAAAGTAACCACAACTAATATAAAAGAAATTGCATTCACAAAGTAGTTTCGAATATGATGTAAACAACTGATAGCATGATAAATATCATAGCGGATGTTTACAATTTAACTTAAATTGAAAAGCTAATTTTTTAAATTAACAAATTATGACAACTAAAAAAGACGATAAAAGTTCATGGGCCATTGGAGGTACTATCATAATAGGTGTAGGGGTTGGATTTTTTTTCCTTCCATCATCTCCTTTATTATTTGTAGCCTGCATACTGATAGGATTAGGTATAGGCCTTGTACTGGCACCTATAATTTCGTGTAAGAAAGAGCAATAATAAAACCTTAAAATTCCTTTGATATTTATGTAACCCAAAATTGAATCATTATGGAACCCTTAAAAACAAGCAAGAATGATGCTAAAAAAGTATTCAAAGAATTAGGAACCTGTTCTCGTACTTTTTTTCACTTGTTAAACCGCGAATTCAGTCATACAAAAGATACTGAAGAGCGTGCCGCTGATTCTTTAGCCGGTGGCATTATGCAAAAAGGGCAACAATGTGGTATGCTATGGGGGGCAACATTGGCCGTGGGTATAGAATCATATCGAAGGTTAAATGACGTTGATCAGGCTATTGGTTTAGCCATTACGGCAACACAGCACCTTATGGAATCTTTCTTCAAAAGAACACATACTGTGAATTGCCGGGACATCACAAAATGCAATCTAGACAGTTTTTTCGGGATGGCTAAATTCATGTTGAAAACTACCCTGAAGGGGATGGAAAACAGTACTTGCTTTATTTTGGCAGAAAAATGGGCGCCTGAAGCCATAGAATCGGCAACAAAAGGATTAGCAATCCGTCAATCGGATCTACCTCAACATGCTATAAGCTGTGCTTCTGAAGTTGCCAGAAAAATGGGTGCCAGCGATGAAGAAATGGTTGCCGTTGCCGGATTTTCTGGAGGGCTTGGTTTGAGTGGCAATGCCTGCGGCGCCCTAAGTGCTGCGATATGGAAGAATTCCCTTGTATGGAGTAGAACACATCCCGGAAAATCAGCCTGGTTTAATCCAAACGCAAAAAATACCTTAAAAGAATTCAATGAAGAGACTGATTCAGAAATGCTATGTCATAAGATCTGCGGGCAACGTTTTAAAACCATTGAAGATCATTCAGCGTTTATAAAAAATGGTGGTTGCAGCAAACTTATGAATATACTCTCAGCATCTTAATTCTTTTCTTTGAATAACCCAATGTGGGTTAGAGGAATTTATGTAAATTGATTTTCCAAATAATTATAAATGAAAGCAATTGTATATACCAAATACGGTGCACCAGATGTACTGAAGCTCACAGAGGTTGAAAAACCTTCACCTAAAGACAATGAAGTTCTGATAAAAATGTTTGCAACAACAGTATCGTCCGGAGACGCCAGAATGCGTAGAGCCGACCCATTTCTTGTAAGGTTGATTGGTGGTTTCTTCAAACCAAAAAAACCAATTTTAGGGGTTGACCTAGCCGGAGAAATTGCAGCAATAGGTTCAGCAGTAACAAAATTTAAAAAAGGTGATCAGGTTTTTGGATCTAGCTATCCAAATTTTGGTTGTTATGCCGAGTACAATTGCATGCATGAAAATGGGGTGCTGGCAATAAAACCAGATAATATTACTTATGAGGAAGCTGCGGCTGTATTTTTTGGAGCCCATACCGCATTGCATTTTCTTAGAAAAGGAAATATTCAAAGTGGTCAAAAAGTTTTGATCTATGGGGCTTCCGGCAGTTTAGGTACTTACGCAATACAACTTGCCAAGTATTTTGGCGCTGAGGTCACTGGAGTATGCAGTACCACAAACTTAGCATTAGTGAATTCTTTAGGAGCCGATACCACTATTGATTATACAAAGGAGGATTTTACCAAAAACG